>VOFC01004152.1_pt1 | contig 14966 bp, 31 predicted proteins | sample 5384161 | NCBI WGS metagenome assembly VOFC01 (sample SAMN12384722, study PRJNA508395) | human gut metagenome | isolation source: healthy gut B | host: Homo sapiens | reverse complement strand
CCTTTGATTTGTTTTGAATATCTAAATTTTTTGAAGTTTCTTGCGAACACGACCATTATAGCCGAATCGTTGGATAAGTCAAAAGAATAATAGTTAAAATATTTTATCTTTTACAATTCTGACACAGTTTTCTTCCTTTTATATTGTCCTCTTTTACGCCGGTGTGCAGTGTGGTATACCGACCCAGCAGTCTGAGAACAGTGTTTCCCTGTGAGGGAAAGGAGCCTTCGAGCAGTTTAGTAATATTCTTTTTTGCCGCCGCTTGAAAAACTGAACACCGGCTGCAAAAAATGTTGCGATCGAGGGATTTGCGGCAGTCGGTAGTGACCCATGGAGGCAAAGGTATGATTTTGAAGATCCGAACGGGGACGAAGAAGGCGATAGCGAATATCAATGGTATTTTTTGCTGATGACGGAAAAGATTTTTCCGAAATACCCGGAGAGAACAAAAAGAAATATATGATTTCGGAAGACATGCTGGGGAAATATATAAAAAGTTCAGGTGACACCTTTATGCGGTTGTGCCGCCGTACGGTGCGCCGGCTGTATCGGAATCAAGCGGAAAAATCGAAAAAGATGTTTATACCGCTACAAAATCTGATGAAAAATCACAGCTTTGAGGAGGTGAAACAGGCTGGCAGCTGAGGCATTACGACAGTGACCCCGATCCTAAATTTAATGTTGTAGACATAGATGCGTATGACGGCAAATACTGTGCTGCAATCACAAACAGAACGCAGTGAATACGACAGGGTTGATATGCAACAACGTAAAAAGTATCGGCAGGGGGACATATCTGTTTTACAAGCATGGCTAAGGTTCATCGGACGCGAGCACAGAGTATAATTTCTCGGTTTCATATGAAATGAGCGGTGACGAAAGCTTGACATCCGGTTCAATATCCGCAAGTAAAGATGAATGGTCAAGAATCTGGAACTGGTATATTCAACAAAGGATACGACGGCACGCGGTGTGGCGACCTGCTGGCCGAGCGGTGCAAAAGGATATGATTATCTGATAGATGACGTTTACATCGGACCTTTGGTAGTTGCGGACATTCCGGCATCTGTGCGATAGGGAATTGAAATACCCGGAAAAGGAGAAATAACACAAAGCCTGATTTTGGGAGATGCAAGAAATCAGCTTGGTACAACAGCAGGACTTGAAAAAAAAACTTTCTGGAATATTGACAGTTCTGTTAAAGGTGTATATATTAAAGACGGTGTTTTGCATATTACAGATGAGGCTGTAAGCGGAACAATATATCTTGAGGCAGTTTGCAAACCGCAGTTTAAAGGGCGGACACAAAATACATTTACAAAGCTTTATCCGATAGAGCTTGTTTCAAACAGCAATAAAACGCCGAGAGTCTTGAATTTAAAACTTTTCGGAACGGTTGCGGAGGACAGTAAACTTACAGCTTCGTATGATTTGTACCAAGTAGACGGTGATGCGGGTGATTGCGATGTTGAATGGCTTTGGTCAAATACACAGGACGGCGACTATAAGACAATTGAAAATGCGTCGAGGCAACACATATGTTGTTGCGCCTGAATATAAGATTGCTTTATAAAGGTAAAGTTACGCCAAAATCAGAGGCGGAAACGGGCAAAACGGAAGAAAAGCATGTTGCCGCACCGGCAATGGCGCCTGTTGCCGATAATGTGGTAATAGGCGGAAAAGCATTTGTCGGTGAGGTTCTCAGCGTTGATTTTTCATGGAGCGATGTAAATAAAGATGACAATATGGCGGAAAATAAGTATCAGTGGTATCGTTCCGACAATGAAAAAAGACGGATATGTAAAGATTGACGGGGCTGTCGGAAAGAATTATATACTGACAAAAGATGATGTGAATAAGTTTATACAGGTTGAAGTTACTCCGGCATCGGACAATGAACCTATTACGGTACACCGACAAGAAGTGAAAATGTTTTTTCGGGACCGCCGCCGGTTGCGAAAAATCTTAAAATCACAAAAGAACGGCTCAAGATTGACTGGTTCATATGAGTTTTCACAAAAAAGACGGCGCATCGGAGGCAGAATCGATTTGCACATGGTATGTAAACGACAGCAAGGTGGCAACAGGCACTGATTATACAATAGATTTCAGCGGAACAAAAACTGTAAAATTTGAGGTGGTTCCCGTTGCCGATAAAGAGCCGTCGGTCGGCGAGGCGGTAAGCATTACTCAAAGCGTAAGCGGAGGAGGCGGCGGTCATTCGGGAAGCAGCGGAGGAAGCAAAGGCGGAAGCATTCCGTGGACAGGAAGTGTTCCTACCGTAAAAAATGACGATAAGCACGACGACAACTGAGCCGATCGATTTGAGCGGTCATTGGTCTGAAAATTATGCTAAAAATGCTCTTAAAAACGGAATTATGAGCCTTGATAAAGAGAATAAATTTAACCCGGATAAATATGTAACAAGATCGGAATTGATAACATATATATTTAAAGTTCAGGGCTACAAGGAATCAGCATATCGAAACGAATTTGCCGACGTAAGCGCAAACGATTCATACGCAAAGATGCTTCAGACGATGGTTGATAAAGGTATAATCAGCAAGGACGTGAATTTCCGCCCGAACGATAACATCAGCCGCCAAGAACTGGCAAAAAGTACTTTGCATTATATTGGGTCTGTCCAAAGAAGCGGATATAAACGTTTATCAGGATAAAAAGAGCTGATAGGCGAATGGGCAGAAAGGATATGTTGCTGCTGTTGTAAATTCGAAAACTTATGACAGGAGTATCAGCTACAATGTTCTCGCCGAGAACCAATATAACAAACGGACAGGCAGCTAAAATCATTACGATGATATTGGAAAAGAGCTATAATTCGGGAGAAGATGCACAAGAGCCGCAGCAGCCGGTTGATTCTGATAAGCAAACGCTGATAAATACAAATGTTGACGAGTTGACGGTTGCATTTATCGGCGGATCCCTGACGCAAGGCGGAAGCGTTTGGGAAGAGTCGGTTGTTGACACTCTTAAGAAAAAGACAAAGGTAAAAATATAAAGATTGTCAATGCAGGATTGAACGAACAATGTCGGAATTTGGCGCATCAAGATTTTCAAGAGATGTGACACCGGCTAACTCCTGATATCGTATTTATTGAATTTGCGGTAAATGACGAAAAATATGATGCTCTTTCCGCAAAGCTTTATATGGAGCAGATGGTTATGCAGTGTAACAGAATGGAAAAGAAACCGGCAGTTGTATTCCTGTTTGCACCGCTGCCGACCGAAACTGCCGTTGCGGGAACCTTGCAGTCGTGGGAAACCGAAGTTGCTTCAAAAAGGAACTTGCGGATTATTACGGCATAAAAGCCGTTAATATACATGATTATATGATGCGTGATTATGAAAAGCAAAAGCAGCTAAGCCGGCTTTGACTTTGTCACAGTATTACGATACCATGTATAAAAGACAGGCGAGAATACGTGGGACGTGCACGGAGGATATGAAAAAGTATGCTGCGGCGATAAATGAGGGCAATAAATGCGGATCTTGAGGGATTCTTAAAGACTCCGAAGAATAAACTGCCTTTTGCGAAGAAAATCAAAAATATACGGAATATACTTCTATAAGTGCTGCAGATGCGAGAATAACTTAGAGCGGAGCGTGGATCAAGCGTGATGCGCCTTTTGTAATCGGTGATGACAATGCTGCTTTGAATGATCGTCATTTTGAATTTTCAAAGGCGGAATTATGCAGGCAATCAGTATTCAGGACGCAAGCTTTGAATTTAAAGAGCGATGCGGATGCGGTACGTCTAGCATATGTAACATCAAAAGCGGGATGCAGCGCTACGGTCTATTGGACGGAAAAGAATCCGGTGTATGGAGAACTGTATCGGCAAAATGCGAATTTCCATTTCCCGAATGCATGGATTGAATTGCCGAAAGACGGAAAAAAAACATACGGTAAAAGTTGTGCTTGACAAACCGACAGAATCAAATTATGTTTTCAATGCAGGTACAATTATAGAAAAAAAGAGTTAAGTAAAGATAAAGATAAAGGACTGATATGCGTTTTGCACATCAGTCCTTTATTTATTGTATTGACGAAAGTTTCTTTTAAAGTATATAATTATCGGAAAAAAATATGCTTACCGGAGGGTGAATCAGAATGATATGGCAAATTAAATATTTTCAGTCTGTTGTCAAATAACAGCTTTTCGAAGCGGCGGAGGAATGCCATATATCGCAGCCGGCAATATCGCAGCAGATACAGGCATTGGAAATGAACTGGGCTTTAAACTTTGAGAGGAAAAACAGAAAAATTTTGAATTGACGGCGGCAGGTGAACACTTCTATAAGCGTACGCTTGTGTTTGCTGACTTTTTTGAAAGAATTGCAATGAGGCTTCAAAGATAGCGAATAACAGAAAATGCAAGTTTGTATTCTGGGATATTTGCGTACTTATAACGGTTCGAGTTCCACGATGCAGTTATGGAATTTTCTGAAAATACCCTGATGTGGATATTGAAATTAAGTATGGAAACCATGAGGAATTATATGAAATGCTGGACAGCAATAAAATCGATCTTGCATCGAATGGAACAGCTAGGCGCAGCGATTGATGAACAGCTTGCGATTACGCCCACACAAGAGCTTTTGAAACTTGATGTTTTGCAGCCGGAAAATATCAAGGATACACTTCACGCATACCAATTGGCAAAACGCTGTAATGAAAAAAAGGGTAAATGGAGAAACGGTAAAATGGGGTGAAAAGGGACGCAGGATAAATTCTATCTCGCCGGGCATTATTGTAACGCCGCTTTGCAATAATAATTTAACGGAATACGGTTTGCTAAATGCCCTGCAAAAAGGCCGGGAACGGCAGATGAAGTTGCAAATGTTGCTTGAGCTTTTAATGAGTGATAGAGGGTGCGTTTTATAACCGGGGCGGACTTTTTGTTCGACGGCGGTGCAACTGCCAGCTATTTTTACGGGACCGCTGAAACCCGAAGAAAGGGAATAGGAGGAACAATAATGAAAAGTTTGATTATTTTTATTCACTTGAGGAAATACAAGAAAAAGTGCCGAAATGATATAAGAAAAAACGGTGCTGATATGATTGAAATAAAAACGGCAAAGGATTTATGCCGGCACATATAATGAAATTGTGGATCAAAGGACAAAGGAAGTCAATTCGGATATATGCCGGAATTGAGGCCGTTTGATAAGGACTTTTCAACATATGATACTGTTTATCTCGGTACACCGGTGTGGTGAGTATACCTATGCTCCGGGCAGTTAAAACACTGCTTAATGATAATCTTTTTGACGGCAAATTTATCCTTTGCGACAAACAGGAGCTGGATTGAACCACCCTGAAGATATAAAAAAGCATGCCCGAATTCCGATGTGCAAAAGGGATAAATATAAGATTTGATGAGGCAAGACTGGTCAAAAAAGAAGAAATAATGAATTGGATAAAATAAGAAGGAGGTGAATCGATATGAAACAAACCTTTTATAACGCTTAATGACGGGAACAAGATACCGCAGTTTGGGATAGGTGTATATTTGGTAAAAGGTGACGATAAGACTGAGAAAGTTTAGAAGAAGCTTTAAAATCGGTTATCGCCATATTGACACGGCGCATGCATATCAAAATGAAAGAGGCGTTGGTGGCTGTGAAAAAAAGCGGCATTGACAGAAAAGAAGAAATATGGATAACATCAAAATTGTGGTCGAGCGAATACGGTGAGGAAAAACAAGCGATGCCATCGAAAGATGCTAAAAAGACTTGATACCGACTATATTGATTTGCTGCTTTTGCATCAGCAGTTCGGAGATTACATGGGAGCATGAAAAAGCATGGAAAATCTGTGCGAGAAGGTAAGGTGAAAGCATAGACTGGAGCAACTTTGAATCGGAGCGCCTTGAGGAAGTGCTTGATGCCGCCGAGATGAAACCATCTGTTTTGCAGGTGGAATGCCATCCGTACTATCAGCAGGACGCACTTTAAAAAACGTATTGAAAATACGGAACGGTTATTGAAAAAGCTGGTATCCTATCGGTCATGCGGATAAGGAACTTATAAATGAACCGCTTTTTTACGGAACTTGCGAAGAAATATCACAAATCAAATGTTCAGATTATTTTAAGATGGCATATTCAAGAAGGAAATATTGTTTTCCCAAAATCCGAAAATCCTTGAGCATATCAGATCAAATATCGATATATTCGATTTTGAACTGACAGATGAAGAAAATGGGGAAAATAAAGAAAATGGATAAAAAAATATGTGGTTTTTTAATATGAGCCTTGCAGAACAAGAGGAACATTTAAGTAAATTTATTTTTGGCGGATTAAAAACATTGACGCAGAACAATAAAAGCCCCCGAAACTTTGGGGCTTTTTTTATTTAATTATGTATTTTTTTCTGTATTTAAAAAAATTGAAAATTTAAAAAAGACTTGACAAATAAAATATTTATGGTATAATTGATAATGATAATAGTTATTGTTATTAGAAAAGAGGAAGAGTATGGATAAAATAGTAAAATACTCACGGCAGCGTGAAGCTCTTTTGGAACTTTTGAGAAGTGTAAAAAACCATCCGACGGCAGATTGGCTCTATACCGAATTGAAAAAAAGATTTCCCGAATATAAGTCTGGCAACGGTATACCGAAATCTGTTGTTTTTTTACAGAGAACGGAGATATTCAAAAGCTCGACTGCGGAACAGAGGCGGAACATTATGACGGGAATGCCAAAAATCATCCGCATTTTGTTTGCCGCAAATGCAAAGTGGTAAAGATGTTGATATTCCTGACGGTGATTGGCTTAAACCGTGCCGTGATATCGGAAGAAAAGCTGGAAATCGACAGTTATTCGCTGGTGTTTTTTTACGGTTTATGTGAAAAGTGTATGTAAGGCGTCTGCCTTATTATAAATTTAATTTTTGAGGTAATTATTATGAAAAAGTTTGTATCCTGTTTGCGGTTACGTTCACGAGGGTGACACACCGCCTGAAAAATGTCCGCAGTGCGGAGTGCCGGGTTCAAAAGTTTACTGTTATGGAAGAGGGTTCTTTGAACTTTGTCTGTGAGCACGTTATCGGAGTAGGAGCAAAGGATAAGGTTGATCGAGGTTTACGCAGGCTTAAAGGCTAACTTTGAAGGCGAGTGCACCGAAGTCGGCATGTATATCGCAATGAGCAGACAGGCTATAAGAGAGGCTATCCCGAAGTCGGCGAGTTCTATATGAGAGCAGCCCTTGAGGAGGCAGAGCACGCAGCAAAATTTGCAGAGCTTTTGGGTGAGGTTGTTGTTCCGTGCACAAAGACAAATCTGCAAATGAGAGCAGAAGGCTGAATGCGGCGCAACAGCAGGTAAGCTCGAATTGGCTAAAGAAAAGCTAAAGAACTAGGATACGATGCAATCCATGACACCGTTCATGAAATGGCAAAGGACGAGGGCTCAAGAGATATTTCGCCAATTTTGAATGGTTATATTTATGGAGAATTATATATTTGTAATTGTAAACATGTTAGCCTATGCAGATGTTGAAAATGCACTTCACAGTGAATCGAAATTTGAAAATGTCGAGAAAGCTTTTGAAGAGTTCAGAAAATCAAATGTTCAACAGGGATGCGGAGGGTGTCATGGTAAAATAATGGACACAATATCTCAAATTATGAACAAGAAGTTTAAGTACTGTTTAAAAAGGAGGCTTTATGATGAAAAAATATGTATGTCCTTGCGGATATGTTTACGATCCTGAGGTTGGAGATCCGGAAAACGGAATAACCCGGGTACATTGGAAAGATGTTGCCTGAGGATTGGGATGCCCGATATGCGGTTTGGGTAAGATGTATTCGAAGAAGAATAAAAATTATAAAAAGGGTTGCATATGCTGCAACCCTTTTTTATAGCATAAAGTTTAAGCTATTTATTAAAACAGACGGTTAATGTTAAAATTATTAAACGTGACGGTAATATTAAAGGATGAATGAAGATCACCTGGGATGATAGCATGGATGGTTACTGCAGCTGAATTTGAATGTCAATTATCATTGTGTGTTTTAAGATATATTATTATATTATCTGGACTTTTTGTATTATTTCTTTTCAAATTTGTGATGGGGTTTTACCTGTCACTTTCGAGAATGCCTTGTAAAAGTTTGATGAGCTGGAAAAACCGCATCTTTGTGCAATATCCAGTTTTGTGAGATTGGTTGTACGCAAAAGCTCAATTGCCTTTTCTACGCGTTTTATCGTTATGTATTCCCATGGGGAGACAGAATTCATTTTTTAAAAACGCTTTGAAAAATAAGTCGGTGACATGGAGGCGCGGCTTGCAATATCTTTCAGCGTAAGATTTGAGCCGAGATTGTTGTCGACGTAGTCAAGTGCTTTTTTCATTGGTTTTATGGTGTTTTTTAAGTATATATGTTCGGCATTTGCATCAATATAGTTATTTCTCGCACAAGTGTGAGCAACATGGAATACAGCATATATTTTACCATCAAAGAATATCCGTCGCGTTTTTTGGTGAGCTCGCGGTGAAGCAAAAGAATTTTTCGTGGATTTTTTCTGTATGGGCATTGTTTTCAATTTTATTTTCAAATCTGTCATTGCGCGCAAAGAATATCCGCAAAACAGACAGTGCATCATCATCTGTCCACAACAGATTTGGTTTGAATTGTATATTCAAAAGCAGAAAGTTGTCTGAGATGTCGGTAATGCAATGCACTTCATCGCCGCCAAACAAGAAAACATCGCCGGCAGAGAATGTAATCTTTTTTTTTTTGCGCTGTATATGCCGCTGCCGGATATTATGGTGGACAGTTCGCATTCGATATGATGATGTTCACGGTATTCTCTTTTCCTTTCGGCACCGTTGAGAAAAATGCTCTTAACAACGGATTCCCATGCTTATCATTTAGTTCCGCTTCGTTATAACGCATGCTAATTCCTCCGTAAATCATAAAATAGTGGACATATTCCGTAAAATAGTGGTCGTAATTCCTTTTTATTATATGATATATTATAATAAAATAATTCTAAAAAGTCAAGGGAGAAATATTATGAATAAGAGTGTTAAGGATATGATTTCGGAAAATGTAAATATTTGTTCATCGCCAAGCGAACTGAAGATAACGGATATACGTGTCGCGAACATCACCGGAGCACCTAAACATTGTCCACTGATTAAAATTTACACAAATCAGGGCATTGTGGGCTACGGCGAGGTGCGTGATGCGTCAAGCGCGACGTATGCATTGATGCTGAAATCAAGATTGGTTGGAGAAAATCCTTGTAATGTGGATAAGCTGTTTCGCAGAATAAGGCAATTCGGCGGACATTCGCGCCAAGGCGGCGGTGTTTCGGGAATAGAAATTGCATTGTGGGATTTGGCAGGTAAAGCATGGGGAGTGCCGCTTTGGCAGCTGCTTGGCGGAAAATTCCGCGATAAGGTGCGTATGTACTGCGATACCGATGTTGACGGGAAACATACGGGAACGGATATGGGATATGCTTTAAAAAAAAGTATGGAGCAAGGGTTTACATTTTTAAAAATGGATTTAGGTATTGAGCTTATGTTGACGAACCGGGCTGCCTCAATGCGCCGGTCGGATTTTTTGGAGGATATAAAAAAATATTCCATGAAAGCGATAAATCATCAAAAAGGCTCAATCGATATGGATATGATGCTCGGCAAAAACTATGAAACATTTACAATTCCGCATCATGCAACGGCATACACATGACAGAAAAAAGGCATGGATTATTTAGAAGATTATGTCCGTCAGGTACGCAATGTAATAGGATACGAGGTGCCGCTTGCAATTGACCATTTCGGTCATGTTTGCAATGAGGACTGTATCATGTTTGCAAAACGCCTTGAAAAATATAACATAGCATGGGTGGAAGATATTGCTCCGTGGCATTATACAAAGCATTTTGAAAAAATCTCAAATGCCGTTCATGTGCCGATTTGCACAGGCGAGGACATATATTTGTCTGAAAACTTCCGTCCGCTTATGGAAAACGGCGGTGTGTCCGTTGTTCATCCGGACATCTTGACGATCGGCGGAGCTATGGAAATGAAAAAACTCGGCGATATGTGTGAAAAAGTACGGTATTGCAATGGCAATCCATATGGCAGAAAGCCCGATTGCGTGCATGGCGGCAATCCATGCGGCGGCGGCAGTCCAAAATGTTTTGGCAGTTGAATTTCATTCGGTTGATATTCCTTGGTGGAATGATATTGCGCTCGGAATTGACAATCCGCTCTTTCGTGACGGTTTTTGTGAGAGCTCCCGATAAGCCGGGGTTGGGCATTGACAGTCTGAATGAGGAATTAATAAAAGAGCATATGCACGAAAAATATCCTATAGCATGGGGTGATACGTCCGAGTGGGACAACGAATGGGCAAACGACAGAGAGTGGAGCTGATGAAAATTGTAAAAACAGATGCATAGATTTCAAGTGGAAAATATATCCGAATATGATCCGGAAATTTACGGAGGATCTTATATGTGCAAGATAAAAGATGATAGGAGCGGAATTGTCAAAGGTAAATGTTTATCCGGGAGAAAGGTTATATGTAAAATGCACGTTTCAGGCGTTAGAAGATAAGCCTATTGACTGTGATGTTCAACTTTTTGCTGATTTTTTGCTTCGGACATATGTTTATTGGATAAGAAAAGAAAGTAGATATTACAGAGTAACAGCAAGCATGTATCCGGCGCCGGCTCATTGGAAAAAAAGGAGAAGTGTGGTCATCTTCGGTTATATGGAACATTCCAAAAGAAATTTGGGGCGGCGCATATGCAGTTCATGTGGGAATGATTGACGATGATACATGCCCGACAAACTTTTTTTGTAGGAGAAAAAATATATAAAAGATATCATCTTTCAGATATTAATATAGCGTTTGAAGTATAGCGTTTGAAGGGGTAGCGGAAAAATATATGAGAACTCATTCATCAGGAAAAAAATTCTGTTATGATGAGGAAAATATATTGCCGATTGTTTACAATCATAATTATGATGCGATTATTGCTGTTCGCAACGTCGAAACTGATGAAGAAGAAAAAAGTATTTACAACTTTAAAGCCGGGAAAAAATTTTAGGGGCAGTCATGTAAAGCTTTATATTGAAAAAAGATGAAAAATCTCTTTTTAAGAGAGGCTTTGGTACGGAGGCAGTGTCCGAGTGGTTCGCTGATTACGATCAGAAGATGAAAACAGCAGGTATAGAAAAAGGTACGCGATGAATTGCAGAAGCAGTATGATGAATGGTTGGCATCAAAATAAATAGTGCGAAAAAAATGCTGTCTCTTAATATGGGACGGCATTTTTATATAAAAAAAAATCTTAATCAGGTGAATTTGTTAGTAATTTAGGTTGTTTTGTTATTACATAACAACTTAAAAATGTTATAATAAAATATATTATTGAATTATTTTCAAATTTAAGTATGGAGGAAAATATGATTTTTAAAAACACCACCAATGGGATGGAACACATGGAACACTTTTGGCAGAAATATCAACGAGAAACTTTTGTTGGAAACGACAGATGTAATTGCAAAACAGGGATATAAAAAGAAGCAGGATATGAGTATATAATCATTGATGACTGCTGGAGTCTTAAAGAACGGATTCTGAAGGAAGACTTCAGGCAGATCCCGAAAAGTTTCCGCACGGAATGAAATATATTTCGGACTATATACATTCTAAAGGTCTGAAATTCGGAATGTATTCCGATTGCGGTTTTGACTTGCGCAAATTATCCCGGGAGCTGGGGACATGAATATACTGATGCAAAAACTTTTGCAGAGTGGGGCGTGGACTATTTAAAGTATGATTTCGGAAACAGACCGGAAAGCGCCGATATTAAGATTTCGTATCTTACAATGGCGCAAGCTCTTCGTCATTGCGGTAGGAATATAGTTCTTGCTGCGTGTAACTGGGGGATAGATGAACCGTGGAAATGGATGAGGTCAAGGGGTGCACATACATATCGTTCAACGTATGATATATCAGATAAACCCGAATCGTTTATTGAAATATTCAGAAAGCAGTTTGATAAGTTTGAAAACAGCAGTTTTGATTGCTATAATGACCTTGATATGCTTACTGTGGGGATGAACGGAAAAGGTTATGTTGCACAAAGGAGGCTGCACAAAAGAAAGAATATCTTATGCAGTTTGTTATGTGGGCATATTTCGGTTCTCCGCTTATAATTGGTGCTGATGTAAGAAACATTGATGAGGACAGTAAAAATATTTTACTTAATAAGGAAATTATTTCCATAAACCAAGATCCTGAAACAGACCGCCGTTTAGGTGTACAAATTATTATGATCACGGGTACGGATTTTGCAAGTTGCTTGCCAACGATGAATTGGCGCTTCTTGCGGTTAATCTGCATCTGAGGGCGATCATCTATTTCGTTTGCATTCGATGATTTAGGCATTCCTTCAAACAGAGGGTTGGGATTAGGAAGTTACCAATGTTACAGGGAGAAAATTTGGGTGTTTTTTAAAAAGGTGGATTTGCAGAAATCGTTCCTAACAAATCTTTTTAAGCTGTATTAGGGCTAAATTGGCAGATGTAAAGTAGATAGGGAGGTATTACGAATGAATGACATAAATTTGAAATATTTTGTGGGTGAAACAGATAAAAATCCTTTAAGCTATCAATGCGGTGAAATTATGCGGTTTGTTATAACGCCTAAGTTCGAAATAAATTTTGGATATACCGCAGTTTCGCTTTTATAAGTGGAAGATAGAGGGGATGACGGAAGAATTCGAGGAAGGATCGGTTTCTTCATTGGACAGAAAGCCGCTTGTTTAACCACATCGCTTAAAAGACCGGGTTGTACGAGTTATTGTTGAGGCGTGTGACGGAGAAAAAAACAGCCTTTGTCCGATGTTGACAGATTTGAAGGTGGTGCTGCGGCGGATATTGAGAAAATAGAGCTTGACAGTATAGTTCCTGATGATTATGAAGAGTTTTGGGAAAAATTGAAAGATGAGCTGTCGAAGATAGAGTTTGACTCTGCAAGGCTTACAAAATATGCTGCAAAAATTGACACAAGCGGGTATGATGTATTTAAGTTTGAAATAGATATGCCGTTTGGCAGGCCGGCAACAGGACTGCTTTCAATTCAAATGTGATTCAGGTGATAAAAAGCTGCCTATACGGATTTACTGTAATGGTTACAGGAGTGACAAAAATAGATCCGGTCCTTGAACCGGGTACAATTACACTTGCAATGCATGCGCACGGACTTGATCTTGATAAAGATGATAAATATTTTGAAGATCTCCGATAGAGAGCCGGACGGTAAGCTGTTTTTACTATGGGTTTGACAATATAGAAAATTCCCGACCCGAGACGGCGTACTTTCATGATATGATAAAGAGATCTTGCAGGGGCAATGTATCTTGAAAGAATGCCGCAATGGGACGGTAAAACATTTGTCGCAGCAGGTGGAAGTCAAGGTGCTTTTCAGTCCATAAATATTGCAGCTCATGATGATAAAGTGACGTTTGTCGATGTGTGTGTCCCATGGCTTTCGAACTTGGGTGGTTATTGTTACAGGCATGATCGTATGAGAGGTTGGTCACCGGATTATACATACGGACTATGCTATTATGACACAGCTGTTGCGGCTCGCTTTATTAAATGCCCGATAAGTATAGTCGCGGGTTTGGGTGATTATATATGTCCGCCATCGGGTATTATGGCTTTATTTAACGGGTAAAAACATCTGCGGAACTTAAATTTTTGCAGAATAAAACCCATAGTTACGACTGCCCTGTTGAAATGTCATATATACTAAAAAAAATAAAACATAATTAAAATGCAAAAATTATGAAAAAGAAAAAGCTATGGATTTATAAAAGACATTTACAACAGAGGATGCCAAAAGAAAAAATTGGAGGAAATTGTGAGAGTTAAAGGTATATAAAAGGAAAATGGTAAAATTTTGAGTGTTTCTTGCAGAAAGTGACGGAGTTTTCAAAAATGAGGCTCAATGTCAATAGTTACGGTGGAAAAATCCGCAAAAATATATTATTATACATATTTATTTGCGACAGCAGAAAGGGAGATTTGTATGAATATTGAGATTGAAATCAAAAAGCAAAATTTGTTGCGGCACCAAAAAAATTTGCAGAACCTGTTATTTTGCGCGAATTTAATGTAAATAAAGCCTCCGGGTTAAAATTGCAATAAGTGCACTTGGTTTTCATTCCTTATGTAAACGGAAAACGCGTTGCCGAAGATTATTTTTTTGCCATCCGCAAAGTTTATGCGCTGCGAAACATCAGCTTTTAAATATCCGGTGCATGACAGATTTACCTATAGGTGCTGATTATACGGTGTATGATATAACCGATTATATTAAAGACGGTAAAAAATCTGCTAGAAGGTGATGCTGGAGACGGAGGTACAGACAGACCGAACGCACAGCGGAGGAAATGTCTCGTTGGCGATTCGCTTGCGGCAATTTAAATATGCATAAAAGATGAAAGCGGCAATTTGTAATCATTCCGGATGGAAGTGAAATATTGTGCAGAACTTCGGAAATTACATCGTGCAATCTTTTTACGGTGAAGTTTTGATTCAAATAAAAGATTTTAAAAACCGAAAAAATGTAATGTCGTCTCAATGCTCCGAAACAATTCTTTCGCCGGAGAGTTCTGCCGGACCGAATTATAAAAAAACTGACTGCTAAAGTAACATGTGAAAAAAGACGGAAAGAAAATTTATGATGTCGGTAAAAACATAAGCGGTTTGTTAAGCTTAAAGTGTACGCCGGAAAAACGAGAATGTGAGTATACGTTTTGCGGAGGTTTTAAAAGGCGATGAACGATTTTGAAAGTACAGGTTCTTCTTTTTAAAAGTCCAAACGGTGTACCGCAGATAATGGAGACATTTTTATCAGTGACGGCAATGAACATATATGAACCGCGTTTTGTGTGGCATGCGTT
>VOFC01002706.1_pt1 | contig 14972 bp, 24 predicted proteins | sample 5384161 | NCBI WGS metagenome assembly VOFC01 (sample SAMN12384722, study PRJNA508395) | human gut metagenome | isolation source: healthy gut B | host: Homo sapiens | reverse complement strand
AATATAAACATGAATAAACAAAGAATTAAGCTATTTTGCAAAGAATAATTACAAAATCGCATAGAAAAAAGAATATAAAATATGAAAGTGTAGATGTGTATTTTAATGAAAATCAAATACCAAAGAACATAAAAATTATAGATGAATATAAATGTTCTGATGACTCAAAAGAAATACTTATAATTACTCCAACAACAAAATCTTATAATAATGTCAAAATATATGAATGTGAGTATAATGAAAAAAATAATAAATTAGAAAAAAAAAAAAATTATGTGATATTGGTAGGATATATAATGATAATTCAATAAGAATTGATACTATCTTATCATGTGGAATACCAAGGTATATTATTGAGTTTGAAAGATGTGATTATATGAAAGGAAAATTAATATCCGGATATAACGGAAAAAAATGGAATTCAAGAGGAATTATTAGAATTTAAGCATACATTTAAAAAAGTATTATATATTATTTGTTTAGATAATATGAAAGTTGGTGAGAATTATGATATACATTACAGGCGATACACATAGTGATTTCTCAAGATTTACAGAAGAAAACTTTCTAATACAATCAGAAATGACGAAAGATGATTATATAATAATATGTGGAGATTTTGGCGAGTATGGACATTTGAAGAAGATAGTAGGAGAGAAAAAAGAAGCACTAGATTGGTTAAATAACAAGAGTTTTACAAACATTGTTTGTAGATGGAAATCATGAAAAATTATACAAGATTATATAATTATCCAATTGAAGAATGGAAAGGTGGAAAAGTACACAAGATAAGAGATTCAGTATTACACTTAATGAGAGGAGAAATTTTTTGATATTGATAATAAAAGAATATTCGCTTTTGGTGGTGCTAGATCGCATGATATTCAAGATGGAATATTGAATTTAGATGAAGAAAAATATATGAGTATCGTAAAGAGGAGCATATTTTAGAATTAGAGATTTTTATGGTGGGATTTAAGAGCTTCAACAAATCAAGAGATGGAAAACGGAATAGAAAATCTAGAAAAAATAAATTATAAAGTTGATTATATTATTTCGCATTGTTGTCCAACAAGTATACAAGCATTAATAAATTCAACATATAAAAAGAGATATTTTAACTGACTATTTACAGCAGATTTCAGAAAAATGCACATTTAAAAGATGGTATTTTGGACATTATCATGATTATAAGTAAATTCACAGTTTACTTTTATTATATGAAAATATTGTACCATTAGAATATGAAAGTATATTTGAATAAATATTGAATTTTTATTTGATTACAAAATAAAATTCGATATTATATTACATAATTAGATGACTTTTAAAATATGATATAATTATATACTAAAAATAAAAAAAGGAGGGATGTTATGCCAAATATTTCTACAGGAATTAATTTAGATTCTAATTTTTAAACTTAAAAGCTATAGAAATAATAAAAGAAGTACGACCAGAAGTTGAAATTATTAGTAGATGGTGAAAAAATAATGTGTGCATTTAAAAACTATTAGAGATCAGGTTATATTTACTAATAATAGAATTTTTGTTGTAAATGTAAAGGAGTCACCGGTAAAAATTGCATATTCATATCCATATTCAAAAAATACAGTATTATGGAATAGAAACAGCCAGGTTTTATGGATATAGATAGCGAACTTAATACTAACATTTAGTAATGGACATATATTGCAATTTGATTTTAAATCAAATGTTGATATAAGAATGATAAATTCGCTTATATCTAAATATGTGTTATAAAACACGAATAATAACGAAACGTTATGCAGAAGTTTGAATTATTTGTATATAGACAGATAAAACTTCGATACATAATCAAATAAAAATAATAGGGAATATCAATAAAATTTGAGAAAAAATCTAAAAACATTGATATTTTCTTTATTTTTTTGCTTTTTTAGAAAAATTACATAAAAAACTATTTGAAAAAACACTGAAAAATCAAAAAGTTTTTTTCAAAATTTTGAAAAAACTTGACTATAATAATAAAAGATAGTATAATTATTATAGTTAGAGGAGATTTATGGAAATAATAAGTAGAGAAAATTATTTATCTATATTAAAAAATTTCAAAGATCAACAAATAATAAAAAGTTATCACAGGAATAAGAAGATGTGGGAAATCGACATTACTTGAAATTTTTCAAGATTACTTAAAAAGAAAATGGAGTAGAAGCAAAGCAGATAATATCAATAAATTTTGAAAACGCAGATTATGAGGAATTACAAGACAGAAAAAAATTATATGAATATATAAAAGAAAGATTAGTAAAAGGGAAAAAAGACATATGTTTTTTTAGATGAAATTCAAAATGTAAACGAATTTGAAAAAAACAGTGGATAGTTTGTTTATTAATAAAGATGTAGACTTATACATAACAGGTTCTAATGCATATTTATTATCTTCAGAATTAGCCACATTGCTTACAGGAAGATATATTGAAATTAAAATGTTACCATTATCATTTAAAGAATATTTATCAAGTTTTGAAGATAAAACAGACTTGTCAAGAAAATTTAGAGATTATCTAAGATATAGTTCCTTTCCTCAGGCGGTCGAATTGTATAAAGTAAACCCAGAAAATATTACCTTATTTTTAGATGGTATATATCATACAATTTTATTGAAAGATGTAATGCAAAGAAAGGGAATAACCGATAAAAATGTATTAGAAAAAGTCACAAAATACTTGTACGACAATATAGGAAACAGAACTAGTATGAAAAAGTATAAGCGATAATATAGAAGGAATAAAAAAAAAATTCATCATATAATACAATTTCAAACTATGTAGATGCATTAATAGATAGTTATTTAATATTTAAAGCCAACAGATATGATATTAAAGGAAAAGAGTTTTTTAAAAACTCAAGAAAAAATATTATGCAATAGATATAGGATTAAGATATTATATGTTAGGACAAAGGCTCTGGTCGAGATATGGGACATATTTTAGAAAATGTTGTATATCTTGAGTTATTAAGACGGGGATACGAAGTATACATCGGAAAATACGATGAATTAGAAGTGGACTTTGTAGCAAGAAAGCCAGAAAATACTATATATTATCAAGTTGCATTAACAACTAGAGGAGAAAATGAAGGAGATAATAAAATATTAGATAGAGAATTAACTCCATTGAGGAAAATAAATGATAATTATCCTAAATACATTTTGACATTAGATGATGATTTAGATGCAGACTTTGATGGAATAAAAAGAAGATAAATGTGTTGGATTGGTTACTTGATGAAAAAATAATTAAATATACTGATGAAAAGCAAAATATGAAAGTAATTGAAAGTTACAGAATTATTTTTGCTTTTTTATAATAAAAGACAAAGTTTCGACAATATTTGCGATAAAAATATGTTAAATTAAAAAAATAAAATGAACATAGAAGAAGTAATAAATGTATTAAAAAATAAAGATAATAGTAAAGAATTGTATTTCTGTGAAAAAATAAAGATAGTTATGAATCTGTATGTCCAGAAGTGTCAGAAGAAATATTTGATATATTGATTCAGAATGCAATTGAAAGTATATCTGACAGAGTGCAAAATGAAAAAGAATACAATATAATCCAACAGGGGTTTTAGAGAAGGAACATTAGAAATGTGTAATGTAGATTATGTTGGAAATTATAATGAAATAGTTCAATCATTTGATCCAAATAATATAGAAAATTGAAAGTGGGAAGATTGAAAGATTTTCTTTTTATTGCGTAAAATTGGTGAAAAAAAATGATAATGTAAAAATTTTTTTAGGAGATTAACTAAATTTAAGAAATTATCTACTCATGGATTTTTGGGAATTTTTAAAGGGAAATCAATTAAATAAAATAGATTCTCAAATATTAGGAATAGATGGAGATATGGATTTAATTGTATATAAAGAGGAAATACTAATATTAAACCATATATCTTTAGAAAAGAATTTTTAAAATAGAAGAACAATATGAAAAGAAAAATCAAGAGAAACAATAGATTTTTTTAAGAAGTACAGGAAAAATAGAAAATTTTGATGAATTTGAAGAAGATTGTATGAATAATTTATTAACAAGAAAAATACTAACAAAAATGCAAAATGAAGATAATGATTTGAGTAAATGTTTTGATAATTTTTGAAAACATTGTAACGACAATTAATGTTTTTTTGAACTACCAATAAATGTTAATATGAATACTAAAAAAGTATTATATATGAAAAGATCAAATAAAAGATATTTTATTGTTAGCAAAGGGATTCATATTATAAAAGTCTTATTCAAGAAAAGCCTGGAATAGATAATAAAGTATAGGAGAAGAAAATGAAAAAAAATTTAATGAAGTGTTTATTATTTATAAAATCTTATTCATTATATTTTTTCCTGGAATAGATCAATATAATTCTTATGAAAAAAAAAAAGAATACCGATCATAATTTTTTGATAAGCATGTTATTATTATGATGGTCTCTCTAATTAGGTATTGTACTATTAAGGTTAGTAAGAATGGACACAAAAAATATTGATAGAAAATATAGAGAGACCAGATGATACAATTATAAGTTATATTATGACATACATTATACCAATAGTGACAGTTAATAACATTAGTAAATATGAAATAATAGTGAATATATTATTATTTATTTTAATAGGGTAATTTATATATTAGACTAAATTTATTATATTTAAATCCATTGTGGTCTATGCTTGGATATATTCCATATAGAATAAATAATGATACTATATTAATAACAAATTATAAAAATGACAGAATTAAAAAATAAACAAAAAAATGGCCAACTTATAAAAGGTTTTTTATGGCAAATGATATTTTATTGCACAAAGAGAAAAATAATTTAAAATCTTTAAAAGCCGAGAATTATCTCGACTTTTTTTTTTGGCTTATGAAAACCCCGTGTTTTTACGGGGTTCTAAAAAGCTTCTAGCTATGGGTAGAAAAAATCCTCCTTTTTTGATATAATAGATGTGGTCGCCAACCGCAAATAAAATTAAAAGGAGGATTTTGTTATGAAAGACTTTGTTATTATTAATACACAGAGCAAACTTGTTGTTGTATTGAATTATGAATTGTTTTAAGAACTCATTAGCTTTGTCTATGGTAGTGATTTGAGCTATTCTAAGTTCTTGTGGAAGTCTTTGTTGTAGAGTTTGAAATAGTCTTTCCACACGCGGTTTAAATTCTGGCCAAAATATTGGCACCTAGGTTGTCTTGGGTGAGCATCTTCAGCAAGTACCAATTTAGTTTTTAGCTTTTCTTGTTCTTTCTTTTTAGCTGTTTTGATTTCATTTTCAAGTTTTTTTCTAAATTTTCTTTTAGTTGATTTATGAGTTCTAGGAGAGAATATAAATCTATCTCTTAAAATAACTCTAATTTCATCAACAGATAGATTTATGTTTTCTCTTCTTTCTAGTAATTCTTTAAATAAAGTATAAGTACAATCAAAATATTTATTTATGTATAATAATTCTATTTCTGTTTTTAATTCATCTGTAAGAGCATTCTTGGGCTTTCTACCACGATTTCCGTGAACGAAAAACTCTTTACCAAATTCTTTGTATCCAGCAATCATTCTATCAATTTGCCTGATGGATCTTTTTAATTTAACAGCTGCTCGTTGCTTGTTACCTTTTGTTTCTACTAATTTTTTTATTATTTTATATTTATATTCTTCATTCATTCTTAATTCTACCTTTCTCATAAGTACCTCCAATATTTTTATTAGATATACTTATATCATAAATTTTAAAATTAAGACATTTTCCTAAATGATTTATTAAGACATTATCATAAATGAATCATATACTCACAAAGTGTAGTAGAAATGATAACAAGAGAAATAACGAAGAAATCATATAGAGAAACAGCAAAAAACAATATCAGAAGATACAGATAGCTATATCTCCTATACTGCTGTAAGAAATATAGTTTTAGCTTTAGGGAGGAAAATAAAAAATTAGAAGAAGAAAAAAAAATAAAACTATATGAACAAGGAAAAATTGAAGGTTCAAAAGAGGCTCAATATGTGTTCTGTGAGCATGATGGAATCTATGTTAAGAAACAGAAATCAAAGAAACATAAAGGAAAAAAAAGAAATTTAAAGTAAAACATTTTAAAAAGAAGAAAAAAAAAAAAAAAAAAAAAAACGGAATTGAACTAAAAATCGCTGTAATCCATGAAGGAAAAGAGCCAAGATACACAAATGACTATAAATTAAAAAACAAAATAATAATAGGAACAGCATCAAAAGCGAGCCAATTAAAAAGAATCGAAGATACTACAATAGGAACAACCTACAAAGAACATGAGATAAAAAATGTAGTAATAAATGGAGATGGAGCTGATTGGACAGGAAGTATAGTTGAAGGAGCAAAAGAGCTATTCCAGTTAGATATGGCTCATATTCAAAAAGAAAATATATATGGCGGTAAGCGATGAAGAATACTTAAAGAAGATGCAGGAAATCGTATACACAGAGCAAGCAGAAGACATATTTAGTTTAATATTTAACTACAAAGTTGAATTAGAAACAGACAAGAAAAAATAGCTGAATTAGAGAAAGTAACTGAGTTAGAAGAATATTTAAGGAATAATCAAGGAGGATTATTGAGGTATCAATATAAATTAGGATACAAGGAAGAACAATTAGAAAAATATAAAGAAACACTTCCCTCTCTAGGTTCAGAGGAAAGCCAAATGTACTGTGTATGTAGAGACAGAATGAAGAAAAAAACAGAACAAGTTGGAGCCTAGAAGGTGCTGAAGCAATGTTGAAAGTAATAATGAACAAAATGAATGGAACGCTAAGAAGTTATTACAAACAAAGCTAAAGAAGAAATATTAGAAGAACTATCACAAAGAATATCCGAACCAGTAAAAGTAAGGAAAATTAAATATAATGAGCTTGTATATGCAGGAAAATATAAGATAGCAGACAACTTAAGAAAATAAAGAAATATTATTACAAGGAGTAGAATTTGTTGTGAAAAAATTCAAGAGGAGAAGAAATCAAAAGATTAACAACAAATAAAAATGGAGAAGCAGAAACTATAGAATTACCTATAGATGAAATATATACAGTTCAAGAAACAAAAACACTAGAAGAATATATTATTAGTGAAGGTATACAGAAAATAGAACTAAAAGAAGATGAGATAACAAATGTAAAATTTGAAAATGAAAAGAAAAAAGGAAAAAATAAGAATATTAAAAACAAGTAAAGATGATAATAAAATAACAAACGAAAAAGCAGGAACAAAACTTAAAGACGTTTCTTTTGAAATATATGACGTAAATAAAAATTTTATTGAGAAAATAACTACTAATAATGATGGAATAGCAATATCATCATTACTTCCAAAGGGAAAGTATAAAATCAAAGAAATAGAAACAAATAAGTGGTATATACTTGACGAAAATATTAGTGATGTAGAAATAAAAAATGGAGAAATAGTAGAAGTAAAATTAGAAAATCAATCAAAGAATCCAGAAATTGAAATAGAAAAAACAGGACCGGAAAAATTAAGTCCAAATGAAGAATTTAAATACGAATTTAAGATAAAAAATTTATCAAATGTTATTTTAGATAATTTATATTTTATAGATAAAATTCCAACAGAATATATAAAAAGTAACAAAATTTGAAACAGGAACATTTAATAAAGATTGTAAATATAATATATATTATAAAACCAATATAACTACAGACTATAAATTATTAATGGAAGATTTATCTAGTAAAGAAAATACACAAGTTGACTTTATAAAAGAACTTTCAGATAAAATTACAAAAAAGAATCCAAGTGGAAAACATTGATATATAAAAATATTACCACTTACAGGAATGTAACAAATATATTAAAATTAAAAGTTAGTTAGAAATAATACGATTCAAGATGAACAAAGGTAAATAGAATATTCTCTTGAATTGTATTATTTTCTTAATGTCAATAGAAAAATGAATAAAGAATTTTAAGTTTTAATATTAAAATGTATAAACATATTAAAAAAGTGAATAATATAAAAAAATGATTTTGTCTTTTCTTTGATGATATGAATGAAGTAAGTTTAATTCCAAGTTTAGAGAACGACTTGAAATGTGAAACATGTGGATTGACTTTTGATGATTTTATGCATACAGGTAAATTTGGATGTAGTAATTGCTATGAGGCTTTTGAATCAAAGATAGACCCATTACTAAAAAAATATACAAGGCTCAAATAGACATGTAGGAAGGTTAGAATAATAAAGGAAAATGAAAAAAGTAATGAGAAAATAGATAAGAAAATAGTAAATGAGGAAAACACCAAATTAAGCAAAATAGAAAGATTAAAAGAAAATTTAAAAAATGCAATAAAAGAAGAAAGATATGAAGATGCTGCAAAAATTCGTGATGAAATAAAAAAAAAGAGGAAGGAGAAAAAATAAAATATGAATTGGTACTTAGATTGTGGAAAAGATTCAGATGTAGTAATAAGCACAAGAATAAGATATGATAGAAATTTTGAAAACTATAAATTCAATATAAAAGATAGATTAGAAGCAAAAAAAAAGTTGAATTAAAGTAAAAAAAAAAACTCCCATCAATTGGTTATAATCTTAAGTTTTGCAAAATGGAAGATATAGATGATCTTACAAAATTATCTTTTGCTAGAAAAAAAATATAATAAGTCCAGAATGTGCAATGGATAAAAACAAATTATGCTCAATTTTAATAAATGATGAAAAATCATTGAATTAATAGGAAGAGACGACGAAGCAGAAAATAAGCAAGCATTAGGATTTACTCCACGAACAAAAAAGAATTATAGAAAATAGTTTTATAGAAGCAAAAAAATAGGATATGATTATATAGAACTGAACATCTATTAATTGGTATATTAAGAGAAGGTGATAGTATTGCGGTTAGAATTCTATTAGAGTTAGATACAAATATGCAAAAAACTATACAATGAAATTGTAAATGTAATAAATGATTCAGAAGATGTATCAGGTAGTTCAAAAGGAAATAGTTCGAAAGGATATAGAAATTTTATCTAGAAGAACAAAAAATAACCCCTGTTTAATAGGTGAGCCAGGTGTTGGAAAAACAGCGATTGTTGAAGGATTGGCTCAAAAAATAAATTCAGGAGATGTTCCAGAAATATTAAAAAATAAAAGAGTTGTAAGTATGGACATTTCAGGAATGGTGGCAGGTGCAAAATATAGAGGAGATTTTGAAGAAAGAATAAAAAAAGCATTAAGCGAAGTAAAAAAGGCAGGAGATATTATCTTGTTTATTGATGAAATTCACACAATAGTTGGTGCAGGTTCAGCAGAAGGTGCAATAGATGCAGCAAATATTTTAGAAAATATATAGAAAAAGATGCAGCATTGGAAAGAAGGTTTAGCCCTGTTACAATAAATGAACCAAAGATATGAGAAATTAACTGTACAACAACAGATAATATATTTAAAACAGGCAGAAGAAATTTTTAATGCCTTTGATAAAGTACCAAATGTTTTATGGGAAGAAGAGTATGAAAAATATAGCACAGTACTTGAAAAATACAAAGACATTAAAATGACAAGATGGGCATCAACAAATTAACATAATAATTCCTAAAAACCATATGCAAAAGCATATGGTTTTTTTTAATTCACCCTTTAGGCATTTACCTTCATGATGACATTCAGCACAAACTTTAAAATGTCTAACATCATTTACCCAAATATCTATTGCATATTCTTTACCAGGGCAAAGAGGACCGAATACAAATTCACCATGTTTATCTGTAAAAGTATGAGAAACAGGGAGTCTCATTTTTCTACCTTCTTTAAAATCTATTTCAATTAATTTTACAACAGCATCTTTTACAGGATGTTGATAACGATCTTTTATTACGCCATAAATTACATCTCTATTATCTTCTGGAAGACTAATGTCTAAATCAAATTGTTTTCCATTGGCAATTACACCATCTATATCAATAACTGGACAATGAGGTTTGTTTAAATTATTTTCCATTTCCATAAAAAAATCATTCCTTTCTAAAAGAGAAAAATATATACACATAAATGTCTAAATATAATCTCTGTTTGACAAAATTGTCATTTGAATATTAAGCTTGTTAAGCTTAGTATATATTATGAAAAATGTCGAAATATGTGAAGGAACCAATAGAAAATAAAAACATATTATTAAGATAGTAAGATATAGTAATAAAGTAAAAGGAGATGTGTAATAAATGGCTAATTTTATTTTAAATAGTTTATTATGGACATTTGCAATTTATGGATTTATAGAAATTTTAAAAACCATTTTAAAATTTAATACATATAAAATAAAAAGTTCAGATGGAATATATTTAGCTTTAATTGTAAAAACCAAGAAAGAAAATATTGAAAACTTTTTAAGAGCTTTAATATTTAAAATCTTATATGGAAAAGAAGACGAAGTCAAAGAAATAAAAATAATAGATTTAGATTCTAAAGATAGAACATTAGAAATTTTAAAAAAGATGGAACAAGATTGTGATTTAATTAAAGTTGTAGATGAAAACGAGTTTTCAGAATGGGTTAAATTTCTTAGTAATAAATAATTATTTTAAAATATAGATATTGAAAACTATAAAAAAATAGGGTATAATAAGAATGTACACGGGGGTGTAATGGTTTCGACATTATACTAGAAAGATAAATAGCGAGTAGTGGATGGTCGCTTTGGCCACTATAAAAAAAGCGAGATTAAATATAAACGCTGATAATAACGAATTAGCATTAGCTGCCTAGTTGTAGCTACGCCTTATTTTATGTCCTACACATAATTTTAAGGTGCCATATTTTGTAGGAAACGAAGCTACTTTTGGCTTTGAAAGTAGTAGGTATTTAAAAGCTATATTTTAATTAAGCATGTTTATTTGCGTAATTAAAATGAATTAAAAGAATAAACTGCACTCGGAGAAGTTTATGTGGAAGGTATAGTGGACAGGAGTTCGACTCTCCTCACCTCCACCAAAAGTAAGAACCATAGTAAGTATTGTAATATTAATACTTACTAAAGTTAATTTGTCAAAATTAATGCAACACTAATGAAGAAGATTTTCTCTTTATATCAAGTAAAAAATAAATAAGAATAAATTTAAGTTATTCTTATTTATTTTTTATTTACTTTTACTGTATAAATTTCCAATTTTTATTGAAAAATAAAAGCAATTAGTATATAATACAAATTGCAAAAAAGTAAAATTGAGTAATAAAACAAAAAAATAAGATAAAAAAAATAAAATAATAAGGAGAAAAATCATCAAATGAGAATATTAGAAACAGATTCAGATAAAAGAGAATTTACATCATTTTTGAAAAATCACCCAAGATGTAATTTTCAACAATCATTAGAATGGGCAAAAATAAAGACAAGTTGGATAACAGAAGTAATACTTGCAGAGGACGTAAACAAAAAAATAATTGGTTCACTTACGGTTTGGGTAAGAAAAATACCGATTTTTGGAAACATAATGTATGCACCAAGAGGTCCGATCTGTGATATTCATAATTTAGAAGTATTAAAACAATTAACTGAAGGAGCGAAAATTCTTGCAAAAAAAAATATAAAGCAATAGTTTTAAGAATAGAACCAGACATAAAAAAGTGATGATGAGAAATACAGAAATTTAATGCTAGAATTAGGCTATTTAATAAAAGATGATGCCAAAAACTTTAGAGAAGAAATACAACCAAGATACGTTTTCAGACTAGATGTAAAAGATAAAACAGAAGATGAATTATTTAAAAATCTTCATCAAAAAACGAGATATAATGTACGTTTAGCCACCAAAAAAGGTGTAACAATAAAAGACGGAACAAAAGAAGATTTAAAAGATTTTCATAAAATAATGATAACAACCGGAAAAAGAGATGGATTTATAATAAGACCTCTTGAATATTTTGAAAAAATGTAAGACATGGTATTTATATGGAGCAAGTAGCAATGAACACAGAAATTTAATGCCAAATTATTTACTTCAATGGGAAATGATTAAATTAGCAGTAGCAAATAAAAGTGAGATATATGATTTAAGAGGAGTACCAGGAATAGCTGATGATAGTAATGGACTATATAGATTTAAAAAAGGATTTGGAGCAGAATATACAGAGTTTATAGGGGAAGTATATATTCCATTTAAGCCATTAACTTATAAATTGTACAAGTTCTCAGAAAAAGCATTTAGAGAATTAAGAGCATTGAAATTAAAAAAAATAATGTGAGGATGTTTCCAAAGAAAGGAATGTTATTTTTTTGAAGCACTAGTAGTAGAAAAAGAACTATTAAAACATAATATAAGAAAAATAAAAGAGATTGCAGAAAAGACCGGAAGATGTGAGGACAACAAACCTTTAAAATTAATAGCTGTGGTAAAAGGAAATGGATATGGATTAGGATTAATAGAATATTCAAAGTTTTTAATAGAAAATGGCATAAATATTCTTGCCGTTTCAACAGTAGAGGAAGCAATAGAGTTAAGAAAAAAAAGGAATACAAAAAATATTTTGATGTTATCAGCCACTTCAATAAAAAGGGAAATTGAATTATTAATTGAAAATGATATAACACTTACTCTGCATCAAGAATTGGTTCAGCTTTTTGGGAAGAATTGCGATTCCAAATGTATATGGATTAAAAAAGTTGCATACTTAAAATCTAATGTTTTGAAATAAAATCATTACCAAAAGGATATAATATATAGATATTCAAATAGTTATACAACGAAAAAGAAAATAAAAAAACAGAATTTATGAAAAGAAAATGCAAAATGATGGATGAAAAGCTCAAGAATTAAAAAGGCAATTAAAGAAAATAAAACAAGAAAATTTGAAAGATATAAAAGAAAAAAAAATTGTGAAGAAATGACAAATTTGAAAATATCCCGAAATGGCAAAAATGGAACTAAAAAGAGCAATAATATATTTTTCAAAATTGATGTTAATATTTAGTATATTATTAACAATAGTTTTACTAATTTATATAAAAGCAAACTGGAAATGGAGAAAATGGTGAATTTTCATATGTTCAAAGTTTCCAGAAAATATTAGAAGTAAATCTAACAGAAGAAGAAAAAACAAGAAGTTGAAACATCGTTTAATCAATATAATAATAGTCAATTAATTGGACTTTTCTCGGTTTCTTGTGTAATTAGTATTTTTATAATTTATTTTATAACCACTTTGGTTGAAAGTACTAATGAATTCTTCAGAAGAAACTATAATTGTCTTAGCAGCAACAATAGACCTGGAAATGCTTGACAAAGCATTACTAAGACCAGGAAGATTTGATAGACAGATTATAATACCAACACCAGATAAAAAAGGTAGAGAAGAGATATTAAAAATTCATAGTAAAGATAAAAAATTAGCAAAAAGACATATCTTTTAGAAAGTGTTGCAGAAGATACAGCAGGGTTTACAGGAGCAGAGCTTGCAAATGTTTTAAATGAAGCAGCAATAATTGCAACCAAAAAGAACACGAAGCGATAAAAACTGAGGATGTCGAAGAAGCAGTAAAAAAAGTAACAGTAGGATTAGAAAAACATAATAGAGTTATATCTGATAAAGATAAGAAGTTAACAGCATATCATGAAGCAGGACATGCTGTTGTAAGTTGGTATTTACCAACACAATCAAAAGAGCTCTTCCACTACTACAAAATATAGAAAAAGATAAAAAAAAAGTATATGCAGAATCACAAAGAATAATAGAATTGTTAAAATATTTTTGAACCTATTCCAAAAAACGAAAAGATACAAGAAATTCATTACTTAAAGAATTTTTAGGTGGAGGAGATTTTGAATATTAAATGGAAAATTATAGTAAATTTACAGTAATTGATGAAGAATTTGTGTGTGAAAATTGTGGAAAAAAAGTAAAAAATTAGGATATTCATGTAGAAACCATTGTCCATACTGTTTACATTCTAAACATGTAGATATAAATCCAGGAGATAGACAGGAAAAAATGTCATGGGGATTTAGAACCAATGGACTTGAAATTTCTAACAAGAAAAGGATATGTTATTGTTTTTAAGTGTAAAAAATGTGGTATGATAAGAAAAAATAAAGCTGCTGAAGATGATAATATGGATTTGATAATTAAATTATCTTCTAAAATTTTATAAATAATTATAAAAAAGAAAGAAGTCAAAATTATACTAGTTATAAATTTTGACTTTTTTGATTTTTTATTCGTGATCATCATAATGAGAGTTATTCATTTGAGAAGAATAATAATAAACTAAAGCTATTATTGCAACAGCAGCTACAGCCATAATCAACCAAATCCAAGTTGTAGAGTTAAAACCTAAGAAGCTTGCGTTTTCTTCAGTTGTAGAAGTTCTTCTAGCCGAATAATTTGAATTGTTAGTTGTTTTTCCATCCATAGACATATTATTAGCTTCTGAAGACATTGTATTTGAAAAGATAACGCTCTTAAAATTATTTTTTTATTCTGATTAAAATTGCAATTGCAAGAAAAATGAAGGGATAACGCTAATATCATTTAATTATTACAATAATAGTATTACTTATTCAAGGTGTAAAGTATTAATATTGCATTTCAAAAAATGGACCGATAAGAAGTGCCGAAAAAGCATCAAACGTATACAAATTTTCAACGTATAAAGAGAACTTTATTACTGTGGAAATAATAAAAAGAGATTGAAGCAGCTGATACGTTAGGGATATTAACACTTTCAGAAGTTCATCAATACTGATGATCTAAGAAAAAATATTATCATATTTAGCAGAACTTAAAAAAAATAATAATATTACAGCACCAACTAATGATACAGAACCCAAATAGTCAAATTTTAGGTATAAGACTATATGATAAAACGTACAAAATGGAACAAATTGAAGCTTGTTATAGATTATGATTCAAAAAAAATAATGAAAAGTATAGATATGGAA
>VOFC01002699.1_pt1 | contig 14986 bp, 17 predicted proteins | sample 5384161 | NCBI WGS metagenome assembly VOFC01 (sample SAMN12384722, study PRJNA508395) | human gut metagenome | isolation source: healthy gut B | host: Homo sapiens | reverse complement strand
CCCGCGCTGCCGAATTCTTCACGTCGCTCGGCTTCAAGGTCATGGTCGGGCGCGAGTTCATCGACCCCATCTACGTGCGCGGCCGCTCCGACACCGAGGTGAGCGAGTCCGGAGCGCCTTGCGAAAGCCGCGGGCGTCTCGCCCGTCCTGCTGCAGCGCATGGGCGGCCTCACGGGGCTGTGCGCGACGTTCGACACGGGCCGTCCGGGCAAGACCCTTGCGTTCCGCGTTGAGCTCGACGCCCTCAAGATGGACGAACCCGCCGATCCTGACCACATTCCCTACAAGGAGGGGCTTCGCCTCCGAGCGTCCCGGCCTCATGCACGCCTGCGGCCATGACGGCCATCAGGCCGTCGCCTTCGAGCTCGGCCGCTTCATTGTGGCGAACAGGGACCGTCTGACGGGCCGCATCCGCTTCATCTTCCAACCGGGCGAAGAGGGCTCCCGCGGCGCTTATCCGATCGTGCAGTCGGGCCTTCTCGACGATGTGGACACGCTGTTGTGCGCCCACATCGCGACCGACCTTCAGGCGGGCACTGTTGTGGCCGCTCCCGAGAAGTTCCTCTGCACCACGAAGATCGACCTTCACTTCGAGGGCGTGCAGGCCCACGCGGGCATGCAGCCCCAGCTCGGCCGCAATGCGCTTCTGGCCGCTGCAGACGCCGCGCTCATCCTCATGGCCCTGCCGCGCCACTCCGACGGCATGACCCGCGTCAACGTCGGCACGCTCCATGCGGGCGAGGGGCCGCAACGTGATCGCGGCCCATGCGGACATGGAGGTCGAGGTCCGAGGCGAGAACGAGGCGATCAACCGCGAGCTCGCCCGCGAGGCCGTCACGCGCGCCCCAGGGCTGCGCCATGGCCTTCGGCGTCAAGATGAGCCACAAGATCATGGGCGAGGCCGTCGACTTCGTGCCCGACGACGGCATCGTGCAGATGATCACCGTCTGCGCCCGCCGCGCGCGCTACGTGCGCGAGGTCCGTCCCTCGGTGCCACTCAACGGCTCCGACGACGCCACCCTGATGATTCGCCGCGTGCAGAGCCAGGGCGGCCGCGCAGGCTACTTCCTCGTGGGCGCGGGCCTTGAGGCCTCGCACGAGCATGCCGCCGTCGACTTCGACGAGCGCTACCTCGTCACGCTCTACGACATCTTCGCGAACCTCGTGATCGGTCTTTCGGGCAACTGGTAGCCCGAAGCCCGACCTCGGCCCTTCATCCCGAAAACCGGCCCCTGCCTTGCGGCGGGCGCCGGTTTTCTGCTTTCCGGCGTGCAGGATTCGTGCGTTCTTTGCTTTTCGTTCATGAGGCCGCAGGGGCGGACTTCGCCTGGCTTCAATGCCCGGAAAAGTGCTTCCGGAGGCTGTTTGTGGTGCCGAAACAACACTGGGAGTAGAGGAGACACCTTATGACTTATGAGAGACAGTTAGGTCGAGGCGCCTGAAGGACGCGCGATGCGTCGCGTTTGACGCGTTAATGCGACAGTAAAAGTTTCACACGGCCTGAATGTTCTCTGGAAAAATGCCTCACAGGTCTTGAGAAAAGACCGGACCACGGTGCAAGCGCAGTGCAAAAGCGTGCGCGCCATCTCGACGGAGCCCCTCGGGAAGCTTCCGTCGCCGCTCGCGGGCCGGCCGGTCCGGCCCGAGCGAACCCAAAAATGAGGAAATGCAAATGTTCAAGAAGTCTCTCGCTGCCGTCGCCGTTCTCGGTGCCTTTGCCGGCTCTGCTCTCGCTGCCGACGTTCAGCTCTATGGTCTCGTTGACCTCGGTCTCAACTGGACGCAGGTCGACAAGGGCACGACCACGACCGACAGCTTCGGCATGGGTTCCGGTCAGAACTCCGGCTCTCGCTTCGGCCTGAAGGGCACGGAAGATCTCGGCAACGGCTACAAGGTTGGCTTCAACCTTGAAAACAGCTTCAAGGCTGACGACGGCGCTTTCGACAAGGGCTCCCGCCTCTTCCACCGCGAATCCATCCTGTTCGTCGAAACGCCGTACGGTGAACTCTCCGCCGGCCGCACGGGCGGTCTTGATTCCGGTGTCGGCCGCTACGGTCAGATGGGCTCCGGTGCCACCGCCATGAGCACGGGTTGGGACAACATCGCGAAGACCAGCAAGGTCTTCCTCGGTCTCGGCGACCGCATGGACAACACGCTCACCTACAAGTCCCCGAAGTTTGCCGGTGTGACGCTTCTCGCTCAGGCTTCTCTCAAGAAGTCCAACGTTAATGAAGAGGGCGATGCCATCAAGACTGAAGAAGGCTCCTCCGACGCCGACCGCTACTACGCCCTCGGCGTGACGTACGGTGCCGGTGCTCTCAACGCTGGCCTCGTCTACAGCCAGACGGACTGGAACCGTACCGAACTCAAGGACCAGACCAACGACGACAATCAGACCGTCGTGTCTGCCTTTGCCAACTATGACTTCGGCATGGTCAAGCCGATGGTTGCCGTCCAGTACTTCGATGGCGGCAAGGATGAAGACTCTGACAAGACCGCCGCCAACAAGAAGACCGCCCTCAACAAGGGCTACGGCTTCGTCGTCGGTGGCACGGCTCCGCTCGTCGGCGGCACGCTGAAGGTTCAGCTCGGCTGGAACGACTACGAAGACGTGAAGACGGGCGCCACCGAAGGCAACAACATCATCACCGGCGTCGGCTACGAATCCCCGCTCTCCAAGCGCACGTTCGTTCTACACGGCCGCCGGCTACACGCAGGTCAAGACCGAAAAGGCCGGCGTCGAAACGAAGACCAAGACGTCCGAAGTCATGCTCGGCATGGTCCACAAGTTCTGATCGCTGCCTGTTCGCATAGAACGTCAGTCTGACTGAACCAAGCACCCCGGTTCCGCAAGGAGCCGGGGTGTTTCTGGCGAACGGGGTCGACGTTCGCAGGAATTCGGGTCGAAAAATCGAGGAAAAAGGCCCTCCGCGGACTCCTGAGTGAGCAGAAGTCGACATTTCGTTCTACAGGCTGTCCACGTGTCGAATTCTTGGAAACAGGGCGGTTTGTTGTAGGAATGCAACACTCCGGAGAGAAAGTCACGTTGCGAGGGTTAGCACCTATTTTTTCTCCTTAAGGCTAGAGCCACAGGCATTTTCAATGTTTCCTCGTCTGTTTGTCCTCTGGAGCGCATTAGGAAATTGGCGAAGTCTTTGGGAGAATGTGCACAGGTCCTCGCGGACCAAAGACCAGATGCGGCTCGGACCAACTAAGCCGCTCTAATTTCGGCAGCGCCTCCAAGGACAAGTCTGCCGGCCGCCGACGCATCGCGAAAGATGGTGCGCGGCACTCAATGAGGAAACAAATCATGTTCAAGAAGACTCTCGCCGCTGTCGCCGTTCTCGGCGCCTTCGCCGGTTCCGCTTTTGCCGCCAACGTCACGATGTACGGTATCGTCGACACGGGCCTCGGCTACACCAGCATCGACAAGGGCTATGGCGAAGACGTTAATACGTTCGACATGCGCGCCGGTCAGAACTCCGCCAACCGCTTCGGCGTGAAGGGTGAAGAAGACCTCGGCAACGGCGTCAAGGTCGGCTTCTCTCTCGAAAACGGCTTCAACTCCGACGACGGTACGTTCAACAACGGCGACCGCCTCTTCGACCGTGAAGCTCTGCTCTATGTCAACGGCACGTTCGGTGAACTCGGCATGGGCCGTCAGGGTGACCTCGCTTCCGGCAACGGCCGCTACGGTCTCTTCGGCGGCAAGGTCTCCCCCGTTCTCCACGGGTTGGTCTGACATCGCCGGTCACAAGTATGTGATGGGCGCTGGCTTCGGTCGCATGGACAATTCCGTCACCTACAAGACCCCGACGTTTGCTGGCTTCAACGTTCTCGCTCAGTACTCCTTCAAGAAGGACAGCACTGAAGAAGGTCGCGAAGGTTCCTCCGCCGTTAACCGTCAGTACGCCCTCGGCGCTTCCTTCACGGCTGGCGACCTCTACCTCACCGGTATCGTCACCCAGACGAACGTCGACTCCTCGGCAAGAAGGACGTTGAAGATCCGCTGACCGTTAGCCTCGGTGGTAACTACAACTTCGGCGTTGCCAAGCTCTACGTTGCTGGCCAGTACTTCAAGGATTCTGACCTTGCCGTCAAGCAGATCGACCGCTATGACGCCGATGCCAAGACAAGGTTGAAGCTGGTTGCGATGACAAGGCTTCCGTCGCCACTGTCAGCGCTGGCCCGTCCACAAGTTCTAATAACTGCCCGTTCGCATAGAACATCAGTTTGACTGAACAAATCGCCCCGGATTCCGCAAGGAATTCGGGGCGATGCTTTTTCAGGGGCCGAATCCAAGCGGCTTCAATCAAATGCAAAGGCAGCGCTCCTCGGGAACGCTGCCTTTTGTTGGTGTGCCAGGCATGGGCACAATCTAACGGGTGAAAGTCCCGAGCGCAGGGGGATAGCACCAAGCGCATAGCCGAAGGCAGGTGTCCATCGTGAGGTGGAATCTGAAGGAAGCCCTAGGCAAACCGTTGGTCCGACGAACAGGAACCGCATCAGGCATATGGGAGTGGGTAAGGTTGCCAAAGAAACTGAAGCCCCAAGCTATACGGAACTCTCGGTGTAAATGCGGCGGATAGATGACGGGAAAGATTGTGTTCTTACCCTGGGAGGCCTTACGGACGGAGTTTGAACTCCGGAGCAAAACTTGTCGTAAGGAGTCAGCAGAGGTCATAGTACTCGAAATCCGAGGAAGGACCGAAGCGAGTCAGTTTCCTCCTGCTGCCCGCACCCCTTTCTGGGCTACCTGAATGCTCCACACGGGAGCGCCTCTGAATGAGAACTCTGCGGAACAGAGCGGTCTACTGAGGTAGGTAAAGGGAACAGGGTATGCAAACAGAAGAACAGAGAGGACGGAGGACACTCCGATGACTGCTCGCAACCGCGTGGTACGAGAACGTGAAATTCCACGGCCTACCCGATTGTGCCAGGCATGGGCACAATCAACGGGCAGGACGCCCCATCGTGGGTGGAATCTGAAGGAAGCTCTAGGCAAAACCGTTGGTCCGACGAACAGGAACCGCATCAGGCATATGAGAGTGGGTGAGGTTGCAACACAAACTGAAGCCCCAAGCTATACGGAACTCTCGGTGTAAATGCGGCGGATAGATGACGAGAAAGATTGTGCCCCCTTACCCTGGGAGGCCTTACGGACGGAGTGCGAACTCCGAGCAAACTTGTCGTAAGGAGTCAGCAGAGGTCATAGTACTCGTAACTCGAGGAAGGACCGAAGCGAGTCAGTTTCCTCCTGCTGCGCACCTCTTTCTGAGCTGCCTGAATGCTGCACACGGGAGCGCCTCGGAATGAGAACTCTGCGGAAAAGAGTTGTCTACTGAGGTAGGTAAAGGGAACAGGGGATGCAAGCAGAAGAACAGAGAGGACGGAGATAACTCCGATGACTGCTCGCAACCGCGTGGTACGAGAACCGTACGCCACGTGGTGTGGGAGGACGCCCGTGGAAATAATCCACGGGCTCCTACCCGATCTATCGTCGTGCCTGACTTTCTCAGTTCCGAACGGGCCGGTCGAACCACCCCGAGAGCTGGTCCACAAGTTCGACGCGAAGCCCTGACGCACGCTCGCCGAGCTTCTTCCTGAGACCTTCGGCAAGGAGTTCCGGTGCCTCTTCATGCGCGACCGAACTACGCTCGAGATGCATCACGGGGCAGACGCCGTCCGGGAAGCGGCAGCGGAACCTCAGGCCCTGAAGCCGATCGTCGTCCTTCATGAGGGCCTCGACGGCGGCTTCGGCGTCGGCAGCGAACTTCAGGTCGCGGGCCGCGGGGCTTCATGCCGTAGGGAAAGCGGGTGAGCAGGCAGGGCCTTGCCATCTGACCCGGATTGCGAAAGCCGAGTGCGGCGCCGAGCGAGCGGATCTCGGCCTTGCTGATGTCGGCCTCGGCAAGCGGAGAGCGGATGCCGAGTTCCTCCAGGGCCCTGCGGCCGGGACGGTAGACGGCGAGGTCGGAGTGGTTCGTGCCGTCGCAGAGCGGGGCGTTGCCGGCGATCCTGAGAAGCTCCGTGAAGATGTGCCGCTTGCAGACGTAGCAGCGCAGGCGTCCCGCGGCAGCAAGGTCGGGCATGTCTGCGGGGGCGAGCGGCACGAGTTCGGCCTCGAGTCCCATGGCCCTTGCCTCGGCGACGGCTTCGGCCGTCTCGGCGGGCGCCACGTGCGGGCCCGTGACGTGCAGGAGCCTCACGCGAAAGCCTGCGAGCTTTGCGAAGAACGCGAGGAAGCGGCTGTCGAGCCCGCCCGAATAGGCGAGCGTGACCGCGCCGTCGCTCGAAGCTTCGGAGAGCCTCAGGGCGAGCCGCTCAAAACGAGGATCGTCGAAGGCGGGCGTCATGGCGTTCACTCGGCTGCGGGAACGGGCTGGCCGAAGGCCATGAGCGTGCCGTTGGCGACGCCCTCGAAGACCTTCGGGGTGAAGACGGTGACGTGGTCGGTGACGACCATCTCGGGCCAGCCGCCGAAGCGCGCGCCGAGCCCCAGCAGGACCGCCAGCCCCGTGGGCGTCACGGGCTCGCCTTCGCCCGACCAGGGGCGCACGGCGACGCCGTCGAGCATCGCGTAGAGGGCGGGTGCGGGATAGGGCACGACGCCGTGGGCACAGTTGACGGTGCCGTCGGTCATCGGGAGGGGACTTGCGACGATCATGGCGGGATCGATCGTGGTCATGAAGTCGGCGATGAGGCCCACGGCGATGATGTTCGCCATGCGGCCCACCTCGTGGAAGTGGACGTGATCAGGCGTCGTGCCGTGCACGCGGGCCTCGGCGTTCGCGACAACGGACCAGATGGCGGCGGCCTTCGCCTTCGCTTCGTCGGAGAGCGTGCTCGCCTCATAGTGGCGGAGAATGTCGGCGGGCGTTCTGTGGACGTGCTCGTGCGGCGTCCTGATCGAGAGCGTGTGGCCGAGGATGCCGTTGACGGCGCGCGGGCCGAATTCGATGGCGGCGTCGACTTCGGGGAAGCGGCGCGCCATGTAGGCCTGGGCCGTTCCCGCGGTCTGGCCCGTCAGGGCGAGGAGGCCTGCGAGGAAGACGTTGGCGTTGAAGCCCGCATGGATGCGGACGGTGAGGATCGGGTGGTTGAAGAGGTCGGACATGGTCGGTGTTCCTCGGTCAGTGCGCGGCGCGCACGGATTCAAGCAGGGAGAGGACGCGGGCGGCGGCGCAGGCTGCGCCGTAGCCGTTGTCGATGTTCATGACGGCAACGCCGGGCGCACAGGACGCGAGGCAGCTCGAGAGCGCAGCGCGGCCGCCTTCGGCGATGCCGTAGCCCACGGACGTGGGGACCGCGAAGACGGGCTTCGAGGTGAGGCCGCCCATGACGCTTTGCGAGCGCGGCGTCGAGCCCCGCGCAGACGACGACCACGTCGCCCTTTGTTGATGTCGTCCCTTGCGGCCTGAATGCGCCAGAGGCCCGCAACGCCACAGTCCTCGAAGAGGCGGACGGTCCAGCCGAGGTACTCGAGCGTGCGGGCGACCTCGTGCGTCACGAACGCGTCGGCCGTGCCCGCGGAGACGATGCTCGCAAGGCCCGTTTCATGGCGCGGGCAGGTGTGGTGCCAGGCGGTGCGGGAGAGGGATCGTAGTCGTAGGCGGCGCGAAGGTCGTCAGGTACGCGCGCCCAGACGGATTCCGAGAGGCGCGTGAAGAGAATGGGCTTCGTCGTCGGACGCAAAGCGCTTGAGGAGCGAGAGGAGCGCGTCGTGGCTCTTGCCCTCGCAGAAGACGGCTTCGGGCAGACCGATGCGCACGTCGCGGTCGATGTCGAAGCGGATGTTGTCGGGCATGCTGGCCTCGGGATGTGGTTCTGGACAAAAAGCCTGCCTGGCCGGAGAGGCGCAGGCAGGCGGCAGTCGGTCGGGTGCGGGGACGTCCGCGGACGCTCGCCGCAGGAGGATCCTTATTCGACGCGGGGCACCGTGAGGGAGCCTTCGGGCATCAGGATCATGTCGGGGGTTGCGCCCACGTACTGCTTGGCGATCTCGAGGGCTTCCTCGACGGTGTCGACGGCGCCCGTGAAGAGCATGTCCTTCGCGAGCTGGCGGTCAAGGCTCGTCACGAGGATGTAGCGGGCCTTTTCGATCGGGCGCGTGATGGCGTAGGCCTTGTTGGCGCCGATCTTGAAGTTGGCCTCGAGCTCGGCCTTGATGGCGGCCGGGGTCTTGAGGCGGCGGAAGGTTTCTTCGAGCACCTTGGAGCCCGAGCCTTCCTCGCAGTCGGCGAGCAGGATCACGACGCCGTCCTTTCTGACGGCGCAGGAGGCGTTCTCCATGGTCTTCTGCATCTGGTAGACGTTGATGTCCTTCGGATAGCCGCCGCAGGAGACGATCACTATGTCGGCGAGCTTCGGAATGACGCAGCCGTAGACTTCGTCGACGAACTTGCAGGCTTCCTTGTGCGCGGCGATGTAGTCGCCCGCGAACATGCGCAGGAACTGGTGCTTCGCGTTCAGGATGGCATTGAAGAGGAAGAGCGAGCGGCCCTTGGCGAAGAGCGCGACGCCCTCCATCTGGTCCTCGTAGCAGGGGTTGCCCGTCGTGCGGCCGAGCGCGGCGTTTTCGTCGAGCATGAAGCTGTGGTTGACGCGAACGGTCTCCATCGCGGCGCAACCGGGAAGGATGGCCTTGCGGCCGCCGCCGTAGCCGGAGAAGTAGTGGTGCACGATCGTGCCCGTGAGGATCACGTGGTCGACGTTGCAGAGCTCCTTGTGGATGTGCACGGGCGTGCCGCGGGAGGTCGTGCCGAAGTATTCGAAGTCGTCGTCATTCGTGCAGATGCTGTTGTACATCTTGAGGCGGGAGGCGACGTTCTCGCCCACGCCCTCGACCATCTCCTCGTGCGTCATGGCGCGATGGGTGCCGAGCGCGAAGACGATCTTCATGTCCTCGTCCTTCACGCCGAGACGGTTCATCTCGTCGACGAGCACCGGCATGAAGTCGAAGCTGTTGGCGACGCGGGTCGGGTCGTTGCAGATGAAGGCGACGGTGTCGCCGGGCTTGACGATCTCCTCGATCGACGGGCAGCCGATCGGGTGGCGGATCGCCTCGAGCACGCCGCCCCTGATGTCCTCCATCGGCGGGAACTCTTCGGTGCGGACCACCTTCAGAACGCGGTCCTCTTCAACGGTAAAGGTTTTGCGACCGCGCCCGTAGGCGAAGTCGTAGGTCTTCATGGCCATGTGTTGTCTCCTTGATTCGGCATGCGAGGGCGGGCTCCGTCCCGTCTTCAAAATGGTCTTCTCGGGATGCGGAGGTCATGCGAAAGCAGTAGTGCTTTCGAGGGTCCGGCTCTGCCGTAGATGCATTATAGGTGCCGCCCAATTCTTTTGAGAAAGGTCTTTCGAGGCAAAGCTCAGTCAGGGCGCGGAAGGTCAAGCCTTCGGGTCAAACTTACAGTTCAGATTCAGAGGTAGGGGACGCCCCGAATGGCCGGTCGGGCGCCCTCTCAAATGGCATTGCCTTCCGCAATCACTTCCGTCGATGCTGTTGACGAGGTTCATGCGCATGATGGCGCGGTGCTTCGAGCCGTCGAGGCGCTCGAGGTCGAAGCAGTCGCCGTCGACCGTCGGAAAGCCCCGCGAGGAAGGCGTCGATGCGGGCGACGGCCTCGGGCGGCAGGGTGCGGCCGATGAGCGCGGCGTTCCCGTCGACGTGCCTTGAGCTTCTCGTGCCGATGATCGCTGCGGCGACTTCGGGCCTCGAGAGCGTCCAGAGCGTCGAGACGTTCGCAATCGAAAGCCCGAGCGGATCGCCGATCTCCTTCATGAGGGCGAGAAGCGCCTGAAAGCCTTCCCAACGGAGCGAATCCTCGATGACGAGCGCGTACTTTACGAGGGAGCGGTTCTCGAAGTGATCGGGCTTCGGCGCGCCGAGCCACTTCTCGGACATGAAGCCGCCCGCGACGGTGCCGTAGCAGAGAAGCTTGACGCCCGTCTCGCGGCAGAGGCGCTCGAGCCGCATGGCGGGGCGGCGGTCGAGGACCGAGTACTGGCACTGGTTGGTGGCGACGGGAATGCCTGCGTCGATGAGCTTTCGAAGCTCGACGGCGTTGAAGTTCGTGGTGGAGATGAGGCGAATGAGGCCCTTCTCCTGAAGGCGCACGAGCTCGCCCGCCACGTCGACCATGCCCGGCACCGAATAGTCCCACCAGTGGAACTGGACTGCGTCGAGCCGCTCGACGCCGAGGCGCCTGAGGCTTCGCGTGATGATGTTTTCGACGTAAGCCGACGTCACGTTCGCGAGGTCGTTGAGGTCGGGCACGAACTTCGTGTGAATCTGCGGCAGGCGAAGCCCCGCCTTGCGGCGCTCGCGGATGATGCCGCCGAAGAAGTCCTCGACGCCCGTGTAGATGTCGGCGCAGTCGAAGGTGTCGAATCCCATGTCGATGAGGCGGTTGAAGGCGCGGGACGCGTCGGCGAGGTCGAGCGGACGCTCGAGCGCGTGGCCCGCAGAAAGCTGCCAGCCGCCGTTGATGACGCGCGGCACGTCATAGTCTTCAGTGATTCGGATTCGGTCCATGAGGGGCGCTTGGGTCATGATCATGTGCTCCTGGTTGTACGGTTGTCGGACCGCTCAGGCCTTTTCGCCCAGCGGCACGACGGTGCATTCGGCGTGCGAGAGGATGCGTTTGGCGGTCCGTCGGATCCTGAACTTCGCTCCGCAGTTGGGATCGGGACAGGCGATGAGCGCATCGGTCGTCATCCAGTCGTTCGGGGATGTGGGCCGTTCCTTGGCGGGCAGAAGCGGGATGAGCGCCGCGAGCGCGTACATCGAGAAGCGACCGCCCTCGGGAAAGACGAGGTCCTCGCCTTCAACCCTGAACGCGCGTCCCGCGTGGTGGCGGCAGACGAAGTCCCGTCGCCTTCAACGGTGACCTCAAGGTCGTAGAGTTCGAACGTGTCGTCAGATGCCATCGTCTGTCTCCTGGTTGTCAATCCTGCATGTCGGGCGTTGTTCAGAGGGCGGCTGCGGCGGGTGCGGTCCCGGCCGCTTCGGGTTCGGGCGCTTCCGTCATGCGGCCCGTGCCCGTGAGCACCGCGAAGCCGAAGACGAGGAAGAGCGCGATCGGGTAGAAGGCGGCGGTCATGAGCGTGAAGGGCGTGACGGCGGCCGCGCCTTCGAGCTCCCGAGACGGCGGCCATCGTGATGAGGACGAAGGCCGAGAACGGCATCAGGACGGGAAGGCTGTTCGCAAGGCCCGAGAGAATGTGCGAGCGGCGGTACGGGTGCACGTTCGAGGCGCGGCCGATGTCGTCGGTGAGGGGGAGCCGACGAGCGCGACGGAGGCGGAGGTGACGGCTGCAAAGAGCGTCGTCACGACGAGCGTGGCGGCCGAGAGGAAGAGTTCGGTGCGAAGCGCGGAGGGGCGGCCTGCCGAACCCGCTTCAAGGGCCTTCGCCATCATGTCGGGCACCCCCGCCTCGCGCACGATGCCCGTGAAGGCGAAGAGCGTGACGCACAGCAGGATGATGGGCGAGACGTTGCTGATGCCCGAGATGAGAAAGCCCGAGAGCCTGCCGTCGTCGGCCGCGAAGATCGTGGCGAAGCTGAGGCGGCCGATGAGAAGCCCCGTGGCCGTGCCCGTCACGACGCCCGCCGAGATCGCCATCAGCACGTCGCGGGTTCTGACCGCAACGGCGATGAGGACGGCGACGGGAACGAGCATCAGAAGGGCGGACGCGTCGCCCGGAGAGCGCCGCCTCGGAGACGGGGCGGGATTCGCCCATGAAGGCGTAGACGGGCAGGGAGACGGCGAGCGCGATCATCGCGTAGGGAAGCCTGGTGCGCACGACGCCTGCGATGTCGGCGGGCGTGCCGTTGCGAAAGCGCTGGGTGACCGACGAGATGACGGTGACGTCGGAGACGGGCGCGAGGTTGTCGCCGAAGATGGCGCCCGAGAGGACGGCGCCCGCGAGCATGGCGGGATCCGCACCGAGTGCGACGCCCGCAGGGAAGAAGATCGGCATGGCGGCGAAAGCGTGCCGATGGACGAGCCCGTGGCGGCGGCCATCAGGGAGGAGGCGAGGAGCACGAAGACCGTGAAGGCGTGGCCCGTGAGGTGGAGCATTCCTCCGAGGAAGACGAGCCCGTCGGCGACGCCCGAGGCCTTCATCATGGCGGAGAAGATGCCCGAGGCGATCAGGATGAGCACGACCGTGCCCGTCAGCTCGGACGAGGCCCCGCGCACGGCGGCCTTCCAGTATTCGGACGGGGACTTCGCGAGGAGCGAGCCGAGAAGAGCGTGAGGACGCCTGCGGCTGCGAGGCCCGTGAGGTCGAAGGCGGCCTCGGAGATGAAGAGCCTGGCCGTGACGGCCACGAAGAGCGCGAGCGGAAGAAGGAGGACGGCGGCGGAGCCGTGGAATCGAAGCGTTGTCATGTCGGGTGCCTGTCGGGTGATGGTTGTCGGCGGACGGATTGGAGTCGGACGTCTTCCTTGTGCCATCGCCTGCTGCAGGACCTTGCGCGCTCGTTGAGCCTTCTGAACATGTTGGAACCTCTGTGGACGTTTTCGTTGTGTCTTGTCCGCCGTCCCGGGGCTTCTGCGCGCCTGATGCGAAAAGACCCGCGGGAGCGCGGGCCTTTCGGACTGGAATTTGGGCAAAGCTCGCCCGACCCGCTCTATGAAGAGAGGAGCGCCACCAAAGGTGATGGTGAGCGGAAGGGGTCGGAAGGAGGATCTGCGTTTTCATGATGGAAACAGCATAGCGCGAAAGACTCCGCTTGTGCATCAGGCGGTTTGCCTAGGGTGATTCGCCTATGGAAGGCTGCGGGGGAGGGACTGGGTCTATCTGATCGACGAGGGCGTGGTCGCGACCTATGCCATTCATCCCGACATGCGGAACCAGATGATGGGGCTTTCGGGCGCGGGTGCCTTCTCGGCTCCTTCAAAGGCGCTCATGCACGAGAAGGGCTTCACGCCCGCGCTCATCATGAGGGCGCTTACGCCCCTTCGCATGCGCCGCGTGAGTGCGCGCGCCTTCGTGGGCTTTCTCGCCGCCGACGACCATGCCGCGGCGTCCGCCTATCTCTTCCTTCTTCGCCAGCACGAGCAGCAGATGGAAGGCATGCTTCTCAACGATCTTCTGCCCGTCGACGTGCGTCTTGCGCGCATCGTCGACACGCTCTTCAGGGCGCGCGGCGAGTCCCTCTCCGGGCGTCTTGAGCCCGTGCCCGTTCCCGTGACCGTCCTGCAGCTCGCCGAAATGGTGCATGCGGACCGCGCCTTCGTGAGCAGGATCCTCTCGAAGTGGCGCGAGGCGAGTGCTTCGAGCGCGAGGGGAGGCGGCTTCTCTTCTCGCGGGCGGTCTTCGACACCTTCTGAACGAAAAGCGGCCCTGCTGTGCATGACAGCAGGGCCGCTTTTTTGTTCACTCGCAGGGATCAGCCGCGGGCGTTCTTCGCCGTCAGGTCGATGATGGCGAGCGTAACTTCAAGGCTCTTTTTCCCAGGACTTCATCGGCAGGAATTCGCAGTTGCTGTGAAAGTTGTGGCCGCCCGTGAAGTAGTTCGTCCGTGCCGCCGCGCATGGCGGTGGTCTTGGGCTCGACGCCGGCCGTGGCGAGGGCGTCATAGAGATAGTCGATGCCCACGCGGTTGTCGTCGCGCACGGCGTCGGCGATGTTGGCGTAGGAGTCGGAGAGTTCGATCTCGATCTTGGCCTTCGGATTGACGGACCTTCAGGTATTCGACAGCGGAGGCGATGAGCTTTTCCTTCTTGGCTCGTAGAGGGCGATTGTGGTCGCGGATCTTGATCGAAACCGTGGCCTGGCTCGGGTTGGACGATCGTCTTGACCCGACGAAGCCCTCGCGGTTTTCGGTGCATTCAGGCGTCGGCACGGTCGAGCATGTGACGAAGTCGTGCACGATGAGGATCGGGTTGACGAGGACGCCCTTGGAGGACATCGGGTGGGCCGTGACGCCCTTGATGCGGATCGTGGCGTTGCCTGCATTGAAGGTTTCGTAGACCACTTCGCCGAGCTCGCAGCAGTCGACCGTGTAGGCGAAGTCGACGGGGAACTTGGAGAAGTCGATCTTCGGGCGCCCTGAAGGCCGAGTCTCCTCGTCGGGACGAAGACGACGTAGATGTCGCCGTGCGGGCGGTTTTCCTCGTGACGATGTCGAAGGCCGTCATGACGTTGGCGATGGCCGACTTGTTGTCCGCACCGAGCACCGAGGTGCCGTCGGTGACGACGATGTCGTCGCCCACGTACCGCTCGATTTCAGGATGTTCGGCCGTCTTGAGCCAGATGTCCTTTTTCCTTGTTGAGGCAGATGTCGCCGCCCTGGTAGTTCCTGACAACCTGCGGATGGACGTCCGGGGAGAGGCCGACGTCGACGGTGTCCATGTGGACGACCCAGCCGATCACCGGAGCCTTCGTGCCTTCGGGCAGGTTGGAGGGAAGCTTCGAGTAGACGATGGCGTGCTCGTCGACTTCAACGCCTTCAAAGCCCATTTCACGAAGTTCGCCGGCGAGCATTTCGGCGAGTTCGAATTCACGCGGGTTGCTCGGCACGCAGCCGGCCTTCAGATTGCTCTGGGTGGAAATGGCTGCATAGCGCATGAAGCGTTCGAGCAGTGCGGCTTTCTTGTCCATGGAAGATTCTCCTTTGACGAATCAAATGGTGGCCCCTCGGTTTGCAGGGGGTGCGCCCGAACCCGGACGGAGGCTGTTGCCGGGCTCGGACGCTTGTGGTCGAAGCAGGGGAGAGGCGTCCCGGACGGAGGCTGTGTCCGGGGCGCCGTTCCCCGATGCGGACCCATTATGAACGCCGAAAAAGTCCGCGTCCTTGAACCTTGGTACATGGTGCATGCGTCGGGCTTCGTTCAGAATCCCCCACAGTCCGCTCCCGCTTTCCGCCTCCCGCCGTGACCTGCGGCGGGCGGCCGGCGGACCTCAACCCGGACCCAAAAGAACCAACACATACCAAAAAAAGGAACGTCAGCCATGGTCGGCGTCATCATTTC
>VOFC01006546.1_pt1 | contig 14991 bp, 20 predicted proteins | sample 5384161 | NCBI WGS metagenome assembly VOFC01 (sample SAMN12384722, study PRJNA508395) | human gut metagenome | isolation source: healthy gut B | host: Homo sapiens | reverse complement strand
CATCGGTGGCAAAACGGCGTTCATCGGTCTTAAAGTTCGTTCCGATGGTCTTTCTCAGCACAGTATGACCGGAGATATTCCTGTCGGCTTAAAATCTCTACCGTGTTTGCGTTCCAGTTTGTGCAGCCGTACCGCTTTTCGGTTGCATTGTTCAGGGTGATATTGTTGGCTGACGGGTCTTTATCTCGGTACTTCTTATTCAAAGCACCTGCGTTGCCCCATTTCGCAGAGCCGTGTTCCTCACGCCTGCGGTAATTCCTGCGTGTAGAGAAATAAACGCCGATGCCCATAGCGTAGGCAAGTAAAAAAATAAGGACAGTCTTTACGCTGTCCTCACATACCATTATTTCAAACGGATTGCCCATCGCCACAGGCAGACCTCGGATAATCTCTACAAGACCACCGCTGACATAGGGTGCTGTCAGCAGGGCAAGCCATACGACAGGAAGTATGCCGCAGACAGAAAGGATTAGGCTCGTTTTCTGGTCATCGTTCCTCATTGCACCTGCAATGCACGACCTTAACCTTTTTTGTCGGAGCGTGTGCCACCTTGCTTATCAGCTCGTCAACAGGCTCGGTGGGGCGTTCCTCCTGTAACTGCCTTGTACGCAGGGTGTTTAAGGCGTTGATGACGATATTCTTATCGTACTTATCAAGTGCGATATGGTATCGTTCCTCTCTCATAGTCTTCACCTCCGATTAGCGTTCCTGCTCTTTGTTCTTTGCAGACTTGTTCTTCTCCATACTCTTATACATATCGCTCTGGATTTCGCCCAGAACATCACGCATCGTGCCAAGCTCTCCTTTGAACGCCTGCGTATCCATTTCCGCATACTCTCTGGGAAGTCTGGAAAAGTCAAAACCTCTGGTATCCACGCCGTAACGGGAGCTTACCATATAGGCAACGCAGAAGGATTTGAAATCGGAAGCATCACGGCTCTCGTTGTACTTAAAATCATAGACCGCCGCCGACACTTCTTTTGCCATACTCACGAACAGCACTTCCTCGGAAAGCCCCTTCTTGACAAAAATGGTCTGCTGAGAGCTGTCATAATAGGCAGGCAGTTCAAGCTCACCGACAGGAACACAGGGTACAGGGCTTGCATCAATCAGAGCCGACACAAGCTCACGCATGGATTTCGGCTCCTGTTCCTGCTGCCTGTCCTTTGCCGAGGTTTCGGAAATATCATAAACCACTTTGGCATTGTAGGAGACGCCCTTTGTCCCGTCCTCACGGGTGTATTCCTTGCTCGGCTCAAGAATAATGATTTTTTGTGCGTCCTTGTTCACATAGACACGGCTCGCTTTCCATTTGCTGTACTCTTTAAGCTGCGTTGCTTCGGGCATCTGTGCTGACACCAGAATAGCGTTAGCCACGGAGTAGCGGTCAAAGCGACCCTGCACATCAAGATACTGACGGAAGCTGTCGCCGCTTGCCATCATTTCAGAGCAGGTATTGTCAATCAGCTCATAGGCTTCTTTCCGCTGTGCCTGCTTTGCGGCAGCCCATTCCTCTTTATCAAAAGGTCTGTTGCCGCCGCTGAATACATCGTAAATACTCATAGCTGTTTACCTCGTTTCTTTGGATTTTGGTTTCTTTTTCTTTCTCTGGGGCTGTTTATGCTCCGTTTTCCCGTTAGCACTTTTCGCCCTGTCGGAAGCTCCGCTTTTGTCCAGGGCGGAAGTGCCAATCTCTGCTTCCTGCTCCTTGCGGCTCTCCTTGATTTTCCGCAGTTCCTCTCTGACCGACGGTTTCTCCGCCTTAGTCATAGTAGCCCCCTCTGCGGATTTCCTTGGCTGCTCTGAGGTAGGCTCGGACAGAGGGGATTTTTCCGTCTTTGCCACCGAGGGGTTTGGGGCGTTTTCCTCTTTCTGCATGGGCTTGCCCATAAGCTCATCAAGCAGCTTGTCTTTCTCTGCCTTTTCCTGCACACCAATTTCTGGCTCTGGCTGACCGTCCTTTGCATCTTTGGATTTCTCAGCTTCCGTCACAATAGAAGCGGTATCCACCGAAGCAAGATTAAAGCGTTCCACGATACGGCTGATTTTCGATGCGTCCTCGGCACGGGCGATGACATCGACCTCCGCATTGGGGTCTTTGTTTTTCCTGTCTGTGAGGACACAGTAAAGCACACCGTATTTTTTTGCTTCTTGAGTGAACTTCTTTAAGTCACCGTTTTTGACGGTAAAGACTTTCAGCTCCTTGCCAGAACGGAGCATACTCGTTAGCCTTGCTTTGCCTTTGGTTTTCCTTTCTTCTTTAAGAATGGAATACAACAGGATAGCGATGTTCTTCGCACCTGCACCTGTGATTTTGGCAGCGACCTCAAAGCCCTCCAAGCTCATTCGGACGATTTGTTCTGCCGCTTCGCCGCCTGTGTTCATTCTTCATCAGCTCCTTTCTTTGCTGTTCGTGTTCGTCTGCCCGTATCGTCTGCAATTTTTCCTTGAGGGTATCACTACGGGCGGAAATGCCCTCGCACAGTCTGACCTCCTTTCGTATAATTTTCAGCCGCCCCGAAATATCGGAAAGCTCTGCCTTGACCGCTTCCTTTTCTTCGCCGCTTGTCCTGCGGGATTTGGAGTAAAGCTCCTTTCGCTTCTGAAGCAGGGCAGACATCTCCGTTTCCAGAGAGCCTTTATATGAACAAAGCTGCTCCGCCGTATCAATGTGATTGCGGCAAAGCAGCCTTGTTTCCTGTGTGATAGCTTCCATCTTCATAAGGTCGTCCTTTAAGAGATAATGAAGCCGTGCATAATTTTGTTTTCTGCCTTTTGGCAGGATACCGAGCTTGTAGCAGTAATGGAGATACAGCCCACGCAAACCGCCGATTTTCCTGGCGTTCTTCAATGAACCTTTGACCCGATAGACCTTGACCTGCGGCTGTGGCTCTGAGAAGCTCTGGAATTTGACCGCATAGGAATTTTCGCTGATACGCTCCATAATCCTGTCATTGGTGTATTCCTCTCCGAGCTTATAAAGCCGCTTGGGTCTTTGCCAGCCCTTGCCGATAATCGTCCAATACTTGCGGTTGGGGTCAAAGTTTATGCGGTAGCCCATTTCTGCCAACTGGCGGTCAAAGTCTTTCAGCGTAAATGATTTGCTGATAGCTTCATCCACCGCCTGTCTGGCAACATTATCCCTCGTGGGTCGCCCCTGCTTTTCGGCTTGGTAAAGGGCGTAGGGCTTTTTCTTGCCGCTTGGGTGTTCGATGACGGACAGGGCATACTCACGGCAAAGCTCATCGGAACGCTGACGGAGCAGCCGCAGATTTACTTTGTTGTCGTGATAGTGCATACCGTCCGCAAAAGAAACAGAGTTCACGACAAAGTGATTATGCAGGCAGTCGGTATTTAGGTGGGTGGCGACAATGACCTGAAACCTGTCGCCCCACATTCGCTCGGCAAGTTTAACGCCGACCTCGTGTGCCTGCTCTGGCGTGACCTCACCGTGCTTGAAGCTCTGGAAGCCGTGATAGCAGACAATCTCACTCGTGTCGCTCCATCCCGCTTTGGTAATCATCATTTCATCTCTGGCGGTGGTCGGGTCACAGTTTACGCCTGTGACAAAATACCGCTGTTCGGTCTTTTCCTTATTAGTAGCGTACTCCATTACATCGACCATCGCCTGCAGTTCGGCTTCGGTGTATTTGGGGTTGGCGGTCTTTTCGGGATTTTCGGCATAGTCGATTGGGTGGTCGAGCCTGCCACGCACATCCCATATCTCGCAGACCGCCATTACGATGACCTGCGTGGAAGCAGATACCTTTTGCGAATGTCAATCTGAAACTCGTGCCACTTTCTTGCTTCCTCACGGAGCATCGGGGTATCTACAAAGCCGAGGGCGTTTGCCTTAACTGCAAGCTGATTGATACGGTTGCCAATGGCGGACAGCTCACGCATCATTTTATAGAACTCTGGGTCGGGCTTTTCGCAGAGCTGATAGCCCCTTACCATTTCTCTTAAAAAGGCTTCTTTTGAGCGACCCGATTTCCGCACAAGCTCATTAAGGTGTTCGGCTTCCTCCTCAGTCAGACGGAAAAGTATCTGCACATTTCTTTTTCGCATTGTCCTCTTCCTTTCTCTCGGAAAGTCTGTTTATTTGCAAGCAGCACATACACACAACGCCGAACAGACCGCCGAGCATTGTGCCGATAATGAAAAATAAGAACTCACTCATTCTTGAACTCCTTTCTGTTCTCACGGGGTATTAGGGGCTGACCCCCTAACAAGCGAATTTGGCTAACCAAATTCAGTGCTTGGTAAGACATCTCATTCTTCGCAATCGTCCTCATACATACACTCACCGCACACAGGGCAGAAGTACGGGCAGTCCGAACAATCTTCATTTTCCTGTGGTGTATTCTCGCCCGCACCGTCAAGACCGTCCTCTCTCTGCTCGGTAATATCGGCTTCGCCGCAGACAAAATCATCATCGGTAAAGTTGATAAGGTCGGTATCGAACAGGATAATTTTTGTTTTTTCCTTTGCCTGTTCGGGGCTTTCCGCATAGACGGAAACGGTCTTTTGATAATGGGCGGTAAGGGTTACATCATACTTTTTCAATGGTTCATTCCTCGCTTTCAGCACTAAATTTTGATTTGGTTTCGGTGTCTTTCTGGTGAGAATCTACTACACAATCAACGGGCATCACTCCTTTCACACTTAGGCTTTGGTCTTGCAATTTCCAGATAGGACAACAAAAAATCGTTGAAGTCCTTGCCGACAGGCGGTGGATCATCAACGATTTTGTAGTCTTTCTGCAACAATTCTTTCAAAGTAGCGGTACAAAGCCTGCCTGCCTTATCATTATCCAGATGCAGAACTATGGTCTTAATTTGTGGATTGGCACTCAAAAAAGTTGTGAGAGCTATGGGAATTTTGCTGTCCTTTATCTCTTTCTTTGGCTGATACACGCCCGAAAGAGAAAGCAGACTTTCCGATTTGTAGTCCTTGCCCTCGCATTTCAGATAAGTGGCATAGGACAGTAAATCAATGGTGGCTTCAAATAAATGCAAGGTATCCGTCGGCTCTCTTGCCAGAAGTCGAAACGAATACCTTTTGTCGCTGCCCGATGCATCCTGTTTGAAAGTGCTGCCGAGCGTACTTCTAAGAGCCGCATATTTGGGTGTTCCGCTTTCATCTTTGCCGATAAAAACGGCGTTGTGATAGTCGGCGCTCTCATAAATTGTATCGTCTGCAACGCACTCCTGTATGAGCTGATAGTCAATACCACGCCCGAAAAGATACTGCAAAACTCTGTCGCAGTTCTTAAACTTCGGCGGCAAGAGAAGCACCTTTGGCTCATCTTTTTTCTCGGCAGGGGGCGGCGGTTTCCAGTCCGCCAACGCCTGTCCTGTAAGAATTTCCACGGCTTCTACGAAGTCATATTCCTTGACTTTTATCAGATAGTCGAGGGCAGAATAGCCGCCGAAACCTCTCGACCACCAATACCATTTGCCGTTGGAAATCTTTAAGCTGTCGTGTTCTGCGGTACAGTACACATTGCTTGTGCCTTTGACCTTAACGAGATTGCTCGGCTCAAACTCACGCAGATAGGATAACAGGTCAATCTGGCGTACCCGTTCAAGCACATCTGGGTCAATCTGCACATAGGGTCTGTTAGTTCTCATTCAATAAAATCACCTCCAGAAAATAGAAATAGCCGAGGGGCTTTCGTTAAACGAAAACCTCTCGGCTATGTAAAAAATAATATTAAAACTCGAAAATACAATGAATTTGATTTCCGTATATCGGATGATATTTTATAAATTTTCCAACGAGATTGCGACAATTTTCTCCAATAATCTGCTGCGTATTTACATCAGCGGTAAATACGCCAGAGTTAATAATAACTTTAGATATGTCAGTTGCATTTTTAATTTCGATTGTTCCATTGGATACCGCCATTTTTTGTGAGTATTTACTTTTGTTATCCTTAATAAAAATCTCGCATTGCTCTGGCAAATTTGTTGTTATAACAATACTATCATTTTCTTTTTTTGCATCGAATTCTACATAATACTCTTTTCCTTCTTCGGGTAATTTCTGTTGCATACTTGGTGGTAATGGGGGAATTTCTCCCATTCTAATTTGCCGTCCATTATAATACCAAGTATGGCTATCATCAAAAGAAAAGAACTTTTTACTTTTTGTGAAGCCTAAAAAAGAAACTAATTTTGTTTCCGCTTCGGGAAGTTCGGGTACATTTACTCCCTTATCTTTATATATTTTGTTGTCAACTTTTCTAAATTTCCAAATAGCATCAAGCAATCCAATATCGAAATACTGTGCCGCATCAATGAATATCAAATCATCTCCTTGAAAATAACCGTATTTATCCGTATATTCATCACCATATCTTTGAATAAAATCATAAACTTGTTTGTCTTTGTCGTCATAACTGAGTTCAGAATGCAAAATAACTTTATCTAATAACGCATTAACACTCGGCGGAATTTGAATATAATGTTTAGTAAAAATATTCTGCCTTACCCGTGTAAACAAAGTATCGACATCTATATTTGGAGCTAATATCTCATCACAAATAGCTTCGGTAAACCAACTTAATCCATTATTCACACCTGTTGACCCATCTTGAAACATTGTACCATACGCAATATATACATTCTCTGCGGATGTCATCTCTGAAAAATAGCCTTTTGATACTCCGAAATCTTTCCGACAAGCATCAAGTATTAAAATCAATCTGCCTTTACCCTTAAAAACAGATATTATATCTTCAATATTTATGCCTGCCTTTTCTATATCGTTAGTAATATCATATTGAGCCGTAAAGTCCGATGGGTAAATAAAGTTTTTTCCATTACTGTGACCACCGTGTCCAGAAAAATAAACAATGTGAATAGCATCTGATGGTGATTTATCAGCACACTGTTGTAGTGCAGGAATATACTCAGATTTATTTATATTTTCTTTTTTTGTCACATCAAAACCGATTTGTTTTAACCTTTTCTCAATAGCTAATATATCAACTTTCACTCCTGACAAATCGCAAGTAGGTTTAGGAAATGTCTTGGAATTTTGATATTCACCTGCCGAAAAAAGGATAGCATTTTTTCTCACTATAACGCCTCCTATAAAGCTTTTCGCTATTATAATACCACATATCTATGAATTTTTCCACCTCTGCGGCTATGTAAAAGCGGCATCAGCTCAACGCCAATGCCGCTGTTCTTGGTTATAAAATTCCTGCCTTTTTGAGATACCCAACGCTGTCATAGCACCCTCTGAAATAGATTGCTTCCTGCTGCATATCGCTGAGCTTGTTCCGAAGCTCCAAAATTTCTATCAGAGCCTTACACTCCTGCTCGGATAAATCACTCGGCTTTTCCGTATCCAGAACTGCCATCACTTTTGGATACTCCTTGTAGAGTTCCTCTATCCTTTCCTCTGTGGAACAGTATTCTGGATTTTCTTTGGGCAGCTTTGCGATAACGGAGCTTAGATATTCAGCAAAGATATTGCTATGCACATCAACAAAGGTTTCAAATCTGAAATTATCAAGCACACCTTTCACCTCCGATATTCTATAAATCTACACCTATTATACTTCCCAGAAATCAGCAATACAAATATGCAAACCGCATTATCTCTCTCGACTTGCACATTTTCTTTCGGGCTGTTCTTCTGCCTGCTCTGGCTCGGTATCCATAACGGAAGTATCTTTTTCATTCAGATTCAGCTCAATGTTAAGAGCGTTCAGCCGTTCTGTTTTTTCTTTCAGCTCATCTTCAAAGGCAAAAGGCTTCTTGATTTCCTCCTTTGCGGTTTCAAGCTGTGCGATAGTTTCCGCCTTTTTGGTCTTAGCTGCTTCCAGTCTGACGGGGAGCTTTGACAGCTCGTTCTCGATTCGGGTCAGATTTCCGAGGGCATCAGCACCTAAATCAACCTTATGCTTTGCTTTTCCGCAAAGGTTCATACAGTAATGGGCGTTGACGGTATCATAATAAATCTCTATTTGGAAACCTCGATAGCTGCCGATTTCGGTAGGTGCAGACATCGGATAGTCCTTGCAGATTGCAAGGAGCATTTCGCCTGCATCTGCCTTTTCGGTATAGGTCACGCCTTTTAGGGTCATCGGGCAGAACTTATCCTCACCCTGCGGCTTGTGCTGCTCGGCAAGAGCTGCATCATTTTCATAGCCTGCAATGCGTTCCTCATACTCCTTAATGGTCTGGGGATAGTATTTCAGCACTCTATCCTCAAGGTCGTAATGCTCTGAAAGATAACTCTGCTTTAACACTCGGAGCTTGGATACCTGTATATCCAAATCCATCTTTTCCTTAAAACGGGCATCGCCTGTGGCAAGCATTTTAACCTCTGCAAAGGACAGGGCAACCTCGTCCACATCTTCAGCAGAACGGACAGGGCTTTTGCTCGTCATTATCTGGCTGATAAATTTCTGCTTGCTCTCCACCAACTGATAGAGGTAGGCATCAAAAGTCTGCTCGGTCACATAGCGGTAAACCTCCACCTCTGGGAACATATTGCCCTGCCGTTCAATACGTCCCTGCCTTTGTTCAAGGTCGGAAGGACGCCACGGACAATCAAGGTTATGGATTGCTATGAGCCTGTCCTGCACATTCGTACCTGCTCCCATCTTCGGAGTAGAGCCGAGCAGCACACGGACTTCGCCGCTTCTGACCTTGCCGAACAACTCTTTTTTCTGTGCATCGGTGGTCGCTTCGTGAATAAAACGTATCTGCCCAGCCGGGATACCACGGGCTATCAGCTTCTCCCTCATATCGTCATAGACATTGAAAGTACCGTCATTTTTCGGGGTGGACAGGTCGCAGAACACAAGCTGTGTCGCTTTGGTATCGGCGTGTTCCTCCCAGATACGGTACACATTATCCACGCAGGCATTGACTTTACTGTCTGGGTCATCTGGCAGCATCGGGTCAATCATTCTCTGGTCAAGAGCCAGTTTCCGCCCGTCATTGGTTATCTTGAGCATATTGTCGATGTTCGGCTCGACAAGCCTTGCCCTGACTTTCTCAGCCCGCTTCGCAAGGGAAGCTACCATTTCGGTCTGTATCTCGCTCGGCTTGGTCTTAATATTGTGGTAATTGACCTTTGGCACGGGGAGCTTTAGCATATCGGCGGTCTGTATATCCGCCACCTCACGGAACATCTGCATCAACTCTGGCAGATTATAGAACTTGGCAAACTTCGTCTTGGCTCGATAATTCGTGCCTTCGGGAACGAGTTTGTCAAGATGATTTTTGTAAGTTTTCTAAATTCAAATATTTATCTGCTGAAAAAACGCCTAACATCTCGTGTCGGCATATTTCTTGAAACACCGTATTCAAAGGCTTCTTCGCACTTTCCGATTGCTTCACATTGACAATAAAAGTTGTTTTGCCTATTCGTGTTGTATAAGATAAAGTGTTTTCTTTCATATAGTCCGTTTCTCCTTTTCATAAATTGACTGTGGGGCATTCCGTTTGGAACACCCCACAAATACAGCCTGTTTCATCGGAACATATCAAGAAGTCATTAAGTCGTGAGTATAATGGAAATGGTTATCTTTCCATACCACGCTTGTTTCTTCGTGCCTTAATACGCTCTTGTCTTTCTTTTTCCCTCGCTTCTTTTTCGGCTCGTTCCTGTGCTTCCTTAAAAGAAAAAAGTTGCTTCACTTTTTCGGTAAAAAGTTTAGCAACTTCGGGGAAATGCTCCAACGCTTCAAGAAAAGGTCTGCACTTTTCTTTCAGTTCGTTGTATTTGGTTTTCATTCTCTCCAATGCGTTTGCACTGTCAAAATATTTCTGTCGGTAATAATTTGCACTCTGCTCCAACTTATTGATTTCCGCACGACTGGTAATTCCCTCTTTTGCAAGGGCAGTCAGTTGTGAGTAGTCCTCTTTGGATATTGCCATCTTGCCCGTAAAGGTTTTCTGTCCCATACCGTCAATCTCGTTTAAGGTCTTTGAGATATGACGGGCAGGCTCATATTTAACCTGTTCCTTTTGAATACGCTTCTGCAACTTCTCCAATCGTTCTTTGTCCTGTTGGATTTGATATTGCAGGGAAGTTAAATGCTCTGCTGTACTTCCGTATTCGCCACGCTGAAAGCCTTTGAACCCTCGTTCCGTCATATAATTAAACAGTTCATCTTGCAGTATGCTGTACGAAGCTCGAAACATCGGCTTGCCGTTCTTCTTTAACAATGGATTTCCTTTTTCATCGGTCATTGGAATATCCGATTTCCATTTCTTTGAATGGCTTATCTGATTAACCACTTCCTTGACCGTTCCTCGCAGTTCGGGGTCTTTACAACGCTTACTCCATAGGATTTCTTTCTCCACCACAGGCAGAACCATAGCGTGAAGATGATAATGGTAAACCTCTTTTCCCAGTTCCTCGGTTGCGGCTACATTGATTTCATCAGCGTGCATTACTGCCGATATAACATTATCAGCACCGAATTTTTCTTCGATGAAATGATAGGCTTCTTCATAAAACTGCTTTGCATATTCATAACCACCGTTACGCTCGAAGTACATCGTATTCACATCAATCACAATCTCATTGAAAAGGGTAGCGTCTTTCCTCAGTCCACGAAGCGATACTAACCCGTCTGTTTCCATCTGCTTTAACTGCTCCATATAGGTTGGGACAGTCGGTTTTTTGAAATGCACATTAAGGGCTATGCGTTCCGTAATCACATTCATATTTTCATAGGTTTCATTCTTGCGTTCATTGTGCCTTTCCGCCTTGCTCACATCAAAAGCGGTGTACTGTTTTACCCTTGCACAACTCATATCCGCCTTATTGGTTTTTGCCATTTTTCTCTCCTTTCCAGACAGGGCGAAGCCATTACACAACATTCTCTGAATGTGTGTAACCCACTATGACACTTTCAGACTTCGTCTGCAAAGATGTCGTGGGCAAGGGTGTTCCCCCTTGACCTCCTTTTGATACCTCCATCATAAAAACAGACTGTCCCGCCATCAGACAGCCTGCTTTTATTCTCTCGGTATATCGCCCATCGGCAAAGACCAGTACCACAGAAAGCCTTGTTTTCGGGAGATAACTCCTGCTTTCTTCTTTGCCTTTTTGATGGTCGATTTCTTGAACCCTGCGGCTTCAAGTCTTTCTTCGCAATCCGAAGAAAGCATTTCTCCGTCTTTCAGCATTTCCAAAAGAAATTCTTTCGCCTTGATTTCCTTTTCGTTCGGTCTGCCCATTTTGGGTGCGAGGGATTGGAACGCTTCTTCTGCTGTCATTTCCATTTCAGAGATAAAGTCCACTCCCTTTTCTGCCACCTCAAAAAGAATTGCCGAGCCTGTCGGGGCAAGGTTAGATTTCACTTGCACCATATATCGTTCCGCTGGTGCTTCTTTGTTCGGTGTGCGTGTGATTGCAAGAATACTTCTTGCAGCACCCGCAATATCAATCGAACCGTTGGTGCGATAAAGAGGATTTATATCTCTCATCTTGTTCATATGGGCGATAATCACGATGGCACAGCCAGTATTTTTTGCAACTGCAATCAAGTGATTAAACTCTGCCCTTGTTTCGTTGGCATTGTTCATTGAACAGTTCTCTCCGATATAGGAACTCATCGGGTCAAGAATTAAAAGTTTTGCGTGATACTTTTCGATTGCTTCAGCAATACGGTTATCTCCAAAGGATAAAGACTTTTCATCTTCCTTGATGAAGATAAGGTTTTCTCCGTTCCCACCGGCAGAATTAAATCGGGGTACTACCGTATCGTCTGCATCATCTTCCGTTGTCTGATAGATGATAGTCATAGGCTCATTTTCTTCCGTTTCAGTAAAAGGCAGAGGTTCGCCCTTAGAGAGCAGTGCGGCGATTGACAGCATTAACTTGCTTTTTCCATCGCCCGGATCGCCCTGCAACAGCGTAACCTTGCCGTACGGAATATACGGATACCACAGCCATTTCACTTCCTTCGGCTCAATCTCACTTGCCTTAATAACTTCGAGAGGGACATTTACATTCATTTCATTTTCCATTTGCTTCATTTTTCTTCGTTCTCCTTTTCGATAAATACTTAGGGCAAAGCACCACGATACAACGGAAACTCTGCTTGCAGTCATTACTGCATTTTCTGCAAGGTTCGTTGTAGGTAATGCGATTTCTTTCGTTCAGAAACAATGCCCAATCTTGTTTCCGTTTCTTACTCATTCTCGGCATATCAATCCACCTTTCCGTCTGAAAATAAAAAAACCACAGGAAAGATACTCAGAGCCTTGTTTCTGTCATTTTTCGGGGCGAAAATCGGGCAAAATTGCCTTTCTAAGCCTTTCAAAAAAAATCACGCAAGGTATTTGTACTAACCTGTGGTTATGTATGAAATTGTAGGGTTTGGGGCAACAAAAAACCGTATTTCTACGATGTTTTCTGTCATTCAAGTAGCAAAAAACGTGACCACTAAAATTATAATCATAAGAACAGGCAAAAAGCGAAGATACCGTTCTAATAGAGCTTTTTAGACTTGTTTTTTTGGGGGCTTTATATACTTTCCCTATTTTTTAAGGGTATAGGGTGTTACATCAAGTTCTTAGTATATGAAATTTGCAGATTATTCTTGGATTTGGCTCAAATCAAATGCACCGTTCTCAATCAACTTCAAAATTGTGTCTGCCAAGTTGTTTTTTTACAGTTTCACTTTCATTTTCAACGCCAGAATACTCTACATAAATAGTGTTCTCTCCCATATCAAAGGTTGCATAATATATTACGGTTTTGACACCTTGACTATTTGACTTTGTTACGAAATATCCTGCGTTGATATCAACGCCGTCTACACTTGAAGTGATTGTATTTCCATCAATGATAGTATCTAATAGATTTACACCCTGTTTAGAAACTACCATTCTTGTATCATCAATTTTTCCCTCAAAACCCAGAATATTATGATTGTCAGCATCAAAATAAGCATCTGCGGTAACAGGCAAGTCTGCAAAAAGCATTTCAATTTCAGCATCGCTCAAAGGTCTTGTTGTTACATTTTTAATTGAAGATTGTGATAAGTCATTTTTAACAAAAGTAATTGTTTCTCCATCATTCAGCGTGGCAATATCGTTTTTTGTACCAAACAGATTGCTTTGAAAAACTCCCACTCCAATCACAGCAACGAGTACGAAGCAAGCTGCAACAGACACCCATTTTTGCCGATTAGTTATTTTACTTGTTTTTTTCATAGGTTCAGCCTCCTTAATATACTGATTATCGACATTTCCCAATGCCCTTAAAAGTTTCTTTTCTTTCATACAGAGATACCTTCTTTCTCTAACAATTTTTTGAGTTCGTTCCTTGAACGAAATAATGACATCTTGATTTTGCTCTCGCTCATACCATATTCCGTTGCAATTTCTTTAATGGGCGATAAATACCAATATCTTCTCATAAAGATTTTTCGCTGTTCTAATGACAGGGAAGAAAGAAAGCGGTTGAGAATATCCGTTAGAGCGATTTCTTCAACAATGTTTTCTGTACTATCCAACGATGGTATGCACTCTTGTATTTCATCAAAAACCAATGGCATTTGCCCACCATTACGTTTCTTTTGCATTAAGCAGTTCGTACCTGTCCAAAGATAGGTTGCGAGTAATCTTCCCTAAAAAGTTTTTAGGACAGATGGACGGTTAGGCGGTATGCTGTTCCAAGCTCTTAAATAAGTATCATTTACACATTCCTCGCTATCTTCGTCATTGTGAAGAATATTAAAGGCTATGTATCTGCAATACTTTCCGTATTTTTTTGAAGTTTCGGATATAGCAGCTTCGGAGCGCTCCCAATATAAATCTAATATCTGCTTATCATCCATAGGCTTCTCCTCCTTTCCCTTGTATTAAGGCCTTTCACCCTAATAAACGGGAAAAATGTGTCAAGCGTCACTTAAATTCAAAAAATATTTATTCAAAGATTAGCTTTCATTTTTTGAAAGAATATAATAAAACAGCAAAAGGCTTACACCTACAAGTCTCTTAATATTCAATGCGGAAAATTACAATTCATCACTCTCATTTTAACACATCATACCATCTTTATGAACTTTCAATTTAACCACTTCCATTACACTCACGACTTAATGACTTCTTGAATACTTCCCGAAAAAGAAAACTGCCATCAGTAAAGACAGCAGTTCCTTTTCGGCTGGTATGCTATTAGGAATACACAATATCGTTCAATACAATCTCATCTGCACAGGCTCGGATATTATTCATCAATCCGACCCATCTCATCATATCCTCCGCTTTCAGTTGTTCCGTCACACCTTGTTTTCTTGCCATCCCCTTTATCAGATACTCCGCCATATTACACGCCGAAGTATCAATTTCAGCAAGGTGTTCATATAACTTTCCGCTTGTAAGCAGATTGCAATATAAGACTTTCCTATGCTCCCTCAAATATCTTTCCCTCATTCTTCCGTATTTTGTGAGCGTAGGCGGTTCTTCGTTTTCTATCGTCAAGCAGGGATAGTAATAATCTCCGATGAGTTCGTACTGGATACCAGTTCTTTCGTCTGTAATAAATCTTTGCATTCTGATTTCTCCTTCTGCTTCTTGTGATAAAATTCCAAAGACTTCTCGTTATGGTTTATCTTTTGACATTCTTCGGAACAGAATTTCTGCTGACTGTGTGTAGGCCAGTAGGTACTGCCACACACAGCACAGACACGCTGACGATAATAATGATTTCCTTTTTCAGCTTCTCTGTCGGCTTTTGTCTTGTCCTGCCTTGCCTGATAGCAACAATCTTTTGAACAGAATATCTGTCGGTAAATATCAACCTTTTGTGTCCTTGCTTTTCCCACACCCTCTGCTTCATAAACCACAATCTTGTCAATGAGTTCAGCAAACATCAAATCGGAAATTTCTGTCGGCTCTTTGCACTTGCGAATTAAAGAAATGAAATGAAATCAACAGCATTTACTTTTCTTCGGTATTTTCATTTCCTCAATCAGCCTGTTCGTCATCGTACTGCTTCATC
>VOFC01005834.1_pt1 | contig 14993 bp, 21 predicted proteins | sample 5384161 | NCBI WGS metagenome assembly VOFC01 (sample SAMN12384722, study PRJNA508395) | human gut metagenome | isolation source: healthy gut B | host: Homo sapiens | reverse complement strand
GTTTCCGACAAGATATTCGGATATAGCTATGCGGCTCATGGTTCAGGAATGCTTGTAAATGTGAATTTCAACGAGTTGCTCCTGGATTGTGCCGAGAAATATACGTCAAAATTTGAAAGTACGTTATCCGAGGATGATAAGACTGATGCATATTATTTTTGTAAATCAATTAAAAAGATACTTTAAAAGCTCCGTTTGTCGCACGGTTATCCGCAAATGAGACCGCTCGGTTTTAAATTCGATATTAATCAATGATGGTGTAACGGTGACTTACGAACAGTTGGTATCTATCACTCTTAACATGACTGGCGGACTTACTCATTATAAAGTTGGAGAGACTGCCGATTTAACCGATGTATCCTGGATTGCCGGTACATCGAAGATTTTTCTTATGAGCTTTCAGCGGTTATGCATCTAAAACGGTATATGTACAGGTTAAGAATGATTATGGAACGTCAGAAATCAAATCTTCCTCCATCTTGTATTCTGAACGTCCGGCCGTATCTTACAGTAACAGGAAAGGCGAATAACGATGCGTACGGTACTGTAACACCAGCCGTTCAGGATGTTGCCGAGGGGAGGCCAGGCAAGCGTTAACGCACAGGCTAATGATGGCTATGTTATCGGTAGTTGGAGTGGCGCAGATACGAGTACCGGTGTAGGGGACTACGAGCGGAACGGCGACCGTCAATAATGTTCAAGGCAATAAAACGATAACTTGTAATTTCCAGGAAGAAGGTGGAAGTGGCACTGCGAAAAACAATCGTTTCATTTGCTCAGCTTGCCAATAATATATCTTATGATACGGTTAATGGTGAGATTATAAATTACATGTCAATTGTACAAGGAACTAACTATACAACCAATATTCTGAAAGATTCCGGCGGAAACGAAGTAGGTAATTACTTAAAGAGAAGAGATGATTATCCAGGTGAGATAAATGTGGACCGCGTCTGCTATTAATACAGATGTACGCCAACCTGATGTGGACGATAGCGGTGTATATCCCGCCAAGTATATAGTCGGTATAATTCCGGTAGCAGTACCAGCTCCGGTTTAAAGGTCATGCTTCGATTCCAGGCATTTGCCGCAGGTACTTATAAAGTAAGAATATTGCCTTCTTGTGACAGAGATCTTCCGTCAGACCAATTTCCGTCGGTCTTTTATTCTGCAAAATAATGTCGAGACAAATATTTCATTTAGCCCACTGAATAATATGACTCAGTTCGTTGAGATTGATAACGTAACTGTTGGTAGCGATGGCTTATTGGATGTGTATTTCTGGAACACTTTTAGGTGTGAACTATGTGCCTGGAGTTAATTTGATTGAAATAATAAAATTATAGTTATGGGCTATATTAAGTACAGCAAAGATTGTAGGTATGCTTGCTTCGGCAAAAAAAAACTGGTAAGCAAATCTTGAATGCTGCCGGAGAATATGTGGCAGAAGTGGTAGAAGATTTCATGTCCGGCTTCGCAGGTCACGGATGGAAAATATGGGAGTATGTATCGGGAAAAATGGAAGCTTGAAATAGATTCTATTGTTGTGCGCGAAACGATGACGGTTTTTTGAACTCTTAATCCAGAAGATACGTGCTGTAAAAAGGAGCTCTTGGAATCACCAGGCAAACGGTAAGATAAAGAGTGCCATATTGGATGATGCAAAGCAAAATTGGCTCATCATTATTGAAGAAGATGAAATGTCCTTCGTCGCTCATGATATCATTCGTTGTCAGAATTGGCAAAATGGAACATTAAAGGTTATTGGGTAGAGATATCGGAAATTCGCAAGATAGATGGCGTTGATACGATTGTAATTCCTGTCAGTGAATTTTCCGAAGTATTGATTATATAGATGGCATGGGAAACAGTAGTCTCCGGATTATCAGATATGTCTATACCAACTGAAGGTGATGAAATTATACAGTTTGGTAATACTATTAATAAATCGACAATCAGCTATCTATCTTCATGTGGACGAAAGGGCGGACAACCCCGCCATTGACATTCTCTTTGGCATTAATAGTAAAAGTTTTGGCCGGCTGCGTAAAAATGCGTATCGGTGGTGATATACCCGGTGCAAAATGGTTTGAAAGGCTTCTATTGCGAGAATGGCTTGATTAAAAGGAACAGATAACAGCGGACATACAGTTTATTGTATCTATCCTGATGGAACAGCTGAATTTGGCGACGGTTCCGCTAAGTTTGCAGCTGACAGGTCGGTAAACTTGCGGTGGTGCGATTTCTTGGGAGTGGGACTCAGACAAGAAAAAGTACGTGTGCACGATGGAGATGTGATCCTTGGCTGGATAATCTTTCCCCCTGAAGCTAAGGAAGAAATCTGAAGGTGCAGACGGAAAGGATGCCGTTTTTATTTCAGATAGAATTTTATATGAACGGTATCCGCGTTAGCATATTCCGTGCGATATACATGGCACTTCAATTTCCGACAATACTGTTATAGCTAAAGTTGCTTCGTATAAGTGGAAGCAGTAAGGAAGATTATACTCTGACAGGTGGCGTGTATCTTATTTAAAAGAAGGTGTTGAAGTGCTTTCCATTTCAGCCTTGGAATCGCTCAACTTTATAAATATATCCCTCGAGAAATCATTAGAATATGACAATGTGCGGTAATGGCCTATGAACAGTCAATTCCTGATTATGTCTTGATTACCGAAGCTGCAATATCTAAAGGTGATGGCAAATGTTCCAGATTGGTTAATAGGTTGGGATCACAAACAAGGTTGCAGATAGGCAGCGAGTATGATATCTCCGAAGCTGTTCACGGGTAAGAACACCGGACGGCTGAGGAACCGATCTTTTCCGCATCCCGTGCAGGGTGACAAGTGTATAACCATTGATGGAGTTGAACGATCCGGTATTTGCTTTGGTGGATAACGAGATAATGTTTGAGCTTGACCGGAAAATGGAAAATACAAATTCAATGGTGAGGTCAACGCTACAAGTGGAGTCTTTAAGAATATAAAATCGCCAAACGATTCTTTTAGAATTAAAAATGGAAAATGAGAAATATAGTAGGTAAAGATTCACTTCCTCAATGGTGTACTCGTATAGAAATAGACCAGTTACTAATAATCTCAAAATGTACACTAAGACGGTATAGAAGTTGGGAACTTGAGCTTTTTTGAAAGCGAATGGAATGGTGTTATTAATTATCTTCCACGACTTAGGCTGCGTAGATATGTAGATAATGTGTTATATAATGAAACTTCAATAGACAGTGGAACAATCTTTTGTTCTCAAAAAAGTAGGTTCTGGATGATTATTCCTGTTATTTGATTCTTCTAACGGTTTGACATTTTACAAGAATAACAGCAGACCAAGCATTATTCAAAGGCGTAATAAATAAAAGTCCCGTCTACTTTCGCAAGCGGACGGAATAACGACAAAATACTATGTGACCTTAACGGTCAATTTGAATGCAAATATAAAAAATCTATATTTAATATCCTTTAAGAGTCATTTAAAATCAAATGAAAAATCGCATTTCGTTTTGTGTTAATGCCTGTAAAAAGTCTACATTTCGTTTTTATAGGTGGATTACAAAACGTTTTAAGGGGATATCTGCTGCAAACAATCCTTGCCCTTATACTTCTTCTCTTTTCTATATATAATAAGGTGTATTTACTATCTACTAATAATATTCGTTAAACTACTTCCTTTTTAGTTGAACAACTAATAGTATTAGTTGTTTGTTTAAAAACTAATTCCTATCTTTGCGTTGTTCACCCAAATAAACCTGAAAATATTATGAAACGATTAACTGCTAAAAGAAGAGGAAATCATGCAAATGTTCTGGGAACATGGTCCGATGTTTGTTCGTGAATTGCTGGCTTTTTTATGAAGAGCCGAAACCTCATTATAATACCGTATCTACCTTTAGTTAGAGGATTAGAGGAAAAAGGCTTTGTGAAATACAAGGCCTATGGTAACACGTATCAGTACTATGCGGCTGTTTCCGATAAAGAATATAAGCGTTCTGCACTGAATGACGTAGTAGCCCAATACTATAATAACTCTTATACCAATGTTGTATCTACATTTATTGAAGAAGGGTATGTCGGTAGACGAGTTAAAAAGCGTTGATAGCAGAGATAGAAAGTAAAAAGTCGAACAGATAGAAATAGAGTTATACCCGCAAATAAATAGATCATGGGAACTATATTGTTTTTATATATTTGAGTCTACCTTATGCCTGACAATCCTGTACTTTTGTTCAGATTGTTTTTTCAGGAAAAAGATACGCTGTTCCGTACGAACCGTTTTTTGTTGCTGGCAGGAACGATGGCATGTACGTTACTTCCATTGCTGCAAATAGATGTTCCTCAATATACAACTTTGCAGTTGCCAATAACTACTGTAAGACATTTATTGACTGAGAAGGAAATAGATGTTCAAAGAGAAGGAGGAATGGGTGAAAAGCATTTGTCTGAAGAAGCAAGTCTTTTTGATGGCAGAGAAAGGGAGGGTATAGAGGGAGATCGTTAACGAATGTGATTCATACTATTCCTGTGATCTGGCTGTTGGGCAGTTGTTATTTTATCAGGGGCTTTGATAGTGCTTGCTTTCCTCTTGCTTTCTACCATCCGTATGCGTCGGCTTATCCGGAGCTATCCTGCCTGTAATTACAGGGAAATACAAGCTGGTCATCTGTCCGGAGAAGATAGTCTCTCTTTCAGTTGGGGGCATACCGTTGTCCTGTCACAGGAGGATTACGAACGGAACCCCGGAGAAATCCTGTTGCATGAGCAAATGCACCTGCAACATAGACATACATTGGATTTACTTTGGATGGAATGTATCGTTATATTCCATTGGTTCAATCCTGCCGCATGGCTCCTGATGCGTGAACTTCGTGAAGTGCATGAATATGAAGCCGATAATGGCGTTATTAATAATGGCATCGATGCAACAGAATATCAACTCTTGCTAGTGAAGAAGTCCGTGGGTGCAAGGCTCTACTCTATGGCTTGCGGGTTCAATCACAGCAAACTTAAAAATCGTATCACAATGATGTTAAAAAGAAGAACAAACAATTGGGCGCGTTTGAAGCTATTGCTTTTTGTGCCCGTAGCTGCCGGAACGCTTTATGCATTTGCGCGTCCGGAAGTTAAAAAGACAGTGGGGCAGGCGATAAACGCGTCTGCGAGTGTGAAACAAAATTCAGTTCAGGAGAGCGAGTTGCAACAGTTGGAGGCTTTCTTCACTCGTAAAGCGAACGATGCTATGGGCGGAAAGATGGAGTCTCAGACTGAGAAATCAACGGATCGTTTTTATAGTTTCTTTGTAAATATGAGAAATAAGATGATGCTGAATCAGGAATTGATTAAGGAATATGATGTGGAAACCTTATCAGCCCGTCTTAAGGATCTCTTGAGGAAAGAATATAGGAAAGTTGCAAATACGGATAAAAGGCAGGTTCCCGGTTTATTTGTAGAGATATGACCGTGGTTCGTCATCCACCGCTATCACTTCTTACCTGCGCACCATAAAAGAGGCTTATCTACAAGTTCGTGGAGAAATTTCCGGAGAGTTAGGCGGAGTTTCGAAGCTCGTTTAGATAGTTTGCTTCCTATATTCGTTTCTTTTGGAGAACCTAAGATTTACAGTTCTAAATATAAGACGGTTCGGATATATTTTTTACCCATAGAAGTATCTTTTGTATCCGAAAGGAGGTACAAGCTCAGTGATAAAGAATCCTTCTCTTCAGGAATTGGAATTGAAGCTAAAGGATTACCAAGCGGTTGCCAACAGCGATGGATTATCAGTGGGACTGAAGTTTGATAAAGATGTTACTATGGGAATCGTGGAAGATGTGAAAGAAGTTATTCGGACAACTTTATCCCATAAATAATGCTTTACTGAATAAAAATAGATACTCGGATTATAAACAGCCGAAGGTCATTTATTCATCACAAGCCCGGCTGACACATTATAGATTGCGATAAATACTTTTACCTGATTTTAATTTCGCAATTGTCAAGGCTCTCAATAATCGCCAGAGACTCCACATGAATACCTTGCTCACGAAGTTCGTCACCTCCATGCTGAAAGGCTTTTTTTCTATGATGAAGCCCATGCCCACCAGTTCGGCTCCGGCCTGTTTCACAAGTTCCATGATGCCTTTGGCGGCATTTCCGTTGGCCAGGAAATCATCGATGAAAAGTACCCGGTCGCCCGGACGGAGAAAGTCTTTGCTGACACATACATCATAAGAGCGTTGCTTGGTGAAAGAATAGACAGAAACAATCAGCATGTTCTCCATAGTGCTCGGCTTTTTCTTTTTTGCGAAGACTACGGGTAATTCCAATAAATAACCTACCATAATGGCGGGAGCGATACCGCTGGCTTCTACCGTGATAATTTTGTTGATTGGGGTGGAGGCAAAACGTCTCGACGAACTCCACACCGATGGATTTCATCAGGATAGTCCATCTGGTGGTTGATGAAGTTATCTACTTTCAGTATACCTCCGGGGTAGCATCTTCCATCTTTCAGGATACGGTCTTTTAGGATTTTCATGTTTTATATATCTTAATTTTTGGATTGTCTATTTGTCCTGTCCGTTTTCTTCCTCCTCCGTTTCCTCTTCTTTGGGCAGCAGTCTTGCTGATATTCGTTTTTTGAGTCAGACTCATATTACGCAGCAGTTCGGCCTGTCTTACCACACTGCCGTTGCCATCCGGAGCTGGTTGTAAGCCTTGTCATAATCTCTTTGCAATCCGCTCAGATTGTCACCGATGCGCAGAATGTATCTGTAAATCCGGCAATCTTTTCGTAAAGAATAATGTACCTCGTTTGATAATATCCTGCACATTCTTCACTTGATTTTCCCGTTTCCAGAGATCGAGGAAAGGCGGAGCGCACTGATCAGATTGGTAGGACTCATCAATACCACCTTTTTATTATAGGCATATTCCCATAGATTGGTATCCGCTTTGATCGCCGTCAGGTAGGCAGCTTCGGTAGGGATAAACATCATCAGCAAAGTCCGGCGCTTTTGCATCATAATGCGAATAATCCTTCTGGCTGAGTTCATCCACATGCGCCCGTACCGATTGCAGATGTGCTTTCAACCAGCGAGCCTCTTCCTCTTTGTTTTTCGGCGGAATTGTAGGCGGCATAGGCAGTCAGGGATACCTTGGAGTCGATAATCATTTCCCGCTCATCCGGATACCTGACAACAATAATATCCGGCTGCATTCTCTGACCGCTTTCTTCGTTGGTCAGCATTTCACCCTGTTCGTTTTCTCAGGAATTCCTGGCGGAAGTAATGTTCGCCTTCTATCAGGCGGAAGCTTGCAACAGACGTTCCAGTATCATTTCTCCCCAGTTGCCCTGTATCTTGGAGTCACCTTTTAGCGCACGGGTCAGGTTGTTGGCATCTTCGCTGATCCGGTTGTTCAGTTCTACCAAATCTTTGATGCGTTCTTCCAGCGAGAAACGTTGTTTCGACTCTTTGTCATATACTTGTTCTACCTTTTCCCGCGAAATCTTTCAGGTTTTCCCCCAATGGGCGGAGTAAATTGCTGAGATGCTCCGAATTCAGCTTGGTGAAGTCTTCTGTCTTGCTTTTGAAAAAATGCGGTTGGAGAGATTCTCAAACTCCGTGCTCATGCGTTTGTGCAAGGCTTCCGCTTCTTCAGTTTGCAATTTCAGACGTTCTTCCCCATTGCTTCTGCTGCTCCGCCAGTCTCAGATTGAAAGATTTTTCCTGCTCCGCCAGGCGCTCGGCTGTGATGGTTCTCTCACGTGCAATCCGTTCTTCTACCGTACGATTCAGCAGTTCTTCCCGTTCGCGGGTGGCTTGCAGTTGTTGCGGACAACGCGGCACTTTTTCGTCCGGCTATCAGATACCCTACGCCGACACCTACTATAAGACCGATAATTAGAAAAACAATATCCATGCTTATTCAGTCAATATCTCGTTGCCGTTTTCGGTAATCAAGCATACTTTCCCATTGTGCCGAAGGCAGTCCGTCGTCTGTGCAGACGGTCCATCCGTCGGCTTCATCAATGAAGACTTCGTAAGTTCCCCATATTGATCATCGGTTCGATGGTGAATGTCATTCCGGAACGATAAGCATACCTGTACCGCGCTTTTGCCGAAGTGCTCAACGTCCGGTTCTTCATGGAACTTGATTCCTACGCCGTGCCCGCACAGGTCGCGTACTACACTGTATCCGTTTTTTCTCCGCATGTTCCTGAATGGCTGCACCGACGTCTCCAAGCCGTGCCCACGGTTGTGCTGTCTGTACGCCAATGTCACGGCATTCCTTTGCCACCTGTACCAGGCGTTGCATTTCAGGCTTCACTTCTCCAATCATGTACATTCGTGACGCATCCGAGAAATATCCTTTATAAATAGTGGAAACGTCTACATTCACAATATCTCCGCTGCGCAGGAACTCTTTCGTGCTTGGGATGCCATGACATACCACGTCATTGATGCTTGTACATACACTTTTGAGGAAAACCTTCGTACATGAAAGGGGCAGGTATTGCATCATGATCCGTTGTAAATTCATAAAACCATGTGGTCAATTTCCGCAGTGGACATTCCTTCGCGGATGTTTGCAGAAATGTAATCCAGCAATTGCGGTGTTGATTTTGGCACTTTCGCGGATACCCGCCAGTTGTTCTTCGGTGCGCAATAAGTGGCGCGACGGTAGTTTATAACCTTCCTTTTTATAGTGTTGAATCTTCACTTCTACTTCGTCGGAATAGTTTTTAGAACAAACCCGGACTCCTTTTATGAACTTCTTCATTGTCTTTTTTCTATTAATAGTTGCTACAAAAAAGTACATAATAAAATTCATAGTGTCCTCACTGTTGGCGATTTCACTTCTCGAATTATCAATTCGCTTCACCTGTATCTGAGTCTTGATCCGCTCGCGCAGTCCTTCTACATGGCTGATGATACCCACTTTTTTGCCGCCCATCTGGTGCAGTTTCTCCAGTGTGTCCATTACTGTGTTCAGATAATCACTGCTCAGGGTTCCGAATCCTTCATCAATGAACAATGTATCTACAGACAGGCTATGCCGGCTGAGTGAACAAACCAGTGCCAATGACAGAGAAACCAGGAAACTCTCCGCCCGGACAGTGTACAGGCGGACGTGCCGCACCTCCCTGATATAAATCGCGCAACAGAATGGTGAGTGAACCTGCCTGACATTCCAACTCGTAACGTTCGGTCAGGCGTTGCAGGTAGAAGTTTGCTCCATTGAGCAATTCTTTCAGTACGGCTCTGGGCAATATTTCGGAAATTCGTTTCCTTTCTCGTCACCAAAGTGATGGCAAAGGCGGTCCCATTCAGATAAACCTCCCGCAATTCGTCTGCACGTTTCTTCTCATCTTTTATCCGGGCAATGTTTTCGCATTCTCTTCCAATTGGATTTTCAGTCGTAAGAGGGTCTGATTGCCTGCTGTGATCTTTTCATCAAAGCAGTGATAGACTATCCAGACTTTCAAGGGTTTCTTCTTCACTCCATTTCCGGCTTCTTACTTTGGTGTTCTTCCAGTTGGCCAGTTGTAAGTCTGAAGGCTGTCTGTGCTGCCACTTCTTCTTCTCTCTAAGCCTCTGCTGTCCGCTACGCAGAGATTCTATTTGTTCGTTGGGTAGGAGGAAGAGCGATGAGGCGTGCTTCGTCCATATCCGGGTGTGTGGTATAGAATGCTGTCAGGCTGGCTTGTAGCTCATCGAGATTCTTCCGGACAGACAGGATGTTCTGTTTCAGTCCGCCAACTTCCAGAAATTCAGCGTATTCCACGCCATTCCCAGATTCTTGATTTCCATTTTCCTTTGCCGTAAGATGCACTCCATTCAGGGAAAGCCGTACAGATCGGAGTTCTTGTGTGGCGGATATGCTGCTCAGTTCTTTATCGATGAGGCGATGGCAGCTTTTTTAATTCCCGCCTGTCTGTTCTGTTGCAAGTTTATAATGCTCTGCGGATTTCTGTAGGCGTTCGATAAAAGCGGTAGGGGGTCTGCCACTCCGTTTGCCACCCTTCCCAAAGAATCAGTGGGCTGATGCGTTCCAGCGTAGTACGAACAATCTCTTTTCACTTTCCGCCAGTGAATGTTTATTGGTGATATCGTTTTCAGCTTCGTCAGATTCTTGTCAGCGGTGTCCAATGCATTCGGGCGGCTTCCACAGAACTTTCTGGTGATTATCCTTCAGATGTTGCAGCCTGGAAATATGGTTGGAGAGGGTTTGTACTTCATTTAGTTTGGCATTGACATTCTCCAGATTCAGTTTATTCTCTTGAAATAGCTTTTCCAGTATTTCTTTGGTATTGTCGGAGATGCTTGGAATAGAACACCGACCGCATTGCTCTTCTGCTTCCGTTTCGGGCAAGATCATGACCTTTTCGGGGTCTTTTCTGTTGCCAGGCGGCTGTTCGCTATCATATTCTCGTAAGTTTTGACCTCTGCCGGTTGCTGTTTAATGCTTGTTCCGCTTCCCTTGTTTCTTTCTCTTTTGCTTCCAGCGACTGCGGATAGGGCAAGCATCGACTGAAAATCTTCGTCCTTGCTGAGCACCTCTATCTTCTGGCCGCATACCGGACACATATCTCCCCTATGGACAGACGGGCACGGGCTTCTTTGGCCCATTCCTCCACAGCTTCTTTTTGTTTGTCATAAAGCTCTTTGAGGTCATCGTACGCCTTCTTTTGAGTGTCGAATTCGTTTTTAAGTTTCCCGTTCCGGTTCTTGCCGGCTTGCAGATTGGTTTCCAGTGATTTCTCGTTTTCCTCTGCTGTGGCCAAAGCCGCCTTTTTTATCTTCCAGTACTATCAGGGCGTTTTGAGCTTTCTGCAAATTCTCTTTGATAGTCTCCAATGTACTTTTCTTTTCTTGCAAGGCACTCCGGTTCATGGAATCAAGCTGTGCGTTCAGTTGGTTTATTTCCTGTTGCCTGATCTGATTCTCTTTGCTTTTCAGATTGAAGTCATTCTCCTTATTTGTGCGTTCTTGCTCTTGGGCAGGTTGCTGCCGTACCAATTCCACTATCTGCTTTTCGTAAATGGAGATGCGGGAATGTGAGGAGAAACACGGCATTCAAATCGGTGACGATAGACTGGCTCTGCTCGAACATGGGCAGGAACGGTGCATGGGTTTGCAGATATTCTTCAGCAAGAATTAGTTTTGCCTGTTGCTCTTTCATATTCTCCTTCAGCCAAACGCAGCCACTGCTGAGGCGGATGAAATTCTGCTTCAAACTTTCGGTTTGTTCGGCATTGATTTCTTTGTTGCCACTGCTGCTGTTTGAAAGAGGAGAGCCAATTGCGAGCATCCGCAGTGTGATTCCAATCCTTTATCAGTAGTTCTTTCTGTCGGAAGTCATCCGATTGTAACTGTTCTTTCTTCACTTCCCAGATTTTCTGTTGACTTTCTTGAGTAAGGGTGAGTTCAGTATTTCTTTTCAGCCAGTCACGTTTCAGTGCTGCTATGTTCTTTTGCCCGGTATTTCCGTTGATTTCGCTACTTAACGCAGCCATTGTTTCGTTAATTCCGGTCATTTCTTCTTCTTCAGTCAGCACATGGATTCCTTCCAGTTTCGGTTCTGATTCTCATAGTCTACGCGCTTTTCTTTCGTTATGGCATAAATCCCTGCACCTATTTCAGAATAAATTCGGTACCTGTCAGTTTCTCCAGGATGTCCGATTTCTCACTTTCTTTTGCTCTGAAGAAACTTAGTGAAATCTCCTTGAGCCAATAGGGTGGTGCGGCAGAATTGCTCGAAGTTCAACCCTACGGCTTCTTGTATTTCCGCTTTGATTTCGTTTCTCTTGGTGAGTTGGAGGTTGGTTTTGCAATTCTCCAACGTCCATTTAGTGTCTTGAATGGCACCGGATGCTTTCCGATGTGCGCGGGCTACGTACCATTTGGCGATGTAAGGGATTTTCGTTTGATCCGATAAATTCCAGTTCTGTCCAAGCTTCACTGGTATTTCGTCGCATCAGTTGGCGGCTGTCGTTTATAGCCACATCTTCCTTTTTAGAAGAAAAAACGTTTGCCCTACATCCCGGTACTTTTCATTTGCTGTGCGTTCCATGCGGGGCGTTTCATTATAGAGTGCCAGGCAAAATGGCATCGAGTAATGTTGTTTTGCCGGCGCCTGTTTCACCACAGATCAGGAACAGGGATTCTTCACTTAAGGGGCCGTTCTCAAAATCAATGACGGCATCTTCTATCGAGGCCAGATTCTTTATAGTCAGTTTTTGAAGTTTCATAGTTCACCACAGATTACACGGATTAGCGCAGATTATTCTTTTCTCTCACTTTCTGTACGACACTGCTCATCAGTTCACAGAGTTCCTCGTCCATCTCTTCTCCTTCTGCCTCCTGATAATAAAGTCTGGCTATTTCCAGTGGAGACATTTCCTGCATTTCCTGGATGGAGATGTGCCGGGCTATGTAGTCTGAAGTTTGTTTTTTCGCGGTTGGATTTGATATAGCAGTATTTACAGCTTTTTCCTCTTACGGCATTCGATGCCCGTTCATTGCAGTCGGGTGCCAGATAGTCTTTTATCAGAACATTCAGGCGGATATAAGCCGGTTTATCGTCCGGATATTCTTCCAGTAACTTTATGGCTTCTTCAAAGACTACCGGTTCCTTGGGGAGGGTGACGAGTGGTATTGGATTTTCTATTTCTATTGTCCTTATCTGTGGCGCTTCCGTCCTTTTTAATTCGACGATAGATACGGAGTGTGGATAAGCTTCGTCGAAACTGACTGGCAGGGGGTACCGCAATAGCGTGCATGCCGTCCGTTTCCTTTGATGTTCTGCGGACAATGAATGTGTCCGAGTGCCAGATAATCGTATCCTTCGCCCATGGAACTGATGGGGACGTATTCTATTCCACCCACGGTTTCGTCATGTCCCGTCCGGTCGCTGCCTTCTATGGAGGTGTGCCATTAATACAACGGGCAATCCTCCCGTGTTCATTTTTCCTACTTCGTCCAGCAATGCCTGGAAGAAACGTGCTTGCCGTTCTTCGCGTGGCGTTTCAGTGTCCAGCATCGGGAAATTCTGTGGATAGACGTGGGGGACGGCAATGATATATCCTTTCAGTGCTGCTGCTTCATCTATTACTTCCACAATATGTTTTTCCAGATTCACCTCTTCCGGGTGCGTTCGATATTTCCCACGACTTTCACACCAAAATGGTTCCATAGACTGCTGTCTATTTCCAGTTTAGAACTGCTGTCGTGGTTTCCGGCAGTTACCACAATCGTCATTCGGGACATGCCCTGTGAATTTCGAGCATACCATCCGTGTACATCTTTTGTGTGGCTGCCGATGGGGTGGAGTAGTGATAGATGTCTCCGCTCACTACCATTGCATCCGGCATTTCTTCTGCTACGATGCGGGTTAGTTGTTGCAAAAATGCTTGTTGCTCGTGGCTACGGTCATAATTATATAATGTATGTCCCAGGTGCCAGTCGCTGGTATGAAGTATTTTAACATTATCCGGACTTATTATTGTTGTTTACCTTATTGTCCGTTACCACAATGATTAAAGCAAGCACAAATATCGATAAGACCTTATAGCGAATGGGAAGCAACCCAGTTTGTTGCAGTGAACGGACATCAGCCCCGAAGACTCATGTAACGCCAGATACTAATGGGAAATACTATACAATTTACGGACCTTACGTACTCGCCGAACTTCGCAAGGCATTAAATGCCTGATAGCCACATTATTGTTATGGAAGTAGGTGGACTTGTCAGTAAAACAAAAGAAATGGAAAGCTCATATACCCATTCCCGACAAAGAGAACACGCAATTCCTCTAAGAAGCTTAAGTAAGGAGATTTGCGAATCCATGTATGCCAAACAAAGGCAGATTTCTTTATATCATTGCACAAACTATCAGTGAAGATTCAAGAACATACCGCACTCTCACTTGTTTTCATACCTTCTGATGGAAAATGCGGAGCGTAGCGTCTTGTTTGAGGATGCTGACACATAGCGTGTTTCGGAGTGGCTGTTACTGGGCATTATACGAATCAAGAAATGGCTTTGCATGCGTGCAATAGAATGGTTTCCCTGGAGAACAGAATTTGATTTTGACTTACATCAATAGCGGCATTGCTCCTGACAACGACATTATGGAGACCCTATTGTGCTGATGAAATAGCACAGTCTCGGAAAAAGCACAGATGCCAAACTTGTTTCAGTTAAAATCTTATGGGTTGGTAGATGATAATGGAGATGTATTATTTCCTTATTATAAAGTAGAAATGGCAAGACTATTTCATCAAATAACTGGAAAAATTGGTAAACTCTCATCAGTGCGAACTAAAGAATAATTGTATTCCTTTAGCAAGCCAATATGGTATTGATAATGAAAAATTATGTGGGATTTGGTAGATAATCTGATTCAAGATAGGATAATCTTTCCAGCTATTTTCAAAGATGAAGAATCGAATAAGAATGATTGGAATGGTCGTTTTCTTCGCATAGAAGGAGGATTAATGCAATAATAATTCGATGAAAGGACATTTGATTTGAAGAGTTTTCTGTAAATGTATTTCGTGTATGAAAATAGATTAAAATAAAGATTATGTAATGAATGTACAATGAAAATGAATTCAAAATAAAATTGTATGAAGGAATCATCTCATATGAATGAAAGCATGCCGTATGCCTAAGCAACATTTGATCTGATAACTTTGATTACAACCCGCAATCGCAAACCAAGATACGGAACTGAGACGGGAGTGATGCTCACAATTGAGAAGAAGGTGTCAGGAAAATGATTTGTAGACGGCATGGAAGCAGGACAGGTGGTCAGTGGTCTGGTGGAGATTTCGATGGAAATACCCGGAGAGATGCCACACTATGAAAGGAAAATAACAAAATGATATATGATATGAAAACACTTTCTAATTCAGAACTGATAATTAAAGTCTCCCAGCATGGGGGCCGAGTTATGCAGTATCTTTGCATGATGGAAAA
>VOFC01005792.1_pt1 | contig 14994 bp, 26 predicted proteins | sample 5384161 | NCBI WGS metagenome assembly VOFC01 (sample SAMN12384722, study PRJNA508395) | human gut metagenome | isolation source: healthy gut B | host: Homo sapiens | reverse complement strand
TTCAACAATTAAAATATATTTTGAAGGTAGCAGAAGTTGGCTCTATTACCGAAGCGGCAAAACTGCTTTTTATATCACAGCCAAGTCTGTCCAATTCCATCAAAGAAACGGAAAAAAGAGGCTGGTATCACCATTTTTCTCCGCAGTAGAACTGGAATTACTCTGACAAAAGATGGTGCTGAATTTCTCGGTTATGCTCGTCAGGTGATACAGCAGATGGAACTGCTGGAGGATCGGTATGTTACAAATCTTCCGGGGAAAGTGACATTTGGAGTATCTTCTCAGCACTATACTTTTACGGAAAACGCTTTTGTGGAGTTAGTTAAGCGTTTTGGACAAGAACGATACGCTTTTTATTATAATGAAACCGGAACACATCAGATATTGGATGATGTGAAAAATCGTGTCTGTGATTTGGGTATCCTTTATTTATCGCACGAAAACGAAGTCGTCATGCGGAAAGTGATAGAAGAAAACCATCTGGTGTTTACCGAGCTATTTTCAGCAAAGCCTCATGTTTTTTTGCAAAAAGATCACCCATTGGCATCGAAAAAAGCAGTTTCCGTCAATGACCTTGCACCTTATCCACGGCTAAACTTTGTACAGGGAGAGTATGAATCTGTCTATTTTTCAGAGGAACTATTCAGCTCCATCCCGGTGGATAAGGAAATTCGGGTCAATGACAGAGGGGCTATTGTCAACTTCATGCTTGGACTGAATGCCTATACTATTTCAAGTGGCATTTTCCCGAAATATTTGAACGGAGAAAATATCATCTCCGTTCCGCTTGCAGAAAATGAAACAATGCATATTGGATATGTGCTGAATGAAAATCAGGAATTGAGTGAACTTGGAAAAAGCTATCTGGAAGAATTACGGAAATATGCTCCAGCCAATCAATAGTCGTAGGCTATGAATAATCATATAAAATAGGCGTTATGTATGTACCGCTGTTTGCTGATATAATAACAGCAGAAAGGTGGTTGATGATTATGCCTATGGCGGTACTGAGCAATTTTCTGATTTATTGTGGTGTAAATGCCTTTACACCAGGACCGGGAAATATTCTGGCATTAAATACCGTAACAAACTATGGATATAAAAAGGAAAGCCGCTGTTCTTTGAATTTTTGCAGGCTACTATGTAGTACAAATCTTATGCGCAATTTTTCTGTATATGGGGTTAATTCTTTGCTTCCAAATGTAATGGAAGTGATGAAGGGCATCGGAGCAGCCTATATCCTGTGGCTTGCGATTCATATTGACATTTCAGTAAACAGAAAAACACAGAGCAATCCGCATCGTTTCTGAAATGGCTTCATGCTGCAATTTGTCAATGTGAAGATCTATATGTTCGGAGTTACCGCACTAACGGGTTATGTTGTAGGATATATGTCCTCTTTTCCACCAAAAATGGCTTATAAAGATTTTTTTTTACTACGGATGTGTATTGTAAAAATTATTTTGAACTATACTGACAATATCAACAGTAAAAGATGAATCACTCACAACTGGATGAGTGTTAGAAGGAGAAAAAGATGTTATCAGTATTATTTATTTGTATGATTTGGTTTGTTGGAAAATTTTTTTATATTTGGCTTAAAAGCATCCTGGGGAATCATGAAATTACTTTGTATGATTATTTTCTTTCCAGTGATATTGATTGGAATGGTAGTAGGCGGATTAATGTATATAGCTTTTCCATTATTGATCATTGGTGGCATTATAGCATTGGTGACGTCACATTCATAAAAATCAGAGAGGTGTTTTTGATGGGATATGATATTGAAAAAAAAAAAGAGAAGCAATTGAAGCCGGACGCAGAGCCTTAAATAGTCTTAGTGCAGCAAAAGAAAATCTAAACAGTGCAAAGAACTGGGGACTGGCAGATATGTTTGGCGGTGGCTTTTTCACTACGATGTTGAAAACATTCTAAAATGGATCATGCAAAAACAGAATATGGATCAGGCAAAGTATGACCTCCGTAATTTCAGCAGGGAATTAAATGATGTAAATATGGCATGTAATCTAATATCGATACTGGAGATTTCCTTTCTTTTGCGGATTATTTCTTTGATGGCTTTGTTGTGGACTGGATGGTCCAGGATCGAATCAATACTGCAAAAAGACAGGTAGAAGAAGCAATTCGAAGGACCGAAAGTATAGTCAATCAATTGCAACGTATGTAAAGGAAAAGGCAATGAGTCAGAAATGGTTCATTGCCTTTCTTGCGATTTATGGATTATTTTAATTTTGTTTTTTCGGCATTTAAGAGCTCAAGATTAAGCCCCTGTTCTCCGGCGGTCTTATCTACCCAAAGATTCAAAGAGTCTATGGCTAAAGAAATTTCATCAAGTTTTTTACTGATATAAGCAAAATCTTTCATTTCATCATCGCTGATCTTACCGTCACGGGCAATCTGGATCAGACGACCGGTAAGAGGATTGATTTCATTCAGACCGGCAATTGTCTCCAGATGATATTTGACAGATCAGTCACTTCTACTTCCGGAACATAGCGGTGACCTATTTCACATTTGTGTGAGCAGTAATAGTTGCAAAGATCTGGTCGTTTATAGGCATCGGCCATCTGGAGGATATCGTAAGGCGTAGGCTCCTGTGTTTCGTATTCGAATTTTTCGATTTTAGAATCCGAGACAGCCTTCATTTTATCACTTGCTTCTGCTCTTGTAAGTCCTGCCGCTTCTCGGCAAAGCTGGTAAATTGTTTTGTTTTCCCTGGTGGATTGTTTACCCATGAGAATTTCCTCCCTCGTATATCGCAAAACATGAGGATTATCAGGTGTTGAGTCCACATGCTGTGCGTGTGTTTTTCTCTATGGATCTTATTATACTGGAAGCATCAAGAAACAACAAGAGATAACAGGAAGGATTGTGGAAAGGAGACAAGCCACGAAATAGATGCTGTAGTGAGCGTGGATGTCACTGCACACCACCTGATTGAAGTGCCTTAATATCCTCTTCCGGGGTAGTAATAGGTCCAATGCCATAATTTTCTACCAGAACGTTCAGAATATTAGGAGAAAGGAACGCTGGAAGAGAAGGGCCAAGACGGATGTTTTTGATACCCAGATGCAGAAGGGTTAATAGAATGCAGACGGCCTTCTGTTCATACCATGATAGGATGAAGGAAAGCGGAAGCTCATTAACAGAGCATTCAAATGCATCCGCAAGTGCGACAGCAACCTGGATCGCACCATAAGCATCGTTGCACTGGCCAATATCCATCAGTCGTGGCAGGCCACAGATTTCTCCCAGATCGAGATCATTGAAACGGAATTTCCCACATGCAAGAGTGAGGATCACACTGTCAGAAGGTGCCTGTTTTACAAATTCTGTATAATAATTTCGACCTGGCTTAGCACCATCACAGCCGGCAACCAGGAAGAAATGGCTGATATCGCCTGATTTTACAGCTTTTATTACAGTATCTGCATGGGACAGGATGGCTGCATGACCAAAACCAGTTGTTACTTTCGTACCACCGTTGATACCTGTAAGGATTTGATCTTCTTTGTAGCCGCCCAGCTCCAATGCTTTTTCAATAATCGGCGTGAAATCTTTCTTCTCATCAATATGAACAGTGCCCGGGAAAGCAACCACTTCTGTTGTAAACACTCTGTCAGCATAGCTGTTTTTGGGGGGCATCAGACAGTTTGTGGTGTAGAGGATCGGGGCTGGAAGATGATCAAATTCTTTTTGTTGATTCTGCCATGCAGTTCCAAAATTGCCCTTCTAGGTGAGGAAATTTCTTTAAGAACGGATAAGCATGGGCTGGGAGCATTTCACCATGAGTATAGATATTGATCCCTTTTCCGCTTGTCTGTTCAAGTAAAAGCTGCAAATCCTTCAGGTCATGTCCGGTCACAACAATAAAGGGTCCTTTTTCTACGGTAAGAGTAACTGCAGTCGGTTCTGGTGTTCCGTAAGTTTCGGTATTTGCCTTGTCAAGGAGTGCCATGCACTTCAGATTGATCTCTCCTGTTTTGAGTACTGTGGAAAGCAGTGCTTCTGTGCTTTCTTCATAACCGATCTTAGATAATGCCTCGCAGAAGAACTGATTCACTTCGGCATCTTCATGACCCAGAACAGCTGCATGATAGGCATAGGCTGCCATTCCGCGAATTCCGAAAAGAATAAGAGATTTCAAAGAGCGGACATCTTCATCGGCATCCCACAGCTGCTGCATATCGTATTCGTCTGTTTTACCGCAAGGTGACTGACATTTACTGCAGCCAGGAGCCAGCCTTTCTTTCTCTGCTCTGACTTTTTGTATCATGCTTAATTGAAGCATTATCAAAATTGACATTTGTAACTGTAGTAAACAGTCCTTCAATTATGACTTGACTAGTTTTTTTTTGAAACAGCTGTTGTGCTGTCAACAGCCCTTGCCAGACCGATCAACGCACCTGTCAGCTCATCCTGTAATTTTGCTGTATCTGCCGTTTTTCCACAGACACCAGAATTTCCTGTACATCCACTGCATCCGATCGTCTGTTCACACTGAAAACAAAACATTTTTTTATCCATTATTGTATTCTCCTTTTATTCTAAGATCTTTTTTATCATTTCCATCCTCTGTCAATAGTATACAACTTGGGTTTCTGTAAAAAATATAGTATAATAATTGCAACGTGTATGTTTGATTTCCAACAGGAGGGATCGTTTTGAAAAAATATTTGCCTATTTCAAAAAACAGTCCTTTCTTTAAAGGTCTTACTGACAATGAGATATTATCCATACTGCATTGTGTAAATGCAGCAACGATCTCCAGAAAACGGGATTCTTATATTTTCAGAGCCGGAGACTCTACTGAAGTTATGGGACTTGTGGTGTCGGGTTGCGTTCTTGTTATGCAGGAAGATCTGTGGGGACACCGGAATATTCTGTCAAAATGCCATGCCGGTGATTTTTTTGGCGAGCCATAAGCAGCTAGTCCGGGAGCTGTTTTGAATGTCAGCGTGGCAGCAGATGAGGATTGTGAGATCATTTTTTAAATGTTCAGAGACTTTTTGGTTTCCTGTCCAACTGCATGCGAACATCATCAGAAGTTGATCCGTAACCTGGTCAGTGTCTTGGCCAATAAGATATTGATCCTGAACGACAAGATTACACATGTCGGCAAGCGAACGACCAAAGATAAACTGTTGTCTTATTTGTCAGCAGAATCCATCAGACAGTCATCGTTGTCTTTTGACATTCCTTTTGACCGACAGCAATTGGCAGATTATCTTTGTATTGATCGTGCAGCAATGTCTACGGAGATATCAAAATTACAAAAAGATGGTTTTATAAAAACGAATCGAAAGCATTTTGAGTTGATCGTTAGTGCTTTCAGATAACCAATAGAAACTTATGGAGGAATATGATAATGTCAAAAAGATGAATATTTGATCACAGATGCGCCCCTTAAAAGCGCTGACTGTTTTTGCAATGCCCATGATTCTTGGCAGCTTTTTTCAGCAAGTCTATAATATGGCTGATTCGATTATCGTCGGTCAGTTTGTCGGTTCTTCTGCACTGGCAGCAGTCGGTGCCTGTGCTGCCCTTACGAATGTTTTCATATGTGTAGCACTTGGTGCGGGTGTAGGTGCGGGAGTGCTTGTGAGCCGCTATTTTGGTGCTAGAAATTACAGTAAAATGAAAACGATTGTGTCAACATCACTGATCAGTTTTCTGGTCTTAAGCATATTTTTGGGTGTCTTTGGTTTTTGTTTTTCTCATTTGATGATGAGTGTATTACAGACACCTGCTGATATACTGGACGAAGCAGTATTGTATCTTCTATTTTGTGGGATTTCCATTTTTTGTTTATGTATAATATTCTTTCAACAATGTTTACTTCGATCGGTGAATCGAAAATACCGTTAGCTCTTTAATATTCTCATCGATGTTAAATATATTGATGGATCTTTGGATGGTAGCTGTCCTTGGTCTTGGTGTGTTTGGTGCAGCTCTTGCAACTCTCATTGCACAGGGGATTTCCGCAGTGTTGTCACTTTTGATCTTCTTGAGCCGGATGCGTCGATATAAAAGTCGCTTTGACTGGTTTGACAGACAGGAGTTACATTCCATGCTTCGAATTGCTGTACCATCGGTTCTTCAACAATCTACAGTATCCATAGGTATGATGATCGTACAAGCGGTTGTAAATCCCTTCGGTACACAGGCGCTGGCACGTTATGCGGCAACCATGCGGGTAGAGAATGTTTTTTCACTGATTTTTGTATCCATTGGAAATGCGGTTTCGCCCTATGTTTCTCAGAATCTTGGAGCAAGAAGATTGAACGTATCAAAAAAGGATACCATGCTGCATTGGTGTTAGATATATGTTTCGCAGTCCTTGCTTTCATGATCATCGAATCATTGCACACCCAGATCTCTTCACTGTTCTTGGGAAAGATGGAACTGCTTTAGCATATCAGGTGTCTGGAAATTATATGAGATGGCTCGGTTATTTTTTCATTCATCATGGGTATCAAGATGGCAACAGATGGAGTCCTTCGCGGTCTTGGAATCATGCGGCCATTTCTTGTTGCTAATATGGTAAATCTTGCGATCCGGCTTGCATCTTATAATTTACAATCTACATTTTCAGGATTCTCATTTTATGATGTAAAATGGACGCCATGGATCATCGGAGGAATTCTTGCAGTGATCACAGGATGGTGTCTCTTAGGCGGGGGATCAAGAATTGTGAAAGTAACTTCTACTTTAGTGCCATTTATGGGCATTGTATATATTCTGATTTCTGTGATCGTTATGATCATCAACCGTGCATATCTGCCAGTTGTATTTTCAAAGATCATCAGCGAAGCATTTGATTTTAAAGCAATTTTTTGCCGGATTTGCCGGATCAGCTATGATGCAGGGAATACGAAGAGGTCTGTACTCCAATGAAGCAGGTATTGGATCAGCACCAAATGCTTCTGCATCCGCACAAGTAAGTCATCCGATCAAACAGGGCTTAGTACAGATGTTATCCGTATTCATTGATACCCTGCTTTTATGCACAGCAACAGCCATGATGTGTTTGTCATCAGGAATCGCCCCTGCTCAAGAATTACAGGGGGCACCATGGGTACAGGCAGCACTGCATGAATCCTTAGGAAACTTCGGACCACTCTTTATCACAGTAGCGATGGTATTGTTTGCATTTACAACACTTCTTGGGAATTGTTTTTTATTGTGATAACTTGTTAAATTATATCCACAAAGGACAGCCATCAAAGACATTCATGAAAGGATTTCGTATAGTATCTGCACTGGTTGTGTTCATTGGTGCAGGAATGGAAGTTTCTATGCTTTGGAATATTTCAGATGTTTTGATGGGAGTTATGGCACTGATCAATATTCCAGTGATCTTGATTTTGTCAAATACAGCACTGAAAGCATTGGAGGATTATGAAAAGCAGAAGAAAAAATGGAAAGAATCCAGTGTTTAAGACTGGGAATATTGGATTGGAATACGAGACGGATTATTGGAGCTAGATTTATATTTTTTACTTTTGATACTGATATTATCATGGTATAATTAAAGAAATCTAGGCAAAAACAGACGAAAGTCTGTGACGCAAAGCTAAAGGGCCTGTAAAATGGCAGCCGGTTGTAGAAAATGATAGGCACTGTCTGTTTGGCAGTGCTGTTTTTATTTCATAGAGATTTCATAGGGAATTTGTAGGGAATATTTATGAATTGAGGGAGGATAAAGTTATGAAGTTTAGAATGTGATCGTTTAGTTGATCTGCCAGATATTTGTACACAGATTGTTTATGATCCTAATATTGATGATGTGAGTGACAAGATGATCGATTTTTCTGGTTATGATTTTACAGATAATTATGTGGAATTTAGATTGCAGGAGATTCAAACGATTTACGTTCACAGACAGAGGAAAAGCATCAGTTTTTGGTGATTCATTATTCCCCGACCGTCGGTATGAATGCGCATATTTCCAAATCGGTTGAGATGAAGGTATTGGAAAAACAATAAGTAGCATAAAATTCTGGGGGGTGAAGCGCAGGTTACTGAATGATAAGGATGAGATATAAAAATGAGGTTATAAGATGAAAAAAAGAAAAATTTTTACTGTTGTATTGATATTTTCTATGTTAATGGCAACTTTGGCAGGATGTGATAAGGCAGATAAAGTGTCTGACACAACAAAAAACCTGTTATAAAAATTGAAGTGACAATTATCCGCCTTATAATTTCCTGAATGAGGATGGTATCCCGACAGGTATAGATGTTGAACTGGCGACGGAAGCATTTAGAAGAATGGGGTATAGGACGGAGATCGTTCAGATCAATTGGGAAAAGAAAAAGAGCTGGTAGAAAGTGGAAAAATTGATTGTATCATGGGATGTTTTTCCATGGAAGGACGACTTAACGATTATCGTTGGGCCGGACCATACATAGCAAGCCGCCAGGTGGTTGCTGTAAATGAGAACAGTGACATTCATAAACTGAGTGATCTGAAAGGAAAGAACCTTGCAGTCCAGTCTACAAAGCAAACCAGAAGGTATCTTTCTGAAGCGGACGGATAAGAGAATTCCCAAACTTGGCAATCTGATCAGTCTTGGACACATGGAATTGATCTATACATTTCTGGGGAAAGGGTATGTGGATGCTGTGGCTGCGCATGAGGAATCCATCGTCCAGTATATGAAAGATTATGATACAAGCTTCCGCATTCTGAAGGAACCATTGATGGTCGTCGGGATAGGAGCTGCTTTTTGCAAAGAATGATGACAGAGGGATCTGCGAACAGATGAATCAGAAGCTGGAAGAAATGCACAAGGATGGTACCTCCCTGAAGATCATAAAAAAATATATGGATGATCCAGAGAAATATTTGGAGGTGGATGATCTTGGATATTAATGGAAGAGAAAAAAGCAAAACGATTCTGGATAGTTGTTGGTTTGCTTGGCATCTGTATGTTTGTCACTGCAATTTTTGTTTTTTTCATACGGAAAAAAACGAAGCTGAGAAAAGAATGGTGGAGATTGTAAACTATGTCAAAGTACAGTGCTCAACCTATACTCATTATAATGAATCTTCAGAATCAAAAAGTCTCCTTCGTGCGATCGAAAGTGCCAGACAGATGAGTACAAATATTGATATGGAAGTAAAGAATAGAAAGCAGTTAGACCGAAAGTTTCTGAAAGAGAATCTGCAGTCACTCTGGGTGGATGGTATTCTTGTATTGGATGAAGAAGGAAAGAAAGTCTATGAATACAGTATGGATGAAGGTTTGATGGATGAGATGATTGATTATCTGCAAAAAGACATCATCATGGATTACACAGGATATAAAGAAAGATCTTATTCAGAACGGATTGCCAGAGGAGATGGATCACGTATCGATATCGCAGCCTGCGCTAGAAAAGATGCCCCAGGGATCGTTGCAGTTTACTATTACACATCTCCGAGATTTATCAGAAATTATACTTTGACGATCCAGAGTCTTTTAAAGGGGTACAATACTGAGAAAGACGGGACGATCATCGTTGCAGACAAAGGGAAGATTATTGCCAGTAACGATGAGAAATTATTGGCACAGGATGTTGCAGACAATGAGATTATTCAGAAAATGAAGAAGCATACAGATAGTCGGCATATCTTTCATCTGAAGAATAAAGGAACTGGATGCTATGGTATCATGCTGAAACAAAGGGATTATTATATCTCTACATGTATTTTACCAGATAAAGAGGTATTCAGTAATCTGCCACTCAGTGTAACAGGTGTTGTATTCCTTTATCTTATCATTCTTAGTTTTTTTATGGTTCTGGATATATACAACCAATCTGGCACATCAGAAACAGGAACAGGAAAAGATGAGAAATATAAAGCAGAACTTCTGAAATCGGCAAAAAAGCAGAGGCAGCGAACGAGGCGAAAACTGAGTTTCTTCAGAGGATGAGCCATGATATCCGGACACCGATCAATGGAATCTGTGGTATGATCGATGTGGCAGAGCATTATGCAGATGATATGGAGAAACAGACAGAATGCAGGGCAAAGATCAAAGAAACATCTCATCTGTTACTGGAATTGGTCAATGAAGTTTTGGATATGAGTAAGCTGGAATCCGGAGAAGTGGTGCTGGAAGAAATACCATTAAATCTGAGCAATATTTCCAAGGAAGTATTTGTTGTGATCGAACAAATAGCTGCAGAACAAAATATCCGGGTCGTATGGGAGAAAAAAGAAGTCACACACTGGAATCTGATCGGAAGTCCTGGTATGTAAAACGGATCCTGATGAATATTTTGTCCAATGCGGTGAAATATAACAAAGAAAACGGATATATCTATATCAGCTGTCAGGAATTTACATCGGAGCAGGATGGAAGAGTGACGATTGAATTTATCTGCCGGGATACAGGAATTGGTATGACAAAGGATTTCCAGAAACGCCTTTTTGAACCGTTTGCACAGGAGCATACTGGAAGTCGTACAAAATTTTCTGGAACAGGGCTTGGAATGCCGATCACAAAAAACTGATCGAAAAATGGGAGGAACGATCACGTTTGAAAGTGAGAAAGAAAAGGCACAACTTTTGTGATCAAGATTCCATTTAAAATAGATCAGGATGCTGATCGACGTGAAGAACAGGAAACTATATCAGAAAAATCTATAAAAGATCTGAAGATCCTTCTGGTGGAAGATAATGAGCTGAATATGGAAATTGCAGAATTTGTGATTCAGAATGAAGGTGCATCTGTGACGAAGGCATGGAATGGCCAAGAAGCTGTTGAGATATTCAAAAAAAAGCAGACCAGATGAATTTGATGTCATTCTGATGGATATCATGATGCCGATCAAGAATGGTTATGAAGCAGCAAAGATGATCCGTGCACTGGACAGAGATGATGCAAAAACGGTTCCGATCATAGCAATGACGGCAAATGCGTTCACCGAGGATAGATTAAAGTCAAAAGAATCGGGAATGAATGAACATATCGCGAAACCTATAGATGCAAAATTATTAGTAAAAGTGATCAGTGAATTCGTGGAAAATAAAGAGGAGGATTCATAATGAAAAAGAGAAAATGGAATAGAGTTCTTTCTATATTTTTGGTGATGGTGACAGTCATATCACTTATGTCAGGATGTGATAGGGAAGAGCGCAGAAAAAGAAGAGCAAGATACGATCACTGTATATTTATGGAGCACAAATCTATATGAAAAATATGCCCCATACATTCAGAAACAGCTTCCAGATATTAATATTGAATTTGTAGTGGGCAACAATGATCTGGATTTCTATCGGTTTCTTAAGGAAAATGGCGGATTGCCGGATATCATAACCTGCTGTCGTTTTTCACTACATGATGCAAATCCTACTGAAAGACAGCCTGATGGATCTTTCCACAACCAATGAAGCAGGTGCTGTCTATAATACATACCTCAACAATTTTATGAATCAGGATGGCAGTGTAAACTGGCTTCCGGTGTGCGCGGATGCGCATGGTTTTGTAGTGAACAAAGATCTTTTTGAAAAATATGATATCCCGTTTCCAACCGACTACGAAAGCTTTGTCTCTGCTTGCAGGGAATTTAATAAGGCAGGTATCCGTGGTTTTGCGGCAGACTATTTTATGATTATACATGTATGGAAACGCTGCAGGGACTGTCTGCATCAGAACTTTCTTCTGTAGCCGGACGCAGATGGCGTACCGCCTACAGTAATCCGGAAAACAGCAGGAAAGAAGGCCTGGACAGTACAATCTGGCCGAAGGCCTTTGAGCGGATGGAGCGGTTTATCCGGGATACAGGATTGAACCGGGATGATTTGGATTTGAACTATGATAATGTGTTGAGATGTACAAAAATGGTAAGGTTGCCATGTATTTTGGCAACCTTTCCGGTGTAAAAATTTTTCAGGATCAGGGCATTGATACAATATTCCTGCCATTCTTTGAGCAGAACGGCGAAAATGGCTGATGACTACGCCATATTTCAGATAGCTTTAAACCGTGATCTGACACAGGATGAAACGCGCCGGCAGAAGGCAATGAAGGTGCTGAATACAATGCTTTCAGAGGAGGCACAGAAACCCAGATCGTTTATGAGGGCCAGGATATATTGAAGCTACAGTCAGGATGTGGATATCCATCTTACAGAATATCTGAAGGATGTAAAGCCTGTGATTGAAGAGAACCATATGTATATCCGTATTGCGTCAAATGACTTTTTTGTCCATTTCTAAAGATGTAGTTTCCAGATGATCTCCGGGGAATACGACGCCGAGCAGGCTTATCAGTCCTTTAATACGCAGCTTCTTGAGGAAAAATCAAACTTCTGAGAATATCGTGCTGGATTCACAAGAAAACCTATTCCAATCATTTTTCATAGCCAGTGGGGGCAATGCGGCATATTCTGTTATGGCAAACACTCTGCGCGGCATTTATGGTACGGATGTTGCTGATCGCGACAGCAAACAGTTTTACAGGAAATGTACTTGAAAGCCGGCTATACGAAAAAAAATGGCAGGCACATGATCATGCCAAATGGTCTTTCGCTTACAAATGTAAGATGAGCGGGGCTGAACTGAAAAAGACGGTCAGAAATTTTGTAGAAGGCTATCCGGGCGGCTTCCTTCCGTTTAACCGGGGTTCTCTGCCTGTGGTTCAGTGGGATTTCTGTGGAGATCAAGGGGAAACGGAGGATGGTTATACAGTGCGCAAAGTAACAAAGGATGGAAAAAGTGTTCAGGACAATGACAGGTTTACTGTAACCTGTCTGGCAATACCACGACACATGGAAGCTGATCCTGCAGGTAAAAATATTGTATTTGACAGTGAAGATATTTCTGTGAAAGATACCTGGACAGGACATATTTCGGAGATGGTAATGTTATTCTTGCAGAGCCTGAAGACTACATTACTCTGAGGTGAGAAGAATGAATATTAAAAATCATAATACAAAAGAAGAAAACGTTTTGTGGGGAAAACGATTAAGGATAGCTGTCTTTATTGTTTTCTTCATTGGGATCGTTCTGACTGCTTTCCGGATATTTTAAGTTTGTGTCGAAAACGGTTTACGAGGAAAGTGTTTCTCATTTGACTGAGGTTTTCCATCAGTCGAATAATGTGTTAAATGAGCTGGCAAATAAAAATCCTGACTTATCTTCATATGTGGAGAGTATCTGAAGAAGGCTTTCTGATGAAAGCGAGATTCCGTGATTATATAGAGAAAGCCCAGGAAGAGGCCGGTTTTTGTATTTCTATTTTCTTTCGGCTGACGGCAACTATAAGATGGTAACAGGGGAAGCCGGGTATCTTGGAGTGCAGGAAAATCTTGAGGATGAGATCACGCTGGGGGGAGGATATCATAACAAATGCAGTAGTTCCCGGAAAATCCCAGATGCTTGTTTTTGCCAGCCCCCAGTCTCATGGAAGTTATCAGGGCTTTGAATATGATGCTATTGCCATTGCCTATGAAAACGCTGATATCGTAGATGTGTTGAATATTTCTGCTTTTCAATGGAAATGCCCAGAGTTATGTGGTTCATCCAGATGGCCGTGTTGTTGTGGATCATTCCTCTGAGGCATGGGGAGAGGTGTATAATTTCTTTGGTGATTCTGAGAGAGCATTCTACTCTGTCTGAAAAAGAGATCCTTGAACTTTCAGAGAAATTTAAAGAGGGACATACAGATGCGATGCTGGTAAATCTGGATGGAAAGAACTATTATCTGGTTTATGAAAAATCGGAAATATTCAGGACTGGATATTTCTGGGACTTGTCCCGGCTGATATCGTCAATGCCAGCATGAATTCTGCAGCTTAGACTATGCTCCTTGGGGGTGGTAGTGTTCTGTATTGCTGCCTTTTGTTGGCCTTATCATTCAAAAAAACAGGGTAAACCTGAAGAGAAAGGATAGTTGAGATCCTGTATAGGGATGAGCTGTTTCAAAAGCTGTCGATGAATGTGGATGACGTTTTCTGATGCTGGATGCAAACACGTATCAGGCCGATTATGTAAGTCCGAATGTGGAAAGACTGCTGGGAATTACCGTAGAACAGATTCGTAAAGATATTTGTGTCCTTGGGAAAACTGCATCCGAAAGATGACTGAAGATCCGGAAAAGAATTATCTGGAAGAAATCCAGGTTCAATGAGCAGCAGGAATGGGATTTTGAATATGTTCATCAGAAAACAGGAGAGCGGCGCTGGTTTCATAACGTCGCAATGGACAGCGATGTAAACGGAACAAGAAATATATCCTGGTTATGTCGGACCGTACCTTGACAAGAAAATGAATCAGGCACTTTTGATGCGGTTCGTGCTGCGGAAAATGCCAATCGGGCCAAGAGTACGTTCCTTTCCAATATGTCTCACGATATCAGGACGCCAATGAATGCTATTATTGGTTTTACTACACTGGCTGTAAGCAATATTGACAATAAGAAATATATGGATGCCATGGATTTACAGATCCAATGAACCAGGTGCTGTTAAATTTTTGTCTAATGCGATCAAAGTTTACTCCTGCAGGTGGAACCGTTTCTGTCCGGCTTAAACAGTTTCCTGGGAACACAGACAGGTTATGGCTGTATGAATCCGGGTAAAAGGATAACGGGATCGGTATGAGCCAGGAATTTGTACAAAAGCTCTTTTCTCCTTTTGAACAGAAGAACGGACTTCTACAGTCAACAGGACGCAGGGCACACGGGACTTGGCATGGCCATTACCAAGAACATTGTGTATATGATGGGCAGGAACTATTGAAGTTCAGACAGAACAGGGCAAAGGTACCGAGTTTATTGTCCGGCTGGAATTGAGAGTTCAGCCGGATGCGCCGCCCATATAAGAGAAGATCAGCGAAGAGCTGGAGGGCTTAAGGCATTGGTTGAACGATTTTTAATGCCTGTGACCAGTGTAAAAAGATACTTGTACAGGTTGGGGATGCGTTCGGAATGGACGCTTTCGGCAAGGAGGAAGCATTCTCCAGCAATATACGTAACT
>VOFC01003676.1_pt1 | contig 15005 bp, 32 predicted proteins | sample 5384161 | NCBI WGS metagenome assembly VOFC01 (sample SAMN12384722, study PRJNA508395) | human gut metagenome | isolation source: healthy gut B | host: Homo sapiens | reverse complement strand
TCTTCCAGGATTTGCTGCCTTCGTAAAGACCGATAATGACATCGCATCCGGACTCCTTCAGGTTCAGTGCGTGAGCATGTCCCTGGCTGCCGTAGCCGATAATTGCGATTGTTTTTCCATCTAATAAAGAGATTACAATCTTCCTGGTAAAAAATTCTTGCTGACATTTTCGTTTCCTCCTACTGTATTAAAACTTAAAAATATATATCGTTAAGGGAATAGATATGCATATTCCGTGTATGTATATTCATTCTCCAAAATACGCACCCCTTAGCAAACTATAAGAACTTCACTCCGTGAGAGCCTCTCTCAAGTCCCATAACACCGGCTCTGGCCAGCTCTAAGATCTCGTAGTCTCCCCATCAGATCAATAAATGCTTCCAGCTTGGTCTTGCTGCCTGTCATCTCTACGATCAGGGAATCCTTTTGCTTACATCCACAACCTTAGCGCGGAAAATATCTGCAATAGAAACAATTCCCTGGCGCTGCTCCGGTGCTGCCGCAACCTTCACAAGAACGGTCTCGCGGACTACGATGTCTGCCGGGTCAAGGACCTTGATATCCCTTACATCCACAAGCTTGGCAAGCTGTCTCACGATCTGGTCGAGAATGGCATCATCCCCGCTGCACACCACAGTAATACGGGTGTAATTCACATCTGCTGTAACTCCAGCAGTGATACTGTCAATATTATAACCACGACGGCTGAACATTCCGGCAACCCGGCTGAGCACGCCTGAAGTGTTGTCAACTAATAATGATAAAATCTTATTCTGCATAAAATAATCCTGCTTTCGTGCTTCAGATTGATATGCTTACCATTATAACAATTTAATTTTTTTTTGTCAATGCTACACACTAAAAAAATTTTAATGTTTTATTGTATTAAAAAAGCATATTTATACATAATTATACCGTTCCAAAGAGGCTTCTGCAATTTTTCAGATCAGATATTTGTTCTGCATATCGGAAACGGTCTTTGGATTCAGGTACAATCCCCTGCGCAAAAAAGCGCTCCACCTTGCCATACTCTGCATAGATGGCTGCAAACAGCCGGTCCAGATATTCTTCCTTTACCTTAAACAGCGCGGATACCTTGTTTACATTATCAATGCTGTCCAGCTTATTGGCCTCCAGGTAGCGGAGCATATAATCCAACTCTCCTGCCAGACAGATATTGAGCGCATAAAATCCTCCCGGATCTCGTCCCTGTGCACCCCAAGAACGCATAGAAGAAGGGCTGTCATCACCCCTACCCGGTCTTTTCCAAGACTGCAGTGCCATAATACAGCACCGTTATCATGGTGGAAAAGCACATCCATAAATCTGGCGCACTGCTTCACGGAATACTGATCCTTCACGAAATTCTCGTACTGCTTCCCGATCAAAGCCTCAATGTCCCCGTCATATTCCAGGATCTGGCGAAGCCTTGTGCTTCCCTGTAAAATGCCAAGGGTACTTTCCGGCATGTCCGCAACAGTCTCCTCATCGATCATGGGGATGTGATAATATTCCACCCCCTTCATCACGGCATCCGGCTTTTCCTTTTTTCTCCGTCTGGTCCCGAAGGTCGATCACAGTCTTCAGGCGATAATCCTCCAAAAGAAGGTTCTGATCCTGCAAAGAAGCGTGATACAGGTTTCCGCTTCGAAGAAGCCTGCGGGGGAATAATATGCCGTCCGTCCTTTGTGGCAAGGGCGCCAAGGTCCCTTGTATTGGGCAGGTTCAGAAGCGGCAGCCTGCCCCCTCTTGAAAGCCGGTGGCCATGTCCGGATTCAATATTTTCAAAAAGGCGTAGGCAGTCCTGGGCCTCATGCTCTGTCATCTCAAAACGATATCGTTTCTTTCTTCTGGTTATGATCACAAGATAATTGGAAATCATCTGCTTCACAGCAGCTTCTGCGTTTTCGCCTTCCCGATGGATGTATGCCCAGACAATGTCCCTGCATGGGAGATTGTTCTGTATCATATGCCTGAGAAAGATCAGGTTGCCATCTTCTATGCGAATTTTACCGTATCTCATAATTTTCCTCCATTCGTCCCCCCCTGTTTGTTATAAGATACCACAGAAAACAATATTTGACAATTATAGGAAAGGGTTTATAATCAAAAAAGATATTTCGCAGTTACTGTTCATAGGTAATATTCCGCGAGGTGTTTTTGTGAACAAAGTTCACAGAAAACCCGAGGATTGCGGCGCGAAATCATGTTTTGCATGATTTCTGTGCATCGCGAAGCGTGTTACTGGGCACGGAGTGAACAGTAACATTTCGCACTTTATTGCGGCAATTTCAGAAAGGTGTTTTTGATTATGGAAAATCTGGTTTTTTGTCTTAATGCTACTATCCCTATTTTTATAACCTTAATGCTGGGATATCTTTTTCGGAAAATTGGACTTTATGATGACTCCTTTGTGTCCCAGATGAACAAGTTCGCATTTAAGGTTGCCCTGCCTGCCATGTTGTTTCTGAACATTGCAGAGGCAGATTTCTATGAAGTGTGGGACACCAAAATGGTCGTCTTCTGCTTTGTGGCTACGTTTTGCAGCATCGCCATTTCCATTGGGCTTTCCTTCCTTTTGAAGCCCAGGGATATCCAGGGGGAATTCGTACAGTCCTCCTACAGAAGCAGCGCCGCCATTCTGGGAATGGCTATTATCCAGAACCTTTACGGGAACGTGGGAATGGCTCCGCTTATGATCATTGCCAGCGTGCCTCTTTACAATGTGATGGCAGTTGCGGTGCTTTCCTTTCTGAAGCCGGGAAGCCATGGGATGAGCCGGCAGATGGTTATGAGGACCCTGAAAGGAATTGCTGCCAACCCGATCATTCTGGGAATTGTGACAGGGCTTGTGTGGTCAATGCTTCGCCTGCCCCTTCCAACCATTCTTTTTACAATACAGTAAACAATCTGGGAAAAAACAGCGACGCCTCTTGGTCTTATGGCAATGGGCGGTGCCCTTCATTTTGGAAAAGTATTTTCACGGCCGAAGGCGACCATTGCATGTACTTTCTTGAAGCTGGTTGGATTCTGCGCCATCTTCCTTCCTATTGCCATCCATCTTGGGTTCACCCATGACAAGCTGGTTTCCATTTTGATCATGCTTGGCTCTGCCACCACAGTGACCTGCTACATTATGGCGAAAAACATGGGACATGAGGGTTCCTTTTCTTCCAGCGTGATCATGCTCACCACCCTGCTCAGTTCTTTTTACACTTACAGGATGGCTGTTTATCTGCAGAAGTCTGGGGCTGATTTAATAACATAGAAAACAGAATATTTTTAAATCTAGGTGTTATTTCATAACAATATTATTAAAAAGCCCGTGCATGTATCATTGAGCTATACATGCACAGGCTTTTCTTATCTCGATATTGACTTATCTGCATTTTCATATACCGCAAAACGGGGCGTGCAGATTGCTGGAATGATTTTGGGAGCACGCGCCAGAGCGTACTCCCACAGCTGCCGACCCCATTGGTTTCTCTTTGCCGAATCAGTTCTCTTCTTCCCTGGAAATTCCCGCAAGGATTTCGTACAAAGCTTCCAGACTATAAGGCAGCACCGCCTCGTCAATCTGGAATTTGGGATGGTGAAGGGGATAGGTTTTTCCTGGAATCCCAGCGAGAAATACGCTGAAAAAGTCCCTGTTTCTGGAAATACCTGTAGGCATTATCCCCGGACAAAACAGCTGGTTCTCATCTTCCAGGATAAAATGTTCCCCAAATACCTTTTTCCCGGCGGCAGCGGCAATCCGGGTAAGGCTGGCATCATTGGCAAAAAGTTGAAGCCAGTTTATCATAACGCGTAGCTATTCGACGGAACGCTTTCAATTTGAGAAAATAGTTTTCTACTAAATGTCTCTCTTTGTAAAGCCACCAATCGCAATAACGATCAAACTTAGCTCCTTTTCTAGAAGGAATTGTTGGTTCTCCTGTATGGGCATAGATATAATCAATTAGCTTGTTACAGTATCGTATCCACGATCAGCTAATACATTGCTTCCGTTTGTTATCGACATGATCTAACAAAGGGATTGCGTAATTAATATCGTTACGCTGCCCTTCGCTGATCATAAAATAAACCGGATAACCGTATGCATCTACAACTGCATGGATTTTTGTGCTTGCTCCACCACGGCTGCGTCCGATTTCGTTTGAGGCCCCCTTTTTTGCGGCTTCCCACCGCACTTGCGGAGTCCCTTTCTCAATGTCGCAGATGGTTCCGTCTGCATCGAAGAAAAAACTGCTTTTTATGAAAATCAGGCATAAAAAACACCTCCGCAAGCTTCACGAAATCACAGGTATCCTTCACACCTGCAGTCTCATAAGGAGAGTGCATAGCCAGCTGGGGAAGCCCGATATCCACGGTATTTAAAGGCAACCTGCGTATTGGAAATATTTCCGAGGGTAGAGCCTCCTGCCTACATCGGAACGGTTCACATAAACCTGGCACGCAACTCCCTGCTTCCTTACAAAGATCCTTAAACATTGCTGCAGAAATTCCATCTGTACAGTACTTCTGATTTGCATTGTACTTCACCGCAATTCCTCCATTGATATGAGGACGGTTCACAGGATCTGCCTTCTCCGGATAATTAGGATGGATGGCATGTGCATTGTCCGCAGAGATCATAAAGCTCTTTGCCAGGGAAATCAGATAATCCTCATAGCTTCTGCCAAGTCCCAGATTAATGCGAAGCAGCGTATCCCGAAGGAAAGTAGAGGCAGCTCCCTGCTTGGTACCGCTTCCCACTTCCTCATTGTCCATTACCATATGTACGCAGATGCTCTTCTCATTTTTTCCCTGCGATCAGGCCTTCCATAGAGGAAAAAAAGCACACTGCAGATCATCCAGTCTGGGTGCAGAGACAAATTCCTCCTCGCCGCCCCAGATGGTACCAGGCATACGGTTGTAAAGGAACAGATCATGTCCCAGAATCTCCTCTTCTGTCAACCCAGCAGCTTCTGCCACAGTTTTAAAAAAGAAGGTTCCCTTTGCGCTCTCCAGTCCGTAAAGAGGCAGCAGATCCTTCTGCACATTGTACTTGTATCCGCTGTTCGCCTCACGGTTCATATGAATGGCCAGATTGGGGATCATCAGCATATCCTTGTCCACTGTCACCAGCTTCTCGCAGATCTGTCCGTTCTCCTTCACGATCACACGTCCAGCCACAGAAAGGGGTCTGTCAAACCAGGGTGCCAGAAGGGCACCTCCATAAAAAGTCCACATTCAGCTTCACATACCCATTCTCCACCATCTCCGGATTCTCCTTGATCTTCAAAGGACGGAGAATCGCTGTGGCTTGCAATAATGTGAAATACATCGCTGGAAACCTCCGGCACCGTAAACGCAATGACAGCAGAATGATTCCGGGTCACAAAATACTTCCCGCCATTTACCAGCTCCCAGTGCTCATCCTCCTTCAGCTCTGTAAATCCATTTTCCCCAAATCTTTTTTTTCATCATCTCCACTGCCTGAAACGCAGTAGGACTCTCTTTAATAAATGTAAGTAGTTTCTCAGCTGTACTGTTCATTTCCAAACTCCAATTCCTTCATTTCTATCTTATTTCAGTCTTTGATAATCAGTGCCATAAACACCAGATCGGTGTTTCCAGTATTTGCAAGGCCGTGGCCTCTTCCGTCTGGGGTAAAGGTAATGTCTCCAGCCTTCACATGTCTCCAGGAAGTCCCATTGTCATTATATTCCCCTTCTCCGGTCAGAATATAATAGGTCTCAGCTCTCCCCGTAATGCATATGAAAGCCAAGAGAACATCCCGGCTCCAGAGTCACCTCCGCATAAAGCCCGCACTTTCCATTCAGCTGCTTCTCATCCAGCAGTTCCTTAATAATCACATGTCCGTTACCCTCACACATATGCTCAATCCGACTGATCTTCATAACCAAAATCCTCCTTTATCTTTCGCAAAGCCCCCCCGACAAGAAAGAATCCTGCTTGCAGGATTCTCCGCCTGCGGCGGGTCGCCTCAAGCGACATCTACCTTTCCGCTGCAGTGCGATCCTGCCCGGTAGGCTTTTTATGTAATAGGGGATTCCATCGGAATTTCCTATTACATAAAAAGCTTCACCCCAGCCCCGGAACAGCGATCACATCCAATCCACTGTCCCAGCCAGAGATACGCCCCTGTCAGCTTTCTTCAATTATAATTACAAACTCTTGATCCTGTCAATGGCTTTCAGAGTATTCTCATAAGTTCCATACGCAGTCAGACGGAAATAGCCCTCTCCGTGAGCGCCAAAAGCCGGAGCCTGGAGTGCCAACCACATTTGCCTCCTTCAGAAGATAGTCAAAAAACTGCCAGGAGGTCATTTTGTCCGGAGTTTCCAGCCAGATATACGGCGCATTCACACCCCCCGAAACAGAAAATCCTGCCTTTTCCAGTTCATCGTGGATCAGCTTTGCATTTCGCATATAATAGCCAACCTGCTCCTTCAGCTGTGCCTTTCCAGCCTCAGAATAAACGGCTTCCCCTGCCTTTTGTACAATGTAAGGAGCTCCGTTAAACTTAGTTCCATGTCTTCTTGCCCAGAGACTGTGAAGGGAAACACCATCTCTTACAAGCTCATCCGGAATCACGGTAAAACCCAGACGAACGCCTGTGAAACCTGCATTCTTGGAAAAGCTGCGAAGCTCAATGGCACAGGTTCTTGCACCCTCACACTCATAAATGCTGTGCGGCACATTGTCCTGAGGAAATATATGCCTCGTAAGCAGCATCATAGATGATCACGCAGCCGTTTTGTTTGCATAATCCACCCATTTCTGCAGCTCATCCCTTTGTGATGGCAGAGCCGGTAGGATTGTTCGGGAAGCAAAGATAGATCAGATCCGGCACTTCCTTTGGAAGCTCCGGTAAAAATCCGTTTTCCTTGCTGCAGGGCATGTAAATCACGCCGTCAAAATTCTCACGGGCAGTATTATACTCTCCTGTGCGCCCAGCCATTACATTTGTATCCACATACACCGGGTAAACAGGATCACACACAGCCACTTTATTGTCTGTTCCGAAAATTTCCTGAATGTTCCCGGAATCACTTTTTGGCACCATCAGAAACAAAAATCTCATCAGCCTTAATGTCACAGCCTCTGTCCTGATAATCGTTTTTTTGCAATGGCATTTCTCAGAAATTCATAGCCAAGATCCGGAGCGTAGTTTGAAGGAGTTCAGATTCTTCATCTCGGTTCTGGTGCCAAACTTTTCTGCTCCGACTTCGCGCACGGATAAGTTGACGTCGGCACGCATGGAACCTTCGTTTAATTTGCAGTCCGATGCGCCAAGATACTGGATGATCAGCCTTAATTTTTCCAGATAAGCAATTACCTCCTCTGCGCTTCCCATATCCGGCTCAGAAACGATCTCGATCAACGGAACACCGCTTCGGTTATAGTCAACTAAAGAGCAGTCTTCCCATTCGTCATGGATCAGCTTGCCTGCATCCTCTTCCATATGAATCTCGTGGATGCCGATCGTCTTTTTGCCGGCAGCCGTCTCGATCTCCACGCCGCCGTTGCGACAGATTGGCAGATATAACTGAGAGATCTGATAGTTCTGTGGATTATCCGGATAGAAATAGTTCTTTCGGTCAAATTTGCAGTACTGATGAATCTGGCAGTTTGCTGCAAGTCCCACCGCAAGGGCATACTCAACCACCTGTTTGTTCAGTACCGTAAGGGAACCCGGCATTCCTGTGCAGACCGGGCAGGTATGTGTATTCGGTGCTCCTCCAAACTCTGTGGAGCATCAGCAGAAAATTTTTGTCTTGGTCGCAAGTTCCACATGAACTTCCAATCCGATCACGGTTTCATATTGTTTGCTCATCTTATTTTGCCTCCCCTTCTGCTGTTTTTGCAAGCTTTGGTGCTTCGTATTTCCTCGTCTGTTCATAAGCATACGCCGCACGGTTGATGTTGTTCTCTTTGAAGCAGTCGCCGATCAGCTGCATACCGATCGGCAGCCCTTTTGCATCTCTTCCGCACGGAACGCTCATGCCCGGAAGTCCTGCCAGATTAACAGAAATCGTATAGATGTCTCCGAGATACATTTTAATCGGATCACTTAAGGATTCCCCTAACTTCGGAGCCGTTGTGGGTGCTACCGGTCCTAAGATCACATCGTATTTTGCAAAAGCTTCATCAAATGCTTTCTTGATCAGTGCCTTTGTGCGCAGCGCCTTTCAGATAATATGCATCATAATAACCGGAGCTTAACACAAAGGAACCAAGCATGATACGACGTTTTACCTCGGCACCAAAGCCTTCCGAACGTGTCTTTTTGTACATATTATGAAGTCCTTCGTATTCCTTTGCGCGATAACCATATTTCACTCCGTCAAAACGTGCAAGGTTTGAGCTCGCCTCGGCGCAGGCGATGACATAGTATGCAGGAATTGCATATTCCACCAGGCTTAAATCAAACTCTTCCACAATAGCTCCCTTTTCCTTCCAGTACTTTTGCCGCAGCCAAATTGCCTCTTTGACTTCCGGATCCAGTCCTTCTCCGAAATAATCTCTTGGAATGCCGATCCGCATTCCCTTTTACATCATCCACAAGAGCAGAAGTGAAATCATAATCTTCCTGTTTTACGGAAGTGCTGTCCTTTTATCATAAGATGCGATCGCCTCCAGGATTGTCGCACAGTCTGTCACATCTTTTTGCCACCGGTCCGATCTGATCTAGGAAGAACCATACGCGATCAATCCGTAACGGGATACGGTTCCGTAAGTCGGTTTTAAGGCCGGTTACTCCGCAAAAGGAGCTTGGCTGACGGATGGAACCACCGGTATCGGATCCTAACGCATAACTGCACATTCTTCTGCTGCCACAGCTGCACAGGAACCGCCGGAAGAGCCGCCCGGTACGTGTTCCAGATTCCATGGATTTCTGGTCACACCATAGGCTGATGTCTCAGTCGTGCTTCCCATCGCAAATTCATCCATGTTCGTCTTTCCGATGATAATCATGCCCTGCTTTTTTTTCAGATTTTCTACTGCCTCCGCCTGTATAGGTCGGTTTGAAAGTTTATAAGAATCTTTGAACTGCAGGTTGTTGAACTCCCTCTGTACACATATTTGTCTTTGACAGCTACCGGAACACCCCGCAAGCGGGCCTCCGGTCAAGCTCTCCTGCATCAATTTTTTTCTGAATCTTCCCGGCATTTTCAATGCCTTTTCTTTCAGGTGTCACAAGCGTGAACTTCGGCTCCTTTTTCTCAATCTGTGCAAAGGCTGCTTCTACGGCTTCTTTTACCTGATCTCATGTTTTTTATTTTTTCCAGCCAGCTGCTACGGCTGTCAATTCATCAAATTCCATTCACTGTCTCCTTTCCTATGGTCTTTGGAACCTTATACTGTCCTTCTTTTTCTTTCGGTGCATTTTGCAAGCATCTCTTCCTCTGTCATCGCCATTTGTCACCACATCCTCACGGAATACGTTCTTGATCCCCGAAAATATGGGACATCGGCTCTACACCTGCTGTATCCAGTTCATTTAATTTATCAATATAATCCAGCATTTCATTTCCATGTCCCATTTTCGGCCTTTTCTTTCTCCTTCTTCTTCGGAAAGCTTTTTTGCAAGAATACCAACGTATTCAATGGTTTCATCATGAAATCTATATTTGCCATTTTTTCTTCCTCCTTGTTTTCCTTGTTAAGGTTCTAATCTGTTTAAATCTCTTTTGGGAACAGGTGGTCTCTCGGACATTTTCCTCGCTGATCAACTGCATGGTCAGTCGCTCCAGCCGATACCAAGTCCTCCGTGAGGCGGCATACCGTATTTGAATGCATCCAGATACTGCTCCATTCCTTCCTCTGTCATTCCTCTGTCCTGCAATTTTTTCCAGTCAAGGGCATCCGGTAATCATGGATTCTCTGACCGCCGGTGGTGATCTCCAGACCGTGGAACAGCAGGTCAAAGCTTAAGTGTAAATGTGGTATCTTCCGGATCATCCATTGCATAAAATGGACGTTTTTTGACGGATAATGGGTAACAAATACAAAATCCGCATCATATTCTTCTTTAAACAGACTTCCGATCAGGGCTTCCTCTTCCGGCTCTAAATCAAATGGGTTTTTGATCTGGCGGTTGTATTTTTTCTGACACCATTTTCTTTGCCTCATCAAAACGAACCACCGGGATCTTTTCCACGTTCGGAAGCGTTACACCTTCAACATTTTCAACTCTTTTCCCATAATCTTTTTTTTCACAGTTTCATTGCATACTGTAAATACCCGGTTTCCATTGCCATGATATCTTCGAATCCATCAATATATCCCATCTCAAAATCAAGAGGTATATTCATTTAAATGTCTTTTTGTGTTGTGCTTTTTCTGCACGAAATACCGGTGCTGTCTCGAATACACGGTCAAATACACCTACCATCATCTGTTTGTAAATTTAAAGAGGTTTGCGCCGCCCTCTGCGGATTTTGCACCGATCTTCGGGGTATGGATCTCGGTAAAGCCATTCTCATAGAGATAGTCGCGGAACGCTCTTGTCAGGCTTCCTGATCTTGAATCTGGCGCGCTCCTGAATATTTCGGAGGGAAAGGGAACGGTAATTTAATTTGGCTTCCAGGGAAGTATTTAATTTCCATTTGTCAATGGCAAGAGGAAGAGGCTCTGCAGGTGCGGATAACACCTGGATTTCACGGATGCGGAGTTCTCTGCCATGAGGGGCTCTTTCTTCTTCATTTACAATTCCTTTTACTTTTACGGTCATGCCTTCCTTCAGGTCGTGAATGGAGAAATTTACTTCTTCATTTACAAATACTGTCTGAACAGACCTTCTCTTTTTCTGATGATCACAAACGCAACATCACCCATGTTGCGGATACTGTGAATGGCACCTTCCAGGATGGCTTCCTGATTCAGAAGTTCCTCTCTCATCAGTGCATCCCAGCTGCTCACTTCTTTTTTCCAGCTTCCATCCAAAAACTCCATTTTCTCATCCTCCATTTCAAAATTCTTTATATTCGTCATACGTCATACAACAGCATCAGAACCATCTGTGCTGTCTCTGCCATATTGGTACCGGAATCCATACTGCATTTCTGAATATACCGATGCGCATCCTCTTCGCTTAAATGGTTTCGTTCCATGAGAAGAAGCTTCGCATTGGAAATATAATTCTGTTCCTTCCAGGAGCGGGCTTTGGGCTTCTTTTCTCCCCTGCGCAGCCGCCGTTCGATCTGGGACAACATCATATCCACCGTGTTTACCAGATCACTTGCCTTCATAGGCATTTCCACAGTCAAAACGGAGGTTGGTGCTTCTGCGATCACCCTTCCGGATGCCAGCAGAAGCATTTCAAAAGCAGGGAGGAAGATCGTCCAGCACATCCCGGTAATACCGATCCGGCAGCTTGTATCCGCAGATCAGAATACCTCCGTCCAACTCACTCATGCTGGCAAGTGCTGTTGAAGCAGTTGAACATACCGCAGCTACAGAAAAACCGTGCCGGTTCAATATGGTACGTATTTTCTTTGCGTCATCTATTTTCGGTAATGCAATTACAATGCTGCTGTTCATATGAGTGCCACTCTCTTCATCTTAAATCTTGTACAGGTATTCGCTGATTTCCCATTCACTTACCTGTCGCATATAATTCAGCCATTCTTTTTTCTTGGCTGCTGCGTATTCTTCGCAGAACTTCTTTCCAAGAATGGACTGGATCCAGGTGCTGTTTTCAAAATGCACAAGTGCATCGTACAGGTTCTCCGGAAGATTTCCAATATTCATTGCCTTCTGATCGGACTCGGAAAAAGAACGGTCAGATGCTTTGGTTGGGTACAGCTTATGATGGATTCCATCCAGTCCTGCTGCCAGACATACTGCAAATACCAGATACGGATTTGCAGCTGCATCCGGGCTTCTCAGCTCAATGGCAAGGCTGTCTTTTCTTAAATTGGAAATACGGATCAGGGAGTTCTGGTTGTTCTTTGTCCAGGTCAGCTCCGTCGGCGCATCGTAGCCAGGTACCAGTCTCTTATAGGAATTTACAAGAGGATTGGTGATGGCTGCCATCTCCCTGGCTGTGTGCCAGAAGTCCGCCGATAAAATGATAAGCATCCTCGCTGAGTCCGTTTACATCGGAAGGATCTGCAAAAATATTTTTGCCGTCTTTATATAAAAGCGAAATGAATGTGCATACCGGAACCATTTACCTCTGCACGGGGCTTTGGCATAAAGGTTGCATGAAGACCGTGGCGCTTTGCGATGGTACGCACCGCCATCTTGAACGTCATGACACAATCTGCCATCTCGTTTGCTCCTGTGAATTTGAAATCGATCTCATGCTGCGCCGGAGCCATTTCATGGTGGGAAGACTCTACCTCATATCCCATATCCTCCAGAGTCAGCACCATATCACGTCTGGCATTTTCGCTAAGATCAAGCGGGCTCAGATCCAGATAGCCTGCCTGCTCGTGTGTCAGTGTGGTCGGCACTCCGTTGTCATCTGTGTGGAACAGGAAAAAACTCACATTCCGGGTCTACCTCGCAGATATAGCCTTCCTCTGCGGCCATATCAACCACCTGCTTCAGAATGTATCTCGGGCTTTTCTCAAGAGGGGTTCCGTCACAGCGGTAGATATCGCAGATCAGTCTGGCTACTTTTTTCCCTGCTGCGGACGCCACGGAAGAATGGTGATGGTCTCGTAGTCCGGATGCAGATACATATCCTGCTCCTTTTTCTCCGGCGATTCCTGCAATGTAGGAGCTGTCTACCACATACTCATTGTCAAGTGCCCGGGGAGCTCCCGAGCTGTAATCGCAATATTTTTCAAAGGTACCAAACATGTCGGTAAACTGAAGACGAATGAATTCTACATCCTCGTCTTCTGCCATCTGTAACACTTCTTCTCTGGTGTAATTCCCCATAATGTGTCTCTCTCCTTTTCATTTTATTTCCTCATCCTGATTGAACATTGGGAAGATCTGTCCGGTAGGACAAATCCCTAAAAAACAAAAAAGAAGGCGCACTTCAAAAAGATACCCTCTGAAGAACGCCCTTGTTCATGGAGGTAATTATAGCAATCTGGGTTAGGTTTGTCAACTGGTTTTTAACGCTTTACCATGGTTAAGTGAATATTATTGTCTTTTGCGGTCTGATTCGTGGCAGGCTTTGCTGTTGGCTCATAGGGGAGGCAACTGCTTCATGGCTTAATTTGTTTAAATATTGCTTTGAGCCACTGTACGTCTTCTTTTGTTACTTCACGGAAACCGTAGCTGGCATTTAATATCAGGGCCTGCAGGTGGCTGATGGCCTCGTCTGGCACAGACGGACAATTTTTCTGCAGATAATCTGCCATGCTGTCGTCTGCATTGGAAGGGTAACCCATCTGAATACAGATGAGAAAACGGTCCAGCTGGGGCTCCGGGAGCATCTGGGTTCCGGCAGAGCCAATAGGGTTCTCAGTGGCAATGACCACGAAGGGATCCAGCACCTGGCGGGTGACGCCGTCTACGGTTACCGTGCCCTCTTCCATGACTTCCAGAAAGGCGGACTGGGTCTTGGCGGAGGTACGGTTGATCTCATCGGCAAGGAACAGGTTGCACATAACTGCACCGGGCTGGTATACGAAGGTATCCTTTTCTTTTATGTACATGGAAATACCTGTGATGTCGGATGGGAGAACGTCCGGGGTGAACTGGACACGGTTCTGGGTCAGGTTCATGGCACGGGCAAAGGCAAAACCATGGAGGTTTTTGCCTACGCCGGGGATGTCCTCGATGAGGACGTGTCCGCCTGCCATCATAAACAGGAACCAGGGCCATACATCTACCAGTCTTCTGGCCATTGCAGCAGGCTGAAGCTGGGGGAAACGGCTTTGGACTTTTTCTTCTCCTGTGTATTCCACTCTGCGGCCGCGCACCAGAAGCCTGTGGGTGTTCACCGCGTAAGGGGTGCAGGTCACAAGGGTCACATAGTCCTGCCATCTTCCCTTCCTTCACCTCATTTCGGTTGCCCATCGTCATACGGTTGCCGTACATAAAATATATCGGAATCATCAGTCTGCGCCAACTCGCAGAACGACCAAAAAAACTGCCCCAAAATCCACCTTCCCCTATGCGGTTTCCATAGCACAAAAGACCGGCAGCCCCAAAAAGACCACCGGCACACTCGATCACTTCCCCTGCCCAAGGAGTCCTGGTCTCTGATTTTTTTGACTTTCCGGACAAAAAAAAAATAAACCTGCTGCCATCTGCAGATCTCTCCACAGACAACAACAGGTTTCCCCCTGATGCATTTATTTACTTTACCATCCGTTCAATACCATCGGTCATACGGATTCCTACGCACCTTCTTTGTCTCTGATGCCTTCTCAATACTCTTTTCAGCTTCTTCCCTCGTTGCAAACAGCCTGTGAGCCTTCACCTGTATTCCGCCGCCCGTATCTGTAAAACGTACCAGGAACATCCCGCCGGAACACCTGCGGATCTCCACTTCTCTCACATACCTGTTTGATTCCACAATATATGCAGTATCCCCGACTTTCATAAAATCACACTCCTGCACTCAAAACATCCTTCATCCTCACCAGAACAGGAAGCACCTGCCCGTCAGCAAATCTCCGTTCAAAAGAACCATTGGAAAAATGATCTTCTCTCAGCAGCATTGTCAGCAATGCTGTACAAAGCTCATAATCCGCACCCGAAATTCGTTCCAATTCTTCATCACAGTCAATCGGCTCCGTAATCATATAATCCCCATAATTTGTTTTCAGATCTCCCATTGTCTTCAACAGATCCATTATACAGATCTCCACGGGAATCCTTCAATTCCAGTATTCCCTGAATCTTTCTTATCTTCTCTGCTTTTGTCAATGCTATGCACCGCCTTCCATCAATCGTCCAAGAATCGAATATATGTTCTTTTTTATTTTAACATACCTTATATAATTATTCCAGTCCCCAAAAACATAAGGATTTTCACAGCCTGCTTCTTCTAAGGAATAAAAACAGACCATATAACAACTCTA
>VOFC01003086.1_pt1 | contig 15013 bp, 14 predicted proteins | sample 5384161 | NCBI WGS metagenome assembly VOFC01 (sample SAMN12384722, study PRJNA508395) | human gut metagenome | isolation source: healthy gut B | host: Homo sapiens | reverse complement strand
TATCATATAGCAGAGCTGTATGCTACTAATGCAGTAAATCATCAAGTCGCAAACGAACCAATAATAGGTAAAGAATCAATCTACAAAATGTTTGTGAATGAATTTGCCACTGCTAAAATGGTTTGTATGGTGGAAAATATTTTTGAAGATGGCGAATGGGCTATCATGGAATGGAAAGACTCTCTTGGACTTCGTGGATGCGGATTTTTTCATGTAAAAGATAACAAAATCGTCTTTCAAAGAGGGTATTGGGATAAACTTTCATTCTTGAAGCAACACAATCTTCCAATTGAATAAGTACTATCAGAATACGGACTGGGAAATTGAAATACCCAGTCCGAGTTATATAATGAATTTTACTTGTTAAACTATTTAAAGTCAGTTGGATAACAAACCATACCTTTTTAAAAGGAGGTTATCACATTCTCAGTAGCTCCAGGTTGATATTGTTAAACTATTCATTGGATAACAAAACCATACTTTCACATTCTCAGTAGCTCCAGGTATTAATTCAGCCACCATGCAATATTCATGAGAGACTTCGAAAGGAAATTCAATTCCTAAATCGATAGCCTTGCGATAGCCAAATCGAGGATAATACTCTTTATGCCCCAATACGACTGCTGTGCCGTAACCCAAAAAAGTGCTGCCCTCTGATGGGCTTACTGAATCAACATCCCCCCAATTCCCTTACGCTGGAATTCCGGCAAGACTGCCAATGGAGCTACACTCAGGGATGTGACAGACTGGGTGTCACTGTCTATCTTTACTTCTGTAAGTAAGATATACCAGACAATTTGTTTTTCTGTCATTTTCTTGTTCTTATCTAATTGTTAGGCTCATTGTTGTTATACATTGTTTAATTATAGATAAATCGTGAATATCCTTCTCTCTTAAATCGTAGCCCGAATGGAATACTTGTTGCCCTTTTGCAGAAATGCAAGGGATGCTTCTGCCTTCAAAGACTGCTGTTCCAAAATAGTCCGGTTGAAATTCATACCAGCCTCCATCCAAGTCGGCTTGTTTGGAAGTGCCGTCCGCATTCAAGACAAAAGGATGGATATCAATATAGCCTAATTCTTTGCTATACAGTTCCACACGGGTGGGCAACCAATTTGTTTCAATTTGATATCCTCTCTCCTGCAAAAGATCAAGGAGTTGGTCTGTATAATTGGCATCAAAATCAATGTCAATATCTCTATGCAAGCGGGTTTGCTGTCCGTACAAGACATCCACTCCCCAGCCTCCATCCAACCAAAACTGCATGTCCAGGCTTTCCAACAAGTCCAAAACTTGAAATAACTCTGTAATCGTAGTGTGTTCTTTCTTTGTCATATAATAATTCTTTAATAAATAATACTATGCGTAATTATCCAACTGCTTGATTGAAGAAATAAAATTTGCACCCACTCCAATCAGAAAGATAACCCATCCGCTGATCATAAAGACGGATGTGATACCCCATGCTTCCACCCAATATCCTGAAGCTACGATACCCAGCATTGATGGAAAGGTACTCAAACTAAAGATGAGAGAAAAAAAAGTCGTCCAAGCATGTCCGAAGCCAAGTTCTGCTGAATAATAGCGATGAAAAGCGCATGGTAAATGGAATAGGCTATGCCTCCTGTAAATGTTAGGCAAACAAAACCTATAAATGCGCTTGATGGTAAATAACTGGCGCTAATCAGATACAATCCCAATATCACATAAGCCGTATGCATCACTAATGTTTGCTTGCTTTTCAAAGCCTTACAGGCAAGTACTAAACCGCCCAACAATGCCCCTGAGCCCCAACCCATTTCCACAACTCCCATTTGCAAAATGTTTCCGTTGAAATGCAGAAGCGTCATAAAAGGAAATAACGTAAAAACAGGCATAAGGACAAAAGTCACCAGCGTAAAGCATACGAATAAAGGCAAAATGCCCATTGTACGCCGCAAGGTATGCCAACATTCCGTCAGTTCTTTTTTGAAATCTGGAAGAACTTTCGTTTTTTGAAGAGAAGGAATCTGGACACAAAGTAAGGTCAGACAAGCAGCAACAGCTCCGATCACATCTATGAGCAGAATATACTGTATGGGAAGCCAAACAACGAGGCTTGCCCCTACAACGGGAGCTATCACCTCACTGAAGGATTGAATGGAATGGTACAAACCTGATACCCTGACAAGATGGTGCTTGGGAACCAGTAGAGGGATGCTTGCCTGTAAAGCAGGTGCATGAAACGTACTGCCTATTGAACGACAAGCAGTCAATAGATAAAAAAAAGAAAGGTCTTTATAACCCTTGGTTATCACAATAAAAAGACATAGGGTACAGAACGCGATGAACAAGTCCGAATAAAACATCGTTTTCTTTCGATTCCATCTGTCAACATAGACCCCGGTAAACAAGCCTAATACAAATTGTGGTAAAAATCCAGCTAAAATAGCCAGAGATAAAGCTGTCGGGGATTTAAATTCGTTGCTAATCCAAAAAATAATGGAGAAGCCAACAATCGTACTTGTTAAAATAGATATGAGTTGGCCTATTCCTATCACGGCCAAAGTTGATTTCCAATGATTCATTGTGCTAATATTTCATGCGTTTATAGATAAGTACTTTCGTACATTAAGCAAAACGAACCTGAAAAATCAAACTGAATGGATAGATAAATATTAGTTTACATAGCGTCACATACTGAGTTAGAATTCATAGATAGGTTAAAATAGATACTCGGGTAAGAAGGTTGTTAAGGAAAGAATTATCGAGCTTTAGGCATTTCCGAGTAGTGTCTTTGCTCATGAGGGAAACACCCAAAAAGGTGACCCAGCATATTGGCGACTTCGATGATGGGAATCATTGAAGTCGCATTTTTTTATTCGTACAGACAGAAATTCTGGCTTTTATTATTGTTCTGTAGAGTTTTGCGTAAACCTTGGGGCAGTAGTAAATAGGTGTGGAATAGTAGCATTTAGGTGAGGCATAGCATTGCTGCTTCGTACGTTTTGATAATCAGCATGAGATAAAAAGTTATATCCCGATTTCATTTTTTTTTCGCGTGTGGAAAATGCGCGGAAGTGCCCGTAGATAAAGGGTTCGATGCCGATTTTAGGGTGTGGAAAACTTTCGTGGTGCGATATTAGGCGACGAAAAAATTTGGATTTCGGGGGTGTGCGCGTTGTATCTTTGCAATAGCGAAGTCAGGCTGCACCTCAGCATAGCTTTTGAGAGCAAGCTCTCATCGCTCTGCATTCGGTTTGCACTGACATTGCAGTAGCGAAGTCAGGCTGCACCTCAGCATAGCTTTTGAGAGCAAGCTCTCATCACTCTGCATTCGGTTTGCACTGACATTGCAATAACAATAAAGGTTGCACTGCTGCATTGATAAGTTGCACATGAGCCTTGACAGATGAAAAAACAGTATTCCTTATTGATTCATTCAGCGTTCTTTGACATTTTGTTACAACAGAAAGTAAGACAGGTAGGCCTGTCCGAAACCCGGGATGCGTTGTTGAGTTTTACCACACGATTTTGCGACTGAGTCAAAACCTTGGCTCAACAAGAAAACTTAAAAACCAAAGAAAACTAACTGAAAAATACTGCCAATCAAGATTTTGTGCGTACTTTTGCAAGTTAGTAAGTTAGTCGTGGTATAGAATGGCACTTTGCTGAAAACAAGTGGCAGGGTTGTGCGTTGCTGTTTTGGCTGCATGCACTTAGCCTTACCTTCTGTTACCACGGCAGAATAATTAATGCATACACCGGCTTGCCAACGTGGTGTAAAAATAGAAATTCGGGCGTCGGTGTCGGTCGGGATAATGGGCTGAATGGATGATGGATTCAGATGAATAGCCTTGATTATCATCTGTTTGGCTGTAAGGAAACAAGGATTGATTTATCTGAACTTGCACGACGCATTGCCTATACCCCGGTTGAATAAAATACAGTTTACTCCTATTACCCTAATATGAAAAAATCATCCTTTTTTGCTCTTTTGCTGAGCTTGATTCTGAACATAGCTTTTGTGGGTTGCGATACCAGCAATGATGTGGATTACGAGCTATCGCGCGACTGTTTGGTTTCGGGCGTGATTATGGGAAATTTGCAGCGTACGCTCCACACGCTCAGTTCAAAGGGCGAGGACAGTACTTATGTCGTAACTGTGACGGGAACGATGTATCCCATGCATATAGATCAGAAGAATAACCTGATTTTCAATCTCGATTCGCTGCCCGTTGGTACCGATGTGTCGAAAGTAACCTTTTCTACTTTCAATGCTTCGGGTACCGGTTCGCTGAAGAGTATGATAACGGGTAAGGATACCGTGTTTGTGGCATCCGACAGTACCGATTTTACCATACCGCGCGTACTCACAGTTTATTCTGCCGGCGCCAAATTTAGCCGTCAGTATACCATTGATATTCGCGTGCATCGCGAAGAAGCCGACACTTTTGCCTGGCAAACCGTTAGTGAGGGAGCTGCAAACAATGCGGCTGCCCATTATACCGAAAGCCGTGCAGTGGTATGTGGTAAGCAGCTCCTGGTGTTTGGTAAAACGCAGACCGGAACTGCCGAAGTTGTTGTTTCATCTACTGAAACGCCCGATTTCAGCCGCAGTCAGCAGCTCAATGCCCCCATTCATGTAGAATCTGTACAGTACTTTGCCGGAAAACTCTATGCGCTCAACGGCACTCGCCTCATGACAGCCTCTGCCGATGCACCTGCTGTTTGGACGCCCATTGAAGGTACTCCCGACCTGACAGCACTGGCGGGCGCAGGCACCGACAGCCTTTATGCTGTTCATGGAAACAGTCTGTTTGCTACAGCTAATGGAACCGTGTGGGTGGCCAGTTCGATGGAAGAAGGCAACTTTTTGCCTACAGAAAATATCTGCGCTTCGCTGCAGAAATCACGTGTTGACGAATCGTACGAAAGCGTGATTCTGACGGGAACGCGCGAAGGTAAAGCCAGTGTTTGGAAACGCGACATTGACCGCAAGGGCGACTATGTTTACCCCTGGATTAACCTGCCTCAAACCGAGGAGTTGGGCAAGTATGCCTGCCCCGTTTTAACCCATACCACTCTCATTTCTTACGACGATGCTGTAGTACTTACAGGTCTTACTGCCGAGGGTAAAGTAGCTCCTTTCTATGTGAGCCGCGATTATGGACGCACCTGGCGCCCCAACGACATGAAGCATCCGGCTATGCCCCAAAGCACTTCGTTGGCCGTAGCCGTTGATGCCGACCATTACGTTTGGGTGGTGTGCAGCGGAACAGGCAATGTATATAAAGGCCGCATCAACCGTTTGGGATGGGCACAGGAAGATACCCGTTTCGACCGCAGTGTGCGTCGGTGATTCCTTTTGGGCACCGGTAGGAGCTACAACCTTCGAAGTTTAGCTTTATACTGTGCGTGCCATCCTTCAAACTGTTAGCATTTTAAGCAACCTCCCACTTCATTTCCTATCATCATGCGCTATTTAATCTGTCTGTTAGCCCTCGTTTGCAGTCTGCACGCCGCAGCGCAAAACGACGAAACCGTTTACCGTCTGGAATTAGGCGGAGGTGTGGGTATGGGGCTGAACCTGACAGATGTGGATGGGAAAATTGGATTGGCCGCAGCGGCAGTAGCCCGTTTCCCGCTCAATCCCCGCATGGCCGTAAAGGCACAGTTCAGCTATTCGCAGATAAAAGGTGCAACCGATGGCATAAAGAATTTTTACCCCATCGATCCCTCACAGTCTGGTTCCGACCGCCTGCACTACGAAGTGAGCGACGGCATTTACGACCTTTCAGCACTCTACGAACTTCATTTCCTGCCCTATGGATATGTGCGCGACTACAAAGGATATTCTCGTATCGTTCCTTATCTCCAAATGGGCTTTGGATTGACCTACGGACCGGCGGGCAAAGCTTTCAGCGCCAACATACCTTTAGGTTTTGGCGTAAAGTATAAAGTAGCTCCGCGCTTGAACTTAGGGCTCGACTGGCTGATGCACTTCAGCCTGTCTGATAAACTCGACGGACTCGATGCCCCCTTGGGTATTAAATCATCCGGTTTCCGAAATAAAGACCATTACTCGACCCTGACCCTGACTTTGACGTACGACCTCAATCCGCGTTGCCCCACCTGCAATCGTGATTAAGCAGCTTTGTCATCGTTCTGTCAGGTTAGTTCCCTCCGGAACCGTACAGTCTGTTTTGCGAAAACAGCAACAGTCCAGTTCACACAAACTATAATCGCCACTACAGCGCAGTACCGATTCATTATAGCTTATGCAAACTCACTCTTCAAGCATTCCAACCCACATTGCCATCATCATGGACGGCAACGGACGATGGGCCAAAGCGCGCGGAATGAACCGCAGCATGGGTCACCAGCAGGGTGTGGTAGCCGTTCGCGAAATCACCACGGCTTGCTCAAATCTCGGCGTGAAATACCTTACGCTCTACACCTTTTCGACCGAAAACTGGAACCGGCCGGCCGACGAAGTAGCCGCATTGATGTCGCTTATCCTGACCTCGCTCGAAGAGGAGTTGTTTATGAAGAACAACGTTAAATTGCGCATCATCGGTGATCTCAGCCGTGTGCCCGACGTAGTGAAACAGTCGATACTCGGACTGCAGGAACGCACCGCAGTCAATACCGGCATGACGATGGTTATAGCCCTGAGCTATAGTTCACGTTGGGAAATTACCGACACTGTCAAGCGCATCGCAGCCGAAGTCGCAGCCGGAAGTATCAAACCCGAAGAGATTACCGAACAACTCATATCGAGTCGTCTTGCCACTTCGTTCATGCCCGATCCCGATTTGCTGATTCGCACCGGAGGCGAAATGCGTCTGAGCAATTACCTGCTCTGGCAATGCGCCTACACTGAGTTTTATTTCTGCGATACTTATTGGCCCGACTTCCACGAAGCCGATTTGCTCAAAGCCATCGAGTGGTTCAATCGTCGCGAACGCCGTTTCGGCAAGACGAGCGAACAGGTTGAAGCGCAAAAACCTTGAGCCATACAGTTTTAGCCCATCCGTTTTTCCCACTATCGTAAGCTATCATGATGCAATCGTAAGTCATCATGTTGCTGACGTAAGCCACAAACGCTATACATTAGCCCCTCTCACTAATCCTTTTCATGCTGCAAATGAACAGTTCACGCATCTTGACCCTGCTGCTCGCCCTCGCTGCAACGCTGAGTATGCAGGCACAAACAGACAACACAACGAAAATTGCACCCGATATCAATTATACCGCCAATCACCAACGCTACGAATTGGGCGGAGTGGTTATTGACGGTGTAAAAAACTACGACAATGATTACCTTCTGAGCATTTCGGGGCTGAATGTCGGACAGATTTACGAAGTGCCCGGACCCGATATCAGCGATGCCGTACGCCGTTTTTGGGAGCAAAAGGCTTTCTCTAATGTGCAAGTAACCGCCGACAGCATCGTAGGAAATAAAATTTTCCTGCACTTCACCCTCACCGCCTTACCTCGCATATCGAGTATCAAGTATAGCGGTGTAAAAAAGTCGGAACGCGAGGACTGCGAAAAAATTATCGGATTGCAGCCCGGTATGCAAATCAACACCGACATTATCGACCGCGCCAAACATTATATTAAAAAGCACTTCGAAGAAAAAGGATTTAAAAACTGCGAAGTCAATATTGTGCAGCGCGAAGACGTAACCGGTGACAACCGCGTACTCGTCGACATCGACATCAATAAAAACGAAAAAATCAAAGTCAGGAAAATCTTCATCACCGGCGCCAAGCCCGAACACGTACGCAAACTCAAGAAAGCGATGAAGAAAACCCACGAAAAAAGTTTCGTAAACATCTTCCGCTCCAAGAAGTTCCTGGCCGACAAATATGAAGAAGATAAAGGCTTGCTCGTTGAAAAACTCAATTCATGGGGTTATCGCGACGCCCGCATCATTTCCGACAGCGTACAATCCATCGACGACAAACACGTAAATGTATACCTCGACGTTTATGAGGGAACAAAGTATTATGTCCGCAACATCTCGTGGGTAGGAAATACCGTCTACAATTCCGACCTTCTGGAACGCGTGTTGCAAATGAAGAAAGGCGACGTCTATAACCAGACACAAATGAACGAACGCCTTTATCAAGACGAAGACGCCATCGGTAACCTGTATTACAACAATGGTTACGTGTTCTACAACCTCGACCCCATTGAAATCAATATCGACGGCGACTCCATCGACCTTGAAATGCGTATCCGCGAAGGACGTCAGGCCACCTTCAACCACGTTCGCATCGCAGGCAACGACCGCGTTTATGAAAACGTCATTCGCCGCGAACTTCGAACCAAGCCCGGCGACCTCTTCTCGATGGAAAGCATCAAGCGTTCGCTGCAGGATTTGGCCCAAATGAACCAGTTCGACCCCGAAGCCCTGCAAAGCGAAATATTCCAGAATATCAAGCCCGATCGGTGACAGGAACCGTCGACCTCACCTATCCCCTCACCACCAAAGGCGGTGACCAAATTGAACTCTCAGCCGGTTGGGGACAAACAGGTATTGTAGGTCGTGTCGGATTAAAGTTCACCAACTTCAGCGTACAGAACCTCTTTAGCGGAGGTGCCAAGCGAGCCGGATTCATTCCTCAGGGCGACGGACAAACCCTTTCGCTCCAGGTGCAAACCAATGGTACCTATTACCAAAACTACTCGCTCTCGTTCCTCGAACCCTGGTTAGGAGGTAAGCGACCCAATCAGCTCTCTTTCTCAATCTTCTACAGTAAGCAGAGCGATATCAACTCCAACTACATTAACCAGAATTATTACAACAACTATTATAATTACCTCTACGGAACCGGTGTCAACTCCAACTACTACACCGACGCCTACGACCCCGGCAAATACGTAAAGATGCTCGGTGTCAGCCTCGGTTTTGGTAAGCGTCTGCGTTGGCCCGACGACTATTTCACCTTCATGGCCGAATTGTCGTACACCCGCTACATGCTCAAGTCATGGCAGTACTTCCTCATCACCAATGGTAATTGTAACAACATCAACCTCTCGCTCTCGCTGCAGCGCAACTCAACTGACCACCCCTTCTATCCCCGAAAGGGTTCAGAGTTCCTCTTCCAAGTAACAGCCACGCCTCCCTATTCATTGTGGGACGGCCGCAACTACAAGAACTTGGCCACCGACAGCCGCAGCGCCAACTTCCAGAAAGAGACGCAAGAGAAATACCGCTGGATTGAATACCACAAGTGGAAACTCAAATTCCGCAACTTCACCGCCCTTGCCGGCGTAGTCAAAGCGCCCGTGCTCATGACCCGTGTTGAATTTGGTATCCTTGGTGCTTACAACCAGCATAAAAAGTCACCCTTCGAAACCTACTACGTCGGTGGTGACGGTATGTCGGGTTATTCATCGGGCTACGCCACCGAAACCATCGGTCTTCGTGGTTACGACAACGGTGCCCTTGCCGGTAACTCAGCCCCCGATGCCTACGCTTATAGCCGCATGACCCTCGAGCTCCGCTATCCGCTCATGCTCGAATCGTCCACCTCTATTTTCGCCCTCGCATTCCTCGAAGGCGGTAATGCATGGACCGATGTCAAGAAATTCAACCCCTTCAACATGAAGCGTTCAGCCGGTGTTGGTGTCCGCATTCTGTTGCCCATGGTTGGTTTGATGGGTATCGACTGGGCATACGGTTTCCAGAAATACGTCAACGGAACCAAGGCCGGTGGATCACAGTTCCACTTCATTATCGGTCAGGAATTCTAAGCAGCGTATAACCGTCAGGTCCCATTTCGTACCGGCGTTTTCATTCAAGTAAATCCCAACGGCAGGCGCGGCCTTACCTACGCCTGCCGTTTTTTTAAAAAACATAGCTTCGGAACAACCCGCTTTTTCTCATCACTAACTTCATCAAGAGCCTGGCGGAACTCAAGTCCCCTAAGCCCGTTGAAGTAGTTACCCGCCGGCCAATAAAGAAGCCGGAAAGGAAAAATGCGATACACATTGTCAAACAACTCCTAAAACCTATACGCCACATGAAAAAAATCATTCTCCTCCTTTGCGTGCTCTGCAGCAGCGTTGCAGCCCAGGCACAGAAGTTCGCCCTCGTCGACATGGAGTACATACTCAGCAACATTCCTGCCTACGAGCGCGCCAACGAACAGTTGAATCAAACCTCAAAGGCATGGCAAGGCGAAATTGAAGCCCTCGCCAACGCCGCCGAAACTCTGTATAAGAATTACCAGAACGAAAGCGTATTCCTGAGCGAGCAGCAAAAGAAAGAACGCGAAAAAGCCATTGTCGATAAAGAAAAAGAAGCCGCCGACCTCAAGAAAAAATATTTCGGTCCCGAAGGCGAACTCTTCAAGAAACGTCAGGCCCTTATCGAGCCCATTCAGGACGAAATTTACAACGCCATCAAAAGCATAGCCACGACCAAGAATTTCCAGCTCATTCTCGACCGCGCATCCGATGCAGGCATCATTTTTGCCTCGCCATCCATTGATATAAGCAATGAGGTGCTGGCCAAACTTGGCTATTCCAATTAAAAATTCTATCTTTGCTGCGCGCAAAGCCCCTGAATGCCAAACTTTAAGCAGCAGGGCTTCGGGCGCAGGCAGTCCGCGTTGGCAATTAGCCGCCGCAGCTCACAATCCATATTTAGTAAATCATAAAAATCAACTAATACAATGTTCAAGAAATTACTGTTGATGGTGCTTTTCCTCGCACCCCTGAGCCTCTGCGCTCAAAAGTTCGCCCACTTCGATTACGCTTCAATCATGCAGTCAATGCCCGAAGCTAAAACCGTACAGACGGAACTCGAAGCCCTCTACAAGCAATATCAGACCGAGCTCGAAGGTATGCAGAAAGAGTTGCAGACCAAGGCCGAAAAGTATCAGAAGGAAGACACCGACGCTACCCCGATCAACATCAAAGAGCGTCACAACCAGGAACTCCAGGAAATGTACCAGCGTTTGCAGCAGGCACAGCAGGACAATGCTGAAAACTTCCAGAAGGCACAGCAAACCAAAATGCAGCCTGTAACGCAAAAGGTAATGAACGCTGTCAACGCCGTTGCCCAGGAAGGCGGCTTCGTTTACATCGTCGACAAAAACGGTGCACAAACTGCCGGTATCGTCATCAACGAAACCCTCAGCACCGACGTTACCTCACAGGTAATGAAGAAGCTTGGCATCACCGCAGCAGCTCCCGCTCCTGCAGCCAAGAAGTAAATAAAATAAATGATGAATATCTCAACGTTCAATGTCACTGCACACACTGCAGGGCATTGAACGTTTTTTTGTGTGTGAGAACAAAACGCCTTCATCACCTTCACCCACACTTCACTTCATTTTCCACATGCCGTTCAGACGAAGTAGGGTAGCCATAAGCACTTTCCCAGACTCAGTCGCAAAAGCGTGTGGTAAAACTCAACAATACATCCCGGGTTTCAGACAGGCCTACCTGTCTTACTTTCTGTTGTAACAAAATGTCAAAGAACGCTGAATGAATCAATAAGGAATACTGTTTTTTCATCCGTCAAGGCTCATGTGCAACTTATCCATGTGCAGTGCAGCCTGACTTCGCTATTGCAATGTCAGTGCCAACCGAATGCAGAACTTGAAAACTCGTTTTCGAAAGTTATGCTGAGGTGCAGCCTGACTTCGCTATTGCAATGTCAGTGCCAACCGAATGCAGAACTTGAAAACTCGTTTTCGAAAGTTATGCTGAGGTGCAGCCTGACTTCGCTATTGCAAAGATACAACAGGCACACCCTGAAATCCAAATTTTTTCGTCGCCTAATATCGCACCTCAAAAGTTTTCCACACCCCAAAACGTTCGTTTATCCCTTTGTTTACGGGCATTTCGGCACGTTTTCCACACCCCGAAAAAAATGAAATAGGGATATATCAATTCTTCCCGTTTCGCTTATCCAAATGTACCAATCCGCAGTATCAACCCCGTTGCATCAGACCGCAACTTTGAGCCTGCGCCCATTTTCTCCCCCTCCAACGCATTCCAACTTCCAGCTTCCCCCTTGAATTGTTGGGAAACAGCAAAAAAAAACTTACCTTTGTAGCAAAGCAAACACAAATCGCGCAGCTCATCACTGCCACTCCCAGCTTTCACGTCAACGAGTCCGAGCCGCGCCAACTACCTCTAAATATCCACATCCGTTATGGAAACAACCCAACCCATAAACGAACAGTCCGGCGAACAAACCGCCTCACAGCCCCAAGTGCAACCCACCGTAGAGCCCATAATATCTGTGCGCAATATACGCAAAACCTTCGACCGCCTCGAAGTGCTCAAAGGCATCGACCTCGACATCATGCCCCACGAAGTAGTCAGCATTGTCGGTCCCAGCGGAGCCGGCAAAACCACCCTGCTGCAAATCATGGGCACCCTCTATAAGCCCGACAGCGGCACCCTGCAGATAGCCGGTCAGCAAGTCCAAAGTTTGTCGGGCAATAAGTTAGCCGACTTCCGCTGCCACCATCTCGGCTTTGTCTTTCAGTTCCATCAGCTTCTGCCCGAGTTTACCGCCCTCGAAAACGTCATGATACCCGCGTATGATAGCCGGTAATTCGCAGAGCGAAAACAAAAAACGCGCCCACGAACTGCTCGACTTCCTCGGACTCACCCACCGCGCCGACCACAAGCCCTCCGAACTCTCAGGTGGCGAGAAAGCAGCGCGTAGCCGTAGCCCGTGCCCTGATGAACAAGCCCGACGTTATTTTGGCCGACGAACCCTCCGGCAGTCTCGACACCCATAATAAGGAACTCCACCAGCTCTTCTTCGACCTGCGCGACAAACTTGGCCAGACGTTCGTCATCGTCACCCACGACGAGACGCTGGCGCGCCTCACCGACCGCACCATCCACCTGGTCGACGGTCAAGTAGCCGACATCAGCCACTAAGCCCATTTTTACCCCCTTATTCACCTTCCAACAAGCACATCACACTCATGAATTTACAAATAGGCAATTATAATACCCTGCGCATCGTCCGCTTCACCGACCACGGAGCCTACCTCGACGGCGGCCCCCTTGGCGAAATTCTCATGCCCAAAGCCTACGTGCAGCGCAGCATGCGCCCCGGCGACGAAGTCAACGTATTCGTTTATCTCGACCAAAGCGAACGTCTGGTCGGCACCCTCGAAACTCCCTTGGCCCGTGTTGGCGACTTCGCCTTTCTCAAGGTAGCCTGGGTCAACGAGTTCGGCGCCTTTCTCGACTGGGGGCTGATGAAAGACCTTTTCGTTCCCTTCCGCGAGCAAAAGCTCCCCATGCAGCAAGGCCGTTCCTATCTTGTTCACGTCCACATCGACCCCGAGAGCCAGCGCATCGTAGCTTCCGCCAAAGTCGAACGCTACCTGCAGCCCGCCACCCCCTCACATTATCATCGCGGTCAGGAAGTAGAAGTCATCATCCAGCAAAAAACGCCCCTCGGTTTTAAAGTCATAGCCGACAACCGCTGCGCCGGAATGATTTACGACAACCAAATTTTCGAAGCCGAGCCCCATGCCGGCGACGTACTCTCGGCCACAGTTGTCACCGTGCGTCCCGACGGCAAACTCGACCTCTCGCTCCAGCGCATCGGCAAATCGCGTTTCCGCGACTTCGCCGAAGTACTTTTCGACGAACTCCGCGCTGCCGGAGGCACCCTGCCATTTACCGACAGCAGCACGCCCGACGAAATCAAAGAACGCTTCGGAGTAAGCAAAAAAAACCTTCAAACGCGCCATAGGCACTCTGTATAAGCAGCAAAAAATCCGTATTTCGCCCGAAAATATCAGTCTAATTGACAGATAGAATGTTTAAAGGAAAAAAATAGAAAAACATGCAGGAAAATATACGGCAATAGTTCGTTAAAAATTCGCCAAGCCTAAGCGGCTCTGGCAGTAAATAAAATGAGTTCTTTGAAAAGTTTGTCAATAACTTGCGGGTCTGGGCTAATCCCAAACACGCAAATAAATCGTTCAAGCATATAAGCATTGTGTATGAATGACTTGCAGGAGGATATGGAATAGGCTATTCCGAGCCTCTTACATGCCGCCGTGGCCAAGTTGACAGCAGCAAGCGATGCATTGAAGTGAAAATCCAATTTTCTGAAGTCGGTTGACTGACAATGGTGATTCCTGCATGCTGCTTTCCATCTCTAAAAAGCAAAACTCCAGCTGAAACCTGGTTCTGTAATAATCCAGCACCTCGCGTCCATCCATGGAATCGTCTGTAGAGAAATAAAGCTGCCACTTGTCAGTCCTCCCGTCCATCGGATACCAGATGGCCAAGGAAACATACCTTTTGAGAGCTTTTTGCATATACCCTCAATCCGTATAGCTTTCCCTTGTTCACCTTGTATTCCTTTGCACCGGGTCAGATCCAGATTGGCAAAGTCAATCCTACCGTCAAACCACTTGGGATGGCCACGTTTTCCTGTTTTCTGTTCCAATGTCGGATAGTACAGGATTACGTCATTCCGAAAGCGGCTGATGACATGGAAATCGTTCTCACACATAGGCGTTATGAAAGTTTCCTTGAAAAGAATGCGTCTGCAACCACCGTTCTGGATATGCTCTGTATCTTGTCTTTTCTACTGATAAGATAACTGCTGTACCAGTCAACGAGGTTCTTGTCCATATTATCCAAGGTCTTACAATCCGGCGTCTGAATGGAACCCTAAAGTCATGCATTCATGGTTGTCGATGTCAATGACACTGATGCCCATGATTTCCAATCCACGCTTGTACTCTCCTGCACAACCAGACCAGAAGTAGCCTATCCAAGGTGTCTTCTTGCCCGATTTGGGGATATAGGAAGGATCGATGGCGATGGCTTTTCTTTTTTTACTGTGAGATACTTGCTGATGATAGAGCCGTTGAACGCAAACCAATCGAAAGTTTCATGCTCAAAAAGGTTATGATAAGTCTGTTCTGAGAAACAGCCATATCTGCCCAATTGAAGGAAGTTTATACGATCTGGGATGGCCATGAATAATTTCATGGTGTCCATGAACGCTTTTTCA
>VOFC01000360.1_pt1 | contig 15019 bp, 18 predicted proteins | sample 5384161 | NCBI WGS metagenome assembly VOFC01 (sample SAMN12384722, study PRJNA508395) | human gut metagenome | isolation source: healthy gut B | host: Homo sapiens | reverse complement strand
AAGATGGTGTTGACTGCCGTAACTATGGCGGACTTGATGGAATTGATGAAGCAAAACAGCTTCTTGCAGATATGATGGAAGTTCCGAAAGATAACGTGATCATTTTCGGAAACTCAAGTCTGAATGTGATGTATGATACGGTAGCACGTGCAATGACACATGGTATCATGGGAAGTACTCCATGGGCAAAGCTTGATAAAGTAAAATTCTTGTGTCCTGTTCCTGGATATGACAGACATTTTGCAATCACAGAATATTTTGGTATCGAAATGATCAATGTTCCAATGCTTTCTACAGGACCGGATATGGATATGGTTGAGAAACTTGTAAGCAGTGATCCGGCAATCAAAGGAATCTGGTGTGTTCCAAAATATTCCAACCCACAGGGAATCACTTATTCTGATGAAACCGTACACCGTTTTGCAAAATTAAATCCTGCAGCAGAAGATTTCCGTATTTTCTGGGATAATGCTTACTGTGTACATCATTTATATGAAGATAAGCAGGATTATCTGATTGAGATTCTGATGGAGTGTAAGAAGGCAGGTAACCCGGATATGGTTTACAAGTTTTCTTCTACTTCCAAGATCAGCTTCCCGGGTTCTGGTATTGCAGCAATTGCAGCATCTGATGCGAACCTGGAGGATATCAGAAGCACAATGCGTGTGCAGACGATCGGACATGATAAGGTAAATCAGCTGCGTCATGTAAGATTCTTCGGAGATATTCACGGAATTGTAGAACATATGAAGAAACATGCAGATATCCTGCGTCCGAAGTTTGAGACTGTTCTTGAAGTTCTTGAAAGAGAACTTGGCGGACTTGAGATTGGATCATGGATCGCGCCACGCGGAGGATATTTCATCTCCTTTGATGCGCTGGATGGATGTGCGAAAGCGATTGTTGCGAAGGCGAAAGAAGCTGGCGTTGTTATGACAGGAGCGGGAGCAACATTCCCTTATGGAAAAGATCCGCATGACACCAATATCCGTATCGCTCCGTCCTATCCGACACCGGAAGAACTTGCAGTTGCCGCTGAAGTGTTTGTATTAAGTGTAAAACTGGCAAGTGTTGATAAGATTCTTGAGACAAAATAAATAACAGCATTTTATAAAGACCTTTTGCAAGTGGTTGATCTGCAGGCAGAAGGTCTTTTTTCTGATGGTTGACAGTTACTGTTTACTCCCGTGTCAATCATTCCGCTGATTGACGCGGAGGATGCGTGTTTTTGACTTGAATGCATCTCGCCCCATCGCCAAAGGCGATTTAAAATGGCGAGATGCGTTGCTGGTCGCACATCGTGTGAACAGTAACGGTTGACATGCGTTTCCAGGGAGATTATAATGTAGTGATAGCAGAAAAGAGGAATGACATGATAAAAGGTGTAATATTTGACGTAGATGGTGTCCTTCTCAATTCCATGCCTGTCTGGGAGAATCTTGGAGAATTGTATCTGGATCATTTGGGAATTGAGGCCGAGAAGAACCTAGGGGAGACATTATTTGAGATGAGCCTGGAGGAGGCGGCAGATTATCTGATCTCACATTATAACCTGGAGAAGACAGTGGAAGAGGTTGTACAGGGACTGAATAAAGAAGTGGAAGACTATTATGCAAAACGAGTTCCATTGAAAGAAGGGGTTCGTCAGTATCTGGAGGAATTCAGAGAGCGGAAGATTCCTATGGTGATCGCAACAACCGGTGACCGGAAGAATGCAGAAGCAGCTCTGAGCAGATTGAAGGTATTACCTTATTTTCAAGGAGTTTTTACAGCATCTGAGATCGGAAGCGGTAAGGATCAGCCGGATATTTATTTTGCAGCACTTTTGCAGCTGGATACGGAGCCGGAACAGACCTGGGTGTTTGAAGATACTTACCAGGCTTTGAGAACGGCAAAGCATGCGGGATTTAAGACAGTAGCAGTTTATGATAAGGCAAATGACAAGAATCGGCGCAGATCTGGAATACGGCAGATATCTATTTGCCGGAATTTGATGATTTTAATGTTTTTTGGAACAGGGTGTCTGAGGAAGAGAAAGAACAGTTGCTGATTGTAGAATAAGAGGAGAATGAAAAAGCAGATTCGAATTCAAAGGAGAGATGCTCCAGTAGAATTCGAGTCTGCTTTTTATCATATAATTGGCTGGTCTGTCTTGTGTTTAGAGAAGGTGGATGCCGGCATCAGCAGCAGCTTCAACTACATTTTCAGGCCAGAGGGAAGACTGTACTTCACCGATATGAGCCTTTCTTAAGTAATACATACAGATACGGGACTGTCCAATACCGCCGCCGACTGTATATGGAAGCTCGCCGTTCAGCAGTGCCTTCGGAATGGAAGTTCTGCACGATCTTCACATCCGGCTTCTTTTAGCTGTGCCTTTAATGAGTCTTCGTCAACACGGATTCCCATAGAAGAGAGTTCAAGACCGATGTCAAGAACCGGATAGTAAACGATAATGTCACCGTTCAGCTCCCAGTCATCATAGTCCGGAGCACGACCGTCATGTCTTTCGCCGGAAGCAAGTACGCCACCAATCTTGGAGATAAACACTGCGCCTTTTTCCTTCGCAATCGCTTTTTCACGTTCTTTGGTAGTAAGATCCGGATAAAGGTCTTCCAGCTCCTGTGTAGTGATGAAAAAGATATCATCAGGAAGAAGAGGATCGATATAGTTGTAACGTCTGGAAATGTATTCTTCTGTATCTTTCAGAGCCCGGTAGACTTTGCGGACAGTGTACTGAAGTGTCTCTGTGTTACGTTCTTCCTTAGAAATTACTTTTTCCCAGTCCCACTGGTCAACATACAGAGAATGGATGTTGTCTGTATCCTCATCACGACGAATCGCGCTCATGTCGGTGTAAAGGCCTTCGCCGGAATGGAAATTATAATTCTTCAAAGCATATCTTTTCCATTTTGCAAGAGAATGAACGATCTCTGCAACAGAACCATCCTGTTCTTTGATGTCAAAGGAAACCGGACGTTCAACACCGTTTAAGTTATCGTTCAGACCAGATTCCGGACGGACAAACAGTGGTGCTGACACTCGTGTCAGGTGGAGATTCTTTGCAAGAGCACGCTCGAAGTGGTCTTTCACTTCTTTGATGGCTACTTCTGTCTCACGAATTGTAAGAGGGGAATGATAGCCAGCAGGTATTCTTAACTGTTCCATAATAAACTCCTTTATGTTAGCATTTTATTGCTGTTCACAGTATTATGCGGTCAGCAATAGCATTTCTCTTCTATTTTAAGTGGAGAAGAATAAGAAGTCAATGGAAAGGTGAAATGAACACTTGTAATCAGTAAAAAAAAATTGCTAAAATGAGCAGTAGTGAGTAATAAATAGTAAGGGACGAAGGTGTAAATAATGAATGTAAATGATATGATTGATACAATTCTGAATTTTGACCTGGATGTTGTTCTGGCTGGACTTAATGAAAGCAGTCATCATTTGAGTCAGATGGAATTTATTTCTCTGATCGTTATAATGGCCGGAGCGGTACTGTTATGTCTGACGGGGCTGAAACTGGTACGTTTCTTCGGTCTGTGATCGCAGGATTGTCAGCAGGATGCGCAGCCGGAATTGCGGTCGGAGCGATTGCAGATCTGGATCAGACAATCGCATTGGCGGCAGGAGCAGGTGTGGGACTTGTATTGGCGGTGCTTGGTGCATGGAAGAAGCAGATTGGTGGATTTGTGACAGTAGCGGTACTCGTCTTTGTTGTTAGTGTACATTTGATGAAACCACAGGATTTTATTATCTATGGAATCTGTGCGGGTATTGGTCTTGTGTGTGCATTGCTTTCTATTAAGTTTCATAACTTTATGCTGATTGCTTCTTCTTCTGTGTTTGGAGCAATGGCAGCGGGCAGCAGTATCTTTTATCTGCAGCCATATAAAAACGGAATGATCCATGTGGCACTTTGTGCTGCAATTGGTGCACCTAGTATCTGGATCCAGCTTCTTTTGGAATCCGGAAAACGTAAGAAAAAGAATTTACTTAAAGCCGCAGAGATCCGTGAAGAACATTCTACAGAAAATGAAGTCGAGAAGGCAAGGGCACTGGTTGAGAATCTGGATGATTTTGATGAGCTGGATGAGATTATAGAGAGTCTTCCGGAAAATGTCCTGAAAGAAGACAAGGGCACAACAGTTGTCAGCATGGATGAATTTGATGATCTTGAAGATGATCTGGAAGAGGATGAAGTGGAGAACTTTAAAGAAGAGAAGTTTGATGTAGACGAGGAAGATTGGGAGGAAGACGTCGAAATTGAAGTAACTGCTGATGAGGCAGATGCGACAGAGGATTATGATTTTGATGAAGATCCGGATGACTTAGATGACTTGAATGATCTGGAAAATCGGATGATTTAGATTATCTTGATGACGATGATGATATCGAGTTTCTGGATGAAGATGAGTAGATAAAAAAGCTATCGATTACAATAACTTAACACATATCTGTGTTGTTATCGTAGTCGATAGCTTTTGTATTATCTTTACTGCTGTAAATACTCCGCGGAGATCATGGATTACATGTCTTGGACATTTTACAGAGCACATTCCACAGCTTAAGCAGATGTCTTCCTGGATTACTGCGCAATTATCTTCTACATGAATTGCACCTGCAGTACATGTTTTTTCACAAATACCGCATCCAATACAACTGACTTCACACTGTTTACGTGCAACAGCTCCTTTTTCTTTGTTAGAGCATTTTACTACAATGTAGTTTGCACATTCGTGAATCTTGATCAGGTTCTGTGGACAGACTTTTGCACACTGTCCACAGGCAATACATTTTTCTTCGTCTACTTCGGCAACGCCATATTCATTCATGGAAATCGCGCCGAATTTACATTTTTCTATACAGGCTCCACATCCGATGCAGCCATCTTTGCATCCACCGTCTTCAGAGCCGGCTGCGCGGCAGCCACCGTTACAGGCAACCAGAGCTGCCCGGTAAGGAAATCTCTTTTTAATTGCCATGATTATTTCTTCCTTTCGTATGGTGTGTTAGAAAGAGGAAGGCTGTAGCGTCTTTCTCCGTCAAATCTGCAATATGCATCCGCGATTGCAGGAGCAGTAGGGATGGATGTGATCTCTCCGATACCGATTGCTCCACAGGCAACATCCAGACCAGGTTTATCAATAACGATTGCTTCAATCTCAGGGACTTCGTGAGAACGGAAAAGTCCTAAGGAACCATACTTGTCAATTGGTTTACAATTTTCATCGATTGGATACTGCTCTCTGAGTGCGAATCCCATAGACATTACAACACCGCCTTCAATCTGACCTTCGCAGGAAAGTGGGTTGACAGCTTTACCAACATCGTGTGCGGCAATCATTTTCTCAATCTTACCTGTCTTAGGATCAAGGATGCAGACCTGAGTTGCATATCCATAAGCAACGTGAGATATCGGATTAGGCACATCTGCACCAAGTGGATGGGTCTTAGCGAGATACTCTCCGTAGAAAGTTTCTCCAATCATATCTTTCATGGACTTACCGCTGTTTTTTTTGCTTCCATGAATTTTTCACATGCTCTGCGGCATGCTTCACCAGTTACAAGTGTCTGACGAGAACCGGAAGTTGTACCGGAATCAGGTGAAATCCATGTGTTGCTTCGCTCATAGACGATATCATCATGGGAAAGATCTGTATTTGTAACGATCATCTGTACAAGTACAGTACCAAGTCCCTGACCGATACAGGAAGCACCAGTGAAGATGTGAAGTTTTTCATCTTCTTCAACAATTAATTTTACACGTCCCGTATCCGGGATACCAACACCAACGCCGGCATTCTTCATAGCACAACCAAGGCCAACAGCCTTACCGGCCGCAAGTGCAGCATCATAGTCTTCCTTAACTGCTTCCAGTGTCTCTACAAGACCTGTAGAGTTATCTACAATCTGTCCGTTCGGAAGTACTTCGCCTGGGCGGATCGCATTGCGGTAATGAATCTCCCAAGGCGTAATGCCTACCTTGTCAGCCATCATGTTCAGAAGTGTCTCTGTTGCGAAACAAGTCTGTGTAACACCAAATCCGCGGAATGCTCCGGCAGGTGGGTTATTTGTATAGTAAGCAGTTCCTTCAATTTCAAAGTTTTCATAATGATAAGGTCCTGCTGCATGTGTACATGCACGTTCAAGAACCGGGCCGCCAAGAGAAGCGAATGCACCTGTGTCAGATTTAACAATCGCTTTTACACCCTGGATCACTCCATTCTCATCGCATCCCATTGTCATATCCATGTAGAATGGGTGACGTTTCGATGAACAAGCAAGGATTCCGCTCTGGATAATTTCATCTTGATCGGTTTCTTTGTTACGTAAGTAAGCAATGCGCTTAAATGCTGAACAGTCATGTCCTCTTTACCACCGAAACCACCGCCGACTAATGCGTTCTGAACTTTTACTTTACCTGTTCCAAGCATAAGTGTAACTTCGTGCAATGTCTGGTGAGCGGACTGGTCTGTTGAATATACGAAAATGTCACCGTCTTCATCATAGAAAGAAACAGCACATTCCGGTTCAAGGAAAGCATGCTCAGTCCAAGGTGTCTCAAAGTGATGTGAGATCACGTACTTGGAATTCTTGATTGCTTCTTCAGCATTTCCGCGGCTGATGTGCTTATAAGCACATACGTTAGTCTCTTCTTCATCATAAACAAGAGGTGCATCTGGGCAGCAGCTTCTTCCACTGTATGCACATGAGGAAGTACTTCATATTCAACTTTAATAAGTTTCTTTGCTTTTTCTACAGTTGCCATGTCAGTTGCAGCTACAAGGGCAATTGCATCTCCGAGATAATGTGTCAGTCCACCAACCGGAATCAGTGAATACTGATCATGTTTTAAGTGTCCGATCTTATTCTCCCCAGGAATATCATCGGCTGTTACAACCGCTTCTACGCCAGGCAGAGCCTCGGCAGCAGAGGTATCAATAGAAAGTACGCGAGCTCGTGGATATTTACTACGAAGAGCAGCGCCATAGAGCATTCCTTCCGGATAAAAATCATCCGGATATTTTCCTGTTCCAAGCACTTTTTCTTCAACATCTATACGAGAAACACGGGAACCAAGAGTCCAGCTAGGATCTCCGTCATCTGGTAAAACTCCTTCTTTCAGAATCTTAGCTGCCAGACGTACCGCGTCCATGATCTTGACATATCCTGTACAGCGGCAATAGTTGTTGCGCAGCGCATAGCGAATCTCATCATCGGTTGGTTCCGGATTTACATCCAAAAGTGCTTTTGTGCACATAACCATACCAGGAATACAGAATCCGCACTGTACAGCGCCTGCCTTCCCGTAAGCATAAGTGTAAACTTTCTGTTCCCAATCAGAAAGCCCCTCGACTGTGATGACATTCTTTCCGGCCAATGAATCTGTGTCAGGTACGCAGGATTTGCAAGTCTGTCCATCAATGATAACAGTACAGGCTCCACAAGCGCCTTCGCTGCAACCATCCTTTGCAGAGGTAATGTGCAGTTCATCACGCAGGAACCGTAACAGTTTCTGATTCTTTGAAGGTGAGACTTCCTGACCATTTACTATAAATGATGCCATGTCAGTTACTCCTTTCTTTGTGACAAAATCCCCAAAGAAAAATCTTTGAGGAGTATATGTTTGTTGTGTATTTTTAATTATATAAAGATACCTATGGTTATATTTTATCACATATTCAACAAAAAGCAACAACTATTCTAAAAAAGTAATTTTGGCACCTAAAAATATTTTAGATATATGATATAAAAAATGCATATTAGGACAAAAAAGGGAAGTACCGCAAAATGATACTCCCTTGTAATTATCTTATATAAATTGTTCTTAGAAACCAAAAAGATTTACAACGCGATTTTAATTATCGTGTTCTTTTCAAATGGATCGTCGTAATCATCTTCATCATCGTAATCATCTCCACCGCGGGAAGCAATTGCGAGAATCAGTGAAATAACAGCAAGTACACCACTTACACCGGCTAAAATCAGAAGCTCGAATTCATCTCCATGTTTCAGGAAAGCAAAAACAGCACTACCGATATAGACAATCATCGGGATAAGGAATGCAAAAAGTGTATCACGGTTATTCATGATGAAGTATAACAGTGCAGTGACAAGCATACAAAGAGCAACAATGACATAATTCATGCCTGGAGCAGAAGTTACGTCAGCTCCTGATGTGCTGAGTCCTGTTACGAAACCTTTATAAATACAGAAACCAAATGCAAGCAGGGAAATGATTCCAAGGATGATGCGTCCAGGTCTGAAACGTGGATATTCGTCTACGTATTCATATTCATCATCATCTTCATCATCAGAGGATTTCTCATCATCATAGTCATCCATTTTTCTGGATTTTACATCTTCTTTTGCTTTCGCAGTTTCGGCTTCCTCTTTCTTTTTTTTCTTCTTGGCAGCTTTACTGTCAGGAGTCAGTTGCAAGCATATCTTCGTATCCCTTGCGAACTGCTTTTTCACGCTTATCACGGATTTCTTCCGCTGGAATGTTCCCATATTTCTGCTCTTCGGAATTATCAGTGGCAGTGGCATCAGTGGCAGCTTTCTGTGCAGCGGCTTTGCGGGCTCTGGCTCTCTCCTTAAGAATACGTTCAGCTTCTTCTTCTGAAATCCCTTTGTCAGCAGCAAGGCGGGCAATCGCTTCTTTGCGGGCGCGGGCTTTTGCTTCACTGCGGGCAGCTCGTTTCTCTTCAGCGGCACGGGCAGCAGCTTCGGCTTTCGCTTTTTCTTCAGCAGCACGAGCCTCAGCCTCAGCTTTCGCTTTCTCTTCAGCGGCAGCCTCAGCTTTTGCGAGCCTCAGCCTCAGCTTTTGCTTTCTCTTCTGCAGCTTTCTTGGCAGCGATCTTCTTCGCACGTTGTTTATCAAGGTTCCATTGCTTTTTACAGCTATGGCAGATTGCATATTCATTAAAGATTGGATCCCCGTTTTCGCTGGTGCCAATCTGCTTATTCTGCAAATCCAGGTCTTTTCCACATATTGGGCACTTCATATTAATCATGTACTCCTCTCTTTTGTATCAAAATATTTATAACAGATTTATTATAGCATCTTAAAAGAGGAAGAACAACGAAAAAAGTGTGTTTTACATAAAATGTTTTAGAAAAAATCAAAATTGCGCAAGAATTTAGTTTAAATTCATAAGAAATGGTGGACTTTAAAAATTTAATGTGTTAAAATCAAAAAGTGGCCTGAGAAGGCAAAAGGTATTGTTATGGTTTATGGTATGCCGTAAGCCATCATATAATTAGCCGGTTGAGAAGGAGATTGTTTCGTATGAGTAAGAAGATCAGAACCGAGGCAGTAGATTATCTGTTTCAGGCAATCTTAAGCCTTGAGAATAAAGAAGAGTGTTATACATTTTTTGAAGACATCTGTACGATCAATGAGCTGCTTTCATTGTCACAGAGATTTGAAGTGGCAAGAATGCTCCGTGAACAGAAGACATATTTGGAGATCGCGGAGAAGACAGGAGCATCCACTGCGACAATCAGTCGTGTGAACCGTTCTCTTAATTACGGGAATGACGGATATGATATGGTTTTCAAACGTGTAGGGCTTGCTGAGGAAGAGAATGGAACGGAAGAATAACACTTAAGAATTAAGCTTACAATAAAATACCTTTTATCAATCAAAAGATACAGCTTGCGGAAGATTCTGATAAAGTCTTTCGCAGGCTGTATCTCGTTTTAAACAGAAATGTTTATTTCCCTTTCTTTTTCTCTTCGTTTTTGAAGACTTGGAAGAGAGGTCATCAATGATCCGTTCAATGATCATTTTCTTGATATATACATCAAAACTCAAGCTGCATATAAATGCAAACTGCTGTAAGATCTCCTTATCTTCGCCATCAGCAAGATGAGTGAAAGTCTCAGCAGATTTCTCATAAGTAGCAGTTACATTCTCTTTGATGGAATCCAGCTGTTCTTTTTTTCAATCTTGCAGACTTCTTTGTAAATATCCGCTAATTCAAAAGAGCTTCCATCCGGAAAATATTTCTCTGTGAGCGGTGCAAGAACTGTCTCAATATCTTTGATTGAAAGGATATTTTTAAAATAATAAATGAAGACCAGAAGGAGCAGGTGCTCTCTGGAATACTTCTTCTTCACCGGGGGTGGAAGAAGATTGTTCTTCGTATAATTATTGATCATGGTCTTTGTCAGGATCTTATCATCAGGGTAACGTTTGGTCGAAGCCAGCTGCTCATCCATAAAAGTAGTTACTTGATCCATGTAAAGATTAATATTCGGAACATCGCCGGGATGCACATAACTTAAAGAAGAAAGTTCTTCTAAAATGCTGTTTAACAGATTACTTGTGTCTATATTCATGTTATCACCTCAATACATTTATTATATAGTATTTAAAACTAGATAGCAAGCAAAAGATAAGAAGGCCGGAAAATGTAGTTGACAAACAGGAACGTGTGTTTGATAATGGGAATACATTTACAGATATCTTTATAACTTTAAAGGAGTGGAAAGATGAGCATTTATGATAAATTAAATGAACCACAGAGAGAGGCTGTTTACCACACGGACGGTCCTCTTCTGATCCTTGCCGGAGCCGGTTCAGGAAAAACAAGAGTTCTGACGCACAGGATCGCATATCTGATCGGAGAACGTGACGTGAACCCATGGAATATTCTTGCAATCACATTTACGAACAAAGCGGCAGAAGAGATGCGCCAGCGTGTGGATAACCTTGTCGGTTTTGGAGCGGAAAGTGTATGGGTGAGTACATTTCACTCTGCGTGCGTGCGTATTTTGAGAAGGTTTATTGACAGATTAGGGTATGAGAATCATTTTACGATATATGATACAGACGATCAGAAGACATTAATTAAGGAAGTCTGTCGGAAAGTAGATGTGGATACGAAAGTGTTTAAAGAAAGAAGTCTGCTTTCAGCAATTTCATCTGCCAAGAATGAGATGATCCTTCCGGATGAATTTGAACTGAATGCCGGAGGAGATTTTGCAAAGCTGAAGATTGCAAAAGTATACCGTGAGTATGAGGCACAACTGAAAGCGAATAACGCACTGGATTTTGATGATCTGCTGGTGAAGACGGTTCAGCTTCTGCAGACGCAGCCGGATGTGCTGGAGAATTATCAGGAGCGGTTTCGCTATATTATGGTCGATGAATATCAGGATACAAATACAGTCCAGTTTCAGCTGGTAAGCCTTCTTGCAGGAAAATATAAGAATCTTTGTGTCGTTGGAGATGATGACCAGTCAATCTACAAGTTCCGTGGAGCGAATATCCGGAATATTCTTGACTTTGAGCATGAATTTCCGGATGCAAAGGTGATCAAACTGGAGCAGAACTACAGATCTACAGGGAATATTCTGAATGCAGCAAACAGTGTGATCGCGAATAACCGCGGAAGAAAGGAGAAATCACTTTGGACGGAGAACGGAGAAGGTGAACTGATTCGTCTGCGTCAGTTTGATACTGCATTTGATGAGGCAGATTTCATTGGTGAAGATATCAAAAGTGCTGTCAGACAGGGAGGTTCCTATAATGACAGTGCAGTTCTTTATCGTACGAATGCACAATCCCGTCTGCTGGAAGAGAAATTTATTGCTATGAATATTCCTTATAAGATTGTCGGCGGTGTAAATTTCTATGCGAGAAGAGAGATTAAGGATCTTCTTGCTTATCTCAAGACAATCGACAATGGACGTGATGATGTTGCGGTTAGAAGAATCATTAATGTCCCAAAGAGAGGAATCGGTCTTACAACAATTAACCGGATTCAGGAGTCTGCAACAGAACGTGGAATTGGTTTTTATGAGGCATTACTGGCACCGGAGCTGATCGCAGGAGTGGGAAGAAGTGCAACAAAACTGGACTCTTTTGCGGCATTGATCGAGTATTTTAAGACGTTGGCAGAAGAGATGAACATCACAGATCTTTTACAGGAAGTGATTGAGAAGACAGGATATATAGAAAGCCTTGAAAATGAAGATAAAGAAGAGGCGAAAACAAGAAAAGAGAATATAGACGAGCTGATCAGTAAAGCGGCAACTTATGAGGAAAGTTGTCAGGATAAAGATGAAAAGGCAACATTGAGCGGATTCCTTGAAGAAGTGGCGTTGGTTGCGGATATTGACAGTCTGGATGAAGAACAGGATTATGTTGTTCTGATGACTTTACATAGTGCAAAGGGACTTGAATTTCCACGTGTTTATCTTGCAGGGATGGAAGATGGGCTTTTCCCGGATATATGAGTATTAATGCAGGAGACAGAGAAGAACTGGAAGAAGAGCGGAGACTTTGTTATGTTGGAATCACAAGGGCAGAGCAGGAACTGACTTTGACAAGTGCGCGCAGAAGAATGGTGCACGGTGAGACACAGTACAATCCGATGTCAAGATTTGTGAAAGAGATCCCGAGGGAACTGCTTGATACAGGAAACAAGAAGTTTACCCAGGAGACGGAGATGCCAGCACAGCAGAATACATATGCACGTGCCAGAGAAGCATTTCGGGCGCAGGCATTCGCAGGAGCACTTGGCGGAATGACACCTGCAAAGAATCAGGGGATGGGTAAGCCGCTTACAGGAAATCAGGCACTGGCATCCTTGCAGAAAGGAAGTCAGCTGGCAGCAGGTGGGAATGGTCCACTTGGTTATGAGGTCGGAGACCGGGTACGTCATGTGAAGTTTGGGGAAGGAACAGTAACGGATATCAAAGAAGGTGGACGAGATCACGAGGTTACGATTGAATTTGACAGTGTCGGAACACGTAAGATGTTTGCCAAATTTGCCAAGCTTGTAAAGGTATGAGAAAGTTATAAAAAATGATAAATCAGTAGTAATATGAATCGTCAGGTGTTATAATAAACACAGATTATCTGTCACCGCAAAAGGTGAAGAAAGGACGTGTTAATATGAACAAGAGAATAGAAGACATCATTGCAGAAACAAGATTGAACGAGATTCTTCATAAGAATGAGGCTGAGAAGCAGAAGAATACAGTAATCTGGACACTGGCTATCATCGGAGCAGTAGCAGCAGTAGCTGCAATCGCTTATGCAGTATATCGTTTCGTATCACCGGATTATCTTGATGATTTTGAAGATGATTTTGATGACGATTTTGATGATTACTTCAGCGAGGATGATCAGGTATAATTCTTGAGTGAATTGCAAAAAGTGCAGACAGGGTGAGAGAAGAAACCATCCTGTCTGTTTTTCTGTTAAAATAAATTAGAATTGATAGGAGAATAGGATGAAAAAAGGTCAGATCTACGAAGGTATTATTGAACGTGTAGATTTCCCAAACAAGGGGATTGTATTTGTTCCGGAGGAAGAACAGTATGTTACTGTGAAAAATGGGATTCCGGGACAGAAGATCCGTTTTATGATAAATAAATTTAAAAGAGGAAATGCAGAAGGAAGACTTCTTGAAGTGTTGGAGAAATCTTCATTAGAGACAAGAGAGCCGGTCTGCAGTATCTTTCCTGCCTGTGGCGGCTGTATGTATCAGACAATGCCATATGAAGAACAGGTGAAGATGAAAGAAGGACAGATCCGCAGAATCATGGATCCGGTAGTAAAAGGTGAATATGTTTTTGAAGGTGTGAAGCACAGTCCGAAGGAATTCCATTATCGTAATAAAATGGAATTTTCTTTTTTGGAGATGAATTCAAAGACGGTCCGTTATCTCTCGGTCTTCATAAAAAAGGAAGTACTTATGATGTACTGACAGCAGGAGACTGTCAGCTTGTCCATAAAGATATGGATAAGATTCTCCTTTGTGTGCTGAATTATTTCAAAGAAAGAAATGTAAGTTATTACAAGAAAATGCAGCATGTCGGTTATCTCCGCCATCTTCTTTTAAGACGAGGCGATACAACAGGCGAGATTCTTGTGAATCTTGTAACGACAACGCAGGAAGAATATGACTTGACTCCATTAGTAGAAGAACTTCTGGCATTAGAATTAGAAGGAAAGATTGTTGGAATCCTTCATATATTGAATGATTCTCTGTCCGATGTCGTGAAGAGTGATGAGACAAGAATTCTTTATGGACAGGACTTCTTTTATGAGAAGCTTCTCGGACTGGAATTCAAGATTACACCATTTTCCTTCTTCCAGCCAAACTCAAAAGGTGCAGAAGTGCTGTACGAGACTGTAAGAGAATACATTGGAGATATTGATAATCAGGTTGTATTCGATCTGTTCAGCGGAACAGGAACAATCGGTCAGGTGCTTGCTCCGGTTGCGAAGAAAGTGATCGGTGTGGAGATCATTGAGGAAGCAGTCGAGGCAGCAAAAGAAAATGCTGTCCGAAACGGACTTTCCAACTGCAGATTTATTGCCGGAGATGTGTTTAAGGTACTTGATGAGATTGAAGAGAAGCCGGATGTGATCGTACTGGATCCGCCGAGAGACGGAATTCATCCGAAGGCACTCCCGAAGATCTTGAATTATGGGGTGGATAAGATTGTATATATTTCCTGTAAGATATTTTTGAGAGTCTTAACTCTACGGGGCTTGACTTGAGTGAAGGAGATAAAATCAGGAACTTTATTTTGATGGGGCTTCCAGCAAAAAGAGCAAGATGAGTATTATGAAAAGTACTGGAATCGCATCGAGGAATGTACAAAATACGATGTAAGCTCATTTGTAAGAGATTATCTTAGTGTTAAGCAGCTTGTTATCCCTTCTCAGAAGAAGATTTATATCAGCTTTAAGGAGTATGTGGAGCTATCATTATTGGGAGTAGAAGAACTACTTAAAGATTTGCTGGCTTATGCAAAACGATATGAAATCTTATTAAATGGAAATACAAAGAATAAGGCATTGGATTCTTGTATTAATAGATTGAATCGATTGGAAACAACAGTAACCAGACCGTTCTTTCTTGAGGTATTGCGTTTAAATAATGAAGGTAAATTGGACGTTTCTCCAAGTAACAGATATATTTCTGATTACAGAAAACTATCTGTTCAGAAGAACTATTTGTGACCTCCCTACCAATGCTTTGAACAA
>VOFC01004533.1_pt1 | contig 15020 bp, 26 predicted proteins | sample 5384161 | NCBI WGS metagenome assembly VOFC01 (sample SAMN12384722, study PRJNA508395) | human gut metagenome | isolation source: healthy gut B | host: Homo sapiens | reverse complement strand
TCTTGAACGTTTATTAATGCATGAAATCGGACATTGTGTCAATGTATGGTTAGTTTATAATAAAGCAGCAAACTACAAATCAGAAAATAGTGCAGATAATTATGCTTTGAATAATAAACTTGAAATAACTTATTAAATTATGGAACAACAAATTCAACTCAACGATCACAATAAGCAGGAATACCCTCCTATGCATACAGCAGAGCATTTACTCAATGCAACCATGGTGAAAACCTTTGGCTGCCCACGTTCTCGCAATGCCCACATCGAAAAGAAAAAAAAGCAAATGTGACTATATACTTTCGTCATGTCCGACAGCGGAACAAATCCAGTCTATTGAAGATAAGAGTGAACGAGGTAATCAGTCAGAACCTACCTGTGACTGTTGAGTTTATGACTCAAACAGGCCAAAGATATTGTAGATTTAAGTAAGCTACCTGCCGATGCAAGCGAAACTCTTCGCATTGTCCGCATTGGAGATTATGATGCCTGCGCCTGCATCGGATTGCATGTATCCCATACTTCTGAAGTGGGTACCTTCAAAATCATTAGTTATGATTATGACGAAGAAAGGCAAACACTAAGAATAAGGTTCAAACTGATCGAGAAGAAGTAAACAGGTTATCAAATTAATATCTATCTTATATAAAATAAATAAAAACAGGATACATTTTGTCATTTATATTGCAAAAATGACATTATAAAAATGACAAATAGACAATTTTAGTCTCTAAAATCTCTTGGCATAAGGTTTGCATTTATAGAAGCGAACAACGGTTCGAGAGCGGACGATGGAAGGCGGGATAACCGATACCATCGGAAGTGAAAATGCCGAAGTTCTAAATTTATTAATTGAATGTTTAACTTAAAGATAGGAGACTAAAATTATGATGCCTGTTAGAAGAACTCAAAGTTGGTTACCAAGTATCTTTAATGATTTCTTTGATAACGATTGGATGGTAAAAGCAAATGCTACTGCACCTGCAATTAATGTTTTGGAAACAGAAAAAGAGTACAAAGTGGAATTGGCTGCTCCTGGTATGACGAAGGATGATTTCAATGTTCGCATTGATGAAGACAACAACCTCGTTATCTCTATGGAGAAGAAGACTGAAAACAAGGAGGAAAAGAAAGACGGTCGCTATCTGCGTCGCGAATTCTCATACTCTAAGTTCCAGCAAACAATGATTCTACCGGACAATGTGGACAAAGAAAAAATTGCTGCATCCGTAGAACATGGTGTTTTAAACATCGAACTTCCGGAAACTCTCTGAAGAAGAAGTGAAGAAGCCCAATAGACAAATCGAAATAAAGTAATACGGTAACCACTTGCTGTTCACCGGAAACGGTGATAAGAAGTAATAAAACAGCTCTTTCCCTGAAAGGGAAACGAGCTGTTTTTATATTATTATCCTTAGTTATTCTTCCGATAACTAATTACCGCCCAACTATTAAACACGACTGCAAAAACAACAATACTCCAAACTGTGGCAGTAAATCAAAGAAACCACTCCCCTTTAAATACACCATTCGCATCACTTCCATAAAATACCTCAAAGGATTGAGCCTGGTAATTAGTTGAGCCCATTCCGGCATACTGCTAATGGGAGTAAACAAACCACTCATCAAAATTACAACCAACAAACAGAACCACATAACAAACATAGACTGTTGCATCGTTGCCGAGTAGTTGGAAATAACAAGTCCGAAACCGGACATTACCAGAACGAAAAGAACTGCGAAAAAAGTAAATCAATAGAAAATGACCGACCGGCACTATGCCATAAATTAACCAGGCTAATATGAAACATACAGTCAGCACCACAAAACCAATCAACCAGTAAGGCAGGAGCTTTGCCAAAATAAAGATAAACTTCGGAACCGGCGTCACATTGATTTGCTCAATCGTTCCTACTTCCTTCTCGCTAACTATATTCAATGCAGGCAAGAAACCACAAATCAAAGTTAATAACATGACCATCAATGCCGGAATCATATAGAGTTTATAGTTCAGATTCGGATTAAACAACCCTGTGTATCAATGCCTATCGAAGGGAAAGCACCGGAGACTGTAGCAGTTGCAGGATATTCCGAACGCAGCTCGGCTGCATAATCATTAATAATAGAAGATAGATAAGAACTCCCCAGCCCTCCTTTTTGTCCCATTCACAGCATTGGCTGCTATCAGTATGTGGGTATCTTCTCCATTCATCCAATCCCGTTCCAGATGCCGCGGAATTTCCATCACAATATCCGCCGTTCCAATTTCAATATTCCGTAGGCCTTCTTCATACGAAACCGGCACTTCCACCAGACGGAAATAGGTAGAGGCGGCAATCTTATTGACTAAACGTTGTGAAATAGCCGAAATGGTCATTATCCACAATATTCAGCTGTATATTCTTGATTTCCAGATTTACCGCCCAAGGCATCAACAGCATAATCATGCATGGAAATACAAGAATCAATTTCGGAAGAAACGAGTTGCGAAGCAACTGTTTAAACTCTTTTTCTATCAGAAACTTTATCATAAATAATTCTTCCATTTATCAATCTGCCCATTAGCACACTGTATAGTATTCATACAACCAATTGGCATATCGACATATTATTCCAATCTATACTTAAATTTCTTGATACTGATCGTAATAAGTACCGTCGCCATCAATAACAAGATACCAATCTCTTTATACACCAATGCAACTGGTACTCCTTCAATCATCAGTTTACGTACAGCCTGGATATACCAGCGGGCCGGAAGTATATCCGAGATCCATTGAAGTATCACCGGCATACTCTCTATAGGGAAAAATCATGCCCGATAAAAGCATTGTGGGCATCATCAGCATCAATCCGGAAACCAGCATGGCCGCAACCTGTGTACGTGTGACTGATGAAATCAATAAGCCCAATGCCAAGGATACGAAGATAAACAGCAAAGATACGGTGATTAACCAGAACAAACTTCCTACCACCGGAACATCCAACACAAAGACCGAAAGCAAAAGGATCGTTATCAGATTGACAAACGACAGCACAAAATAAGGTACAGCCTTTGCCAAAATAATAAATAGCGGCTTCACAGGTGAAACCAATAATACTTCCATCGTGCCTGTTTCTTTCTCACGAACAATGGAAATCGAGGTCATCATGGCGCAAATCAGCATCAGGATCAAGCCCATCACTCCCGGAACAAAGTTATAAGCACTCTTCATCTGCGGGTTGTAGAGCAATTTGATATCAGGAGTCAGGCGGGCAGCCGACATATTCGGGGGAATCATCTCCTGGCCTACCATAGAAACGATTCCTGTCGCATAATTAACTTGCGAAGTCGACATATTGGGATCTGTTGCATCTACTATCAGCTGTACACGAGCATCACCGTATAGAGATCATCCGCAAACCGTTCGCTAAAGACAATCGCCATATCAACTTCATTCTTTAGGAAAGCAGCTTCCATTTCCTGGGGCGAATGAAAACGTGCAGTAACGGTGAAATACTCACTGGCATCCAAACAATCAATTATTTTTCGCGTTACCACATCATTAGAAGGATCGAGCACCGCCAACCGAACATTCTTCACTTCCGTGCTGATAGCAAAACCGAATAGAATAATTTGTACAACAGGCATCCCCAACAAAATCAGCATGGTTCGCCGGTCACGGAAAATATGATAAAACTCTTTCTTTATAAAAGCTATAAACTGTCTCATAATCAATCTGCTTTTTGCGCACCGCACCGCGGGCTAATTTCTGAAAAACGTCATCCATCGTTTCCGCACCGAATTGTTGTTTCAGACGGGCAGGTGTATCAAGTGCTTTAATCTGACCGTCCACCATGATAGATATCCGGTTGCAATATTCCGCTTCATCCATATAATGGGTAGTGACAAACACGGTAATACCCTGATCAGCTGCCTGATAGATCAATTCCCAGAACTGTCTTCTCGTAGCAGGATCTACTCCACCGGTCGGCTCATCCAGAAAAACGATTCTCGGTTCATGGAATATTGATACTGAAAAAGCCAATTTCTGTTTCCATCCCACCGGAAGGCTCTTCACCAGAGTATCCCGTTCGGCAGTAAGCTCCAAACGATCCAACAATTCTTCTGTCTTCCGTTCTATCTCTTGTTCCTTCATGCCATAAATTCCGGCAAACAGACGGATATTCTCCCACACTTTCAGATCTTCATATAGCGAAAACTTTTGGCTCATATATCCGATATGTTTCTTAACTTGTTCGGCCTCCCGGTAAATATCATATCCTGCCACCTTTCCGATGCCTGATGTCGGTTTACTTAATCCGCAAAGCATATGCATAGCTGTCGTCTTTCCTGCTCCATTAGCACCCAGAAAGCCAAATATCTCGCCCCGGTTCACCTGAAAGGAGATATGATCTACTGCGGTAAAATTTCCAAAACATTTTGTCAACTGTTCCACCTCAATGACCGGAGCTACTTCATGCTTCACTTCCTCCCGCTCCCAAGGAAGGAGGGCAAAGGATAGACGCAAATTGATGAAGAATACGTTCGGGAGTATCAATGCCATGAATCTGTCCATGATTGATGAAAGCAATCCGGTCACATTGCCGGGCCTCATCCATGATAGGGAGTAGAAACGACAATGGTAATACCCTGTTCCCGTAAGTTTCGGAGCATTTGCCAGAATTCCTTACGCGACACGGGATCAACTCCTGTGGTAGGTTCATCCAAGAACAAAATATCGGGTTTGTGAATCAGCGCACAACTTAATGCAAGTTTCTGCTTCATACCACCTGACAAAGCCCCCTGCCCTTCTTTTTCCTGAACGGTTCTATCTGTTGGTAGATATCTTTAATTAAATCATAATTCTCCTGAACTGTCGTATGGAACACGGTAGCAAAAACTCCAGATTCTCTTCTACCGAAAGATCCTGGTACAAAGAAAAACGACCGGGCATATACCCCACTTTCGTACGAATCTGTTTATAATCCGTTACCACATCCAGCCCGGCAACCATGGCCGTTCCTTTATCCGCCAGCAACAAAGTAGTCAGAATACGGAATAAGGAACTCTTACCGGCACCATCAGGCCCTATCAGCCCAAAGATTTCTCCCCGTTCCACAACGAAAGAAACGTCTTTCAGCGCTTCCACCGTTCCATAGTTCTTGCCGACTTCTTTCACAACCACTATGGGTTCTTCCTTTTGCCATTCCCTTGCGTTTAATTTTTAATCTTCAATTTTTAAATTTTTTCAATGTCACTCCTCCGTACATGCCAATCTTCAATGCTCCGTCATTCTTCACGGCAATTTTCACTGCATATACCAGATTAGCACGTTCGTTTTCGTCAAAATCGTTTTGGGAGTGAACTCCGAACGGTCGGAAATCCAGTTCACTACCCCCCCGGATAAGCTTTCTGCTCCTAGTTTCCATAATCAGCATACACAGTTACCTCATCTCCCAGTTTCACTTGCGACAACTGTTCGGAGGTGATGTAAGCCCTCAAATACATGCGATCCACTTCAGCCACTTTAAACAGCGGTTTACCTATCGCCGCCAATTCACCGGCTTCTGCATATTTTGCCAATACTGTACCTTCGATAGGCGACTGGACATGACATTTAGCTAATTGATCCTCCATCTGTGCAACTTGTATGGCAACCGAATTTCCTTGTTCTATCAGGCTGTTCGTACTATTCTGCAATGACGATTCCTGTGCGACAAGCTGCCTTTCAAGCAATTTGACTTGTGCGTCCCAGTCGTCCAACTGTTTCTGATTCGCCGCTCCAGCAGCAAGCAGGTTTTCCACGCGTTTCTTTTCACGTTCAGCTGTTGCTATTTGCTGTTTGGTAGCAGCTATCTGTTTAGCAAGATCCGGACGCTGGCTTTCCACCGATTTCATGTTAGCCTCCAGTTGTAATTTCTTCAAATACAATTGCACCGTATCCACCAGCCCAATCTCCTCACCTGCTTTCAGTCTTGTTCCCTCTTCTACCTCCAGTCGCAACAGCTTTCCGGCAGCTTCGGCAGAGACTATCACTTCCGTGGCTTCAAACGTGCCGGTTGCATCATAGCCGGGTATTCCCTTACCACAAGCAGCCAACATAATCAATGCCACTCCATACATTCCTATCTTTGTCATTCGTTCCATATCTAAAGAAGTTATATTAATCATTCGTAGTATATTTCAATTGATAAATTCCCATTAACCGTTGAATTTCATGCAACGCTTTCGACTGACGTGCCAAACTCTCATTGGTCAATTCCCGAAGCATCTCGGTCACCGTCAATGTTCCATTCGCCACTTTGGCCTCTGCCGATTTGCGAATATTGGTACGCAAACGGATAATCTCATCATCATCCTGCATTTGCTTTTCCAATGATTGGATGGCCTGATCTTGTTGTGTCATCTCCAATCTTGTATTAAAAAGAAATACATCCCGGTTATTATCCAATTGCCGGCGTTTATTTTCAATTACCTTCCGGTCATTCTTCAAGGTATACAAACTACCAAAATTCCATGAAAGGCGAACACCCGCAATATAGTAGGGAGAAAATTCATTTTTCAGCATATTCAATCCGGGGTTTCCATAAGCTCCCTGCACGAATAATCCGAACTGTGGAAGATGACGCACATTCAAAGCTTTCTCCTGTACTTGCAATCCTACTCCTTGCGCATTGAACAAAGATAATTCCGGACGACGAATCTCACCGACAGCCGAAATGTCATCTTGAGGAACAGGTTTCTCCAAAACCGTTTCCTGCGACAATTTCTCTCCTACCAAAAGTGAAAGCATCTTCAAATACGCCATACGCGATGAAGCCAGTTCAACTCTTTTCTGCTTTGTGTTCAATTGTTCCACTTTTACAGCATCCAAATCGGCTTGATTGGCAATGCCATTTTCTACGTAAGCAGTAATCTGGCGATAATTTCTCTCCAGTTCATCTTGCAACAATGCATTCTGTTTCAGTTGCTCGTCCAACAAAAGAATCCCAAAATAAAGGTCATTTACACGACTATTTAGCGCATACATATCACATTCAGTTTTTCTTTCTCTATCTCCGCTTCCGCAGTCGTTTGTTTCTTCTGCATCCGGATTCCTCCACCATCCCAGATTTTCTGTTGTAACTCCAACATCACCTGATACTGATCTTTCGGCAGTCCTTTCAAATCCACTCCGGGAAGCTTCACCGGAATTTCCGTTACATCACTTTGATAAGAAGCCTTGTAGCCGAAAGAGCAAACTGAGGCAAATATCCTTTTGCCGCATTCTCAAGATTATATTCCTTTGTTTTCTCCACCAGACCATACTGATATACCAACGGATAATTTTCCTGCGTCTTCCGTTGACATTCTTCCAAGGTGATTTGCGCATACGCTCCCGCTATAACAGTAAAAAGGAGAAACTGAAAATCATTCTTTTCATGTCTATTATTTCTTTGTTTTCTTCGAAGGACAAAGATAGGTATTTCAAAGACACCAGTCGTTTCCGATAGTTGGCAAAATATGTTCCGTTAGTCCGATAAAATAGAAAAAAGAGATTAAATATACTGTATTTTTATTACCTTTGCCGGAAAAAAAAGAAGAGATATGGAGAAAAAAGAACCGATAGAATTTGCACTCAAATCATTAGACAATTTTACCATTGCCCGTCATAACGAATATCATTATATATCTTCTAATTTCGCATTTATCAATAGCTTTACGGAATGGAAGCCAACGCCTTTTTCACTCGATCAACCGTATCGTATTAAAGAAGGGCGTATTGCATTCGTCAAACAAGGTTCTGCCCGGGTTCTCATTAATCTGATCGAACATACCATCCAACCGGGACAAGCATCGCAGTAGTCACCCCCAATTCCATCATCCAAATCATAGAAGTATCTCCTGATCTTGATATGCAAATGATAGCAACCGATCATGATTTCCTCCCCATATCCGGAAAAAGACGATTTCTTCTCTTACCTTCTCCATCATCAGAAAAAACGTTTTATTGCCACTACTTCCACGAGAACAGCAACAAGTGAAAACTATTTTGCTTTTTATTTGGGGATATATTGCAGGAACCGACATTCCATAAGGAAGCTATACAACATCTTTTAGCCAGTCTCATCTATATTTAAGATATATCGTTCTCAAAAACAGCATTGAACTGAACAGAGCTGTCAACTGACACATCAGGAAGAGATTTTCCAACGTTTCATCGCTCTCGTCAATACATACAGCAAGAAAGAGCGTAACGTGAGTTTTTTATGCGGATAAGCTATGTCTTACTCCGCGTTATCTGAATACAGATTATCCGGCAGACCAGCCAACAAACAGTAATGGACTGGATAAACCAGTCCATTATACTAGAAGCAAAAGTGTTGCTAAAACATAGCAATCTGCTCGTTTATCAAGTTTCTGATGAATTAAATTTCCCTAATCCTTCTTTTTTCTCGAAGTTCTTCAAACGAATGACAGGAATGACACCACACGAATATCAGCAAACGAAATAATCTTTATTTCGAGAACTCTTTGATCCGTTGTTCCTCTTCCAATTTACAAATCAGCAGCGTATCATCTTTTTCGGCGATAATATATCCGTCTAATCCTTGTACTACCACGCGCTTTTCTTCGCTGGCATGCACAATACAATTCTTACTGTCATACAAACGTATATCGGTTCCTACCGTAGCATTTCCCGATTTATCCTGTGGCAAAAGACCGCGAAGTGCTCCCCATGTGCCTAGATCTGACCAGCCAAAAGAAGCGGGAAGACGTAAATCTCCTGCGCTTTTTTCTCCATCACTGCATAGTCGATAGAAATACTTTCGCAAGTCGGGAACAGCTTTTTGATTGTTTCATTCTCTTTCTCCGTATAGAAATCCGGGAAAATACGGTCAAAAATCTGCGCGATACCCGAGCATATACACGCATCACGGAAGTAATAGTACGCACATTCCACACAAAGATTCCTGCATTCCAAAAGTAATTGCCTTCTAACAAATATTTCTCGGCCGTTTCTTTGTCCGGTTTTTCCTTAAAAGCATCTACTGTATAAATCTCTTTATCAGTCAAAAGCTGGTCGGCGGCGGCAATATAACCGTATCCCGTTTCCGCACGGGTCGGCCGGATACCGATTGTCACAATGGCACTGCTATCATCAGTGAAACGAAAGGGCTTTCTCCATCACTCTACGGAATTCTCCCGTATCAATGACTAATGCATCCGAAGGAGTCACTACCACATTAGCATTCGGATGTTTTTTCTTAATCTTCCAACAGGCAAAGCAATACAAGGGGCCGTATTGCGCGCACAAGGTTCCGCCAGAATATTACTTTCCGGAATTTCCGGCAACTGCTCCCGAACAATATCAATGTATTTTTCAGAAGTTACGACCCACATATTTTCCCTGGGGCAAACACCGTCGAAACGATCTGCCGTCAACTGAATCAGCGACCGGCCACATCCCATTACATCAATAAATTGTTTGGGACATTCCGGCGTGCTCATCGGCCAAAACGGCTACCGATGCCACCAGCCATTATTACCACATGATTATCCTACCTGTTATTCTCCTGTTAAAAAAATATTCTTTTTTTTAAAATAGGTGTGCAAGTTACGCTAAAATGTCCAAAACAGCAAATAAAGACCAAGAGTATTTAATTTTCCAACTGAATAATCGAAAAATATATTTCTACTTAATAAAAGACAAAGGCCGCTCCCGAATAATAGGAACGACCTTTGTCTTTTCATCTCAATAAGATATGATCATCTTATTTATATTCTTGCCCAGCTCTTGATAGCTATATCATCCACACTCATCGTACAGAAGGCATTGATAAATGCACTAGCCAGACGGGCATTCGTAATCAACGGTATATTCAAGTCAATGGCAGCACGACGGATTTTATACCCATTACTTAATTCTCCGGCAGTCAAGTTCTTTGGTATATTGACTACCATATCTATTTCCTTTACTATGAAGCATCTCCAACGCCTGCGGATGTCCCTCCTTCACTCGGCCAATAAACATGAGTACTCAATTCCACTCTCTGCAAGCGTTTTGTGTGTACCACCCGTTGCAAAGAGTTTGTATCCCTTATTCACCAACATACGGGCCGCATCCATCATATCCGCTTTTTGCTTCATGGTACCTGTAGAAAGCAGGATATTCTTCTTCGGAATACGATAGCCCACAGAAAGCATAGCCTTCAATACAGCACATGAAGTATCCATACCGATACAACCTACTTCACCGGTAGAAGCCATATATACTCCCAACACCGGGTCGGCTTTCTGCAAGCGGTTGAAGGAAAACTGGGAAGCCTTGATTCCAACATAGTCCAGTTCAAAAAGATTCTTTTTCCGGTTTTTCGACAGGCAGGCCAAGCATTACTTTCGTTGCCAGCTCGATAAAGTTAATCTTCAACACTTTGCTGACAAACGGGAAAGAACGACTGGCACGCAGATTACATTCAATCACCTTGATATCGTTGTCTTTCGCCAGATACTGGATATTAAACGGACCGGAAATATTCAAAGCCTTAGCAATCTCACGGCTGATACGCTTAATACGGCGAACAGTTTCTACATACAGCTTTTGCGGCGGGAACTGAATCGTTGCGTCGCCGGAATGTACTCCCGCAAATTCGATATGCTCACTTATAGCGTATGCTACAATTTCGCCATTCTGCGCCACAGCATCCATTTCCACTTCCTTCGCGTGTTCGATAAACTGGCTTACTACCACCGGATGTTTCTTCGATACATTGGCTGCCAGTTTCAAGAAACGTTCCAATTCTTCCTGGTTGGAACAAACATTCATCGCAGCTCCCGAAAGCACATAAGACGGACGAACAAGTACAGGGAAACCGACCTCTTCAACGAACTCCTTGAATGTCATCCATAGAAGTTAACTCACGCCAACGAGGCTGATCCACACCAATACGGTCAAGCATGGCAGAGAATTTCTCACGATCTTCGGCATTGTCAATACTCTTCGCACTCGTACCTAGAATATTGATCTTCTGTGCATCCAGACGCAAAGCAAGGTTATTTGGAATCTGGCCGCCGGTAGATACAATTACCCCATGCGGATTCTCCAGTTCCAGAATATCCATCACGCGTTCGAAAGTCAGTTCATCGAAATAGAGGCGGTCGCACATATCGTAATCCGTAGATACGGTTTCCGGATTATAGTTAATCATAACGCTGCGCCACCCCTCCTTGCGAATGGTATTCAAAGCCTGTACGCCACACCAGTCGAATTCTACGGAAGAACCGATACGATAAGCACCGGAACCCAATACGACGATGGATTTATGGTCGCCCAGATAACGCACATCGTTTGCCACGCCGCTATAAGTAAGATACAGATAATTGGTTTGTGCCGGATATTCGGCTGCCAGCGTATCGATCTGTTTCACTACCGGAAGAATGCCTGCCTCTTTACGGTGTTTGCGGATATAAAGAATTCCATCTTCCATATCACCTTCATAACCGATGGCACGGGCAATCTGGAAATCGGAGAAGCCTTGAACCTTAGCTTTACGGAGCAATTCGTTCGGCAGATCGGCAATCTGTTTGTGATTATTTCCCCCAACTATGCAGTTCTTCCGAAGTCTTCATTATATTCATCAACTTCTGAAGGAACCATTTGTCAATCTTCGTCAGTTCATGCACCTGATCGATGGTGTATCCGGCACGAAACGCTTTCGAGATCACAAAAATACGTTTATCGGTCGGTTCGCGCAAGGCTTTATCAATGTCGGAAATAACCAATTCTTTGTTCTCCACAAATCCGTGCATTCCCTGTCCGATCATACGAAGACCTTTCTGGATAGCTTCTTCAAAAGTGCGTCCGATAGCCATCACTTCACCCACAGATTTCATTGAAGAACCCAACTCTTTATCTACACCGTGGAATTTACCTAAATCCCAACGAGGAATCTTACATACCACATAGTCCAATGCCGGTTCGAAGAAAGCGGAAGTAGTCTTGGTTACAGAGTTCTTTTTAGGTCGAAGAGTCCATAACCCAATCCTAATTTAGCGGCAACGAAAGCCAGCGGATAGCCGGTTGCTTTGGAGGCTAAGGCTGATGAACGGGAAAGACGGGCATTTACTTCAATCACCCGGTAATCTTCGGATTCCGGATCGAAAGCATATTGTACGTTACATTCACCCACGATACCGATATGGCGAATGATACGTAGCCAATTCACGAAGTTTATGATATTCTTTATTAGTAAGCGTTTGAGACGGAGCAATAACGATAGACTCACCGGTATGGATACCTAGCGGATCGAAATTCTCCATATTACAAACGGTGATACAGTTATCGAAGCGGTCACGTACCACTTCATATTCCACTTCTTTCCAGCCGCGTAGTGATTTCTCCACCAATACCTGTGGGGAGAAAGAGAATGCTTTTTCTACCAGCACATCCAGTTGTTGTTCATTATCACAAAAACCGGAACCCAAGCCACCCAATGCATAAGCAGCACGAACAATCACCGGATAACCCAGTTCTTTTGCTGCACGACGAGCATCTTCCGCATTTTCTACAGCTTCACTTTTAATGGTCTTGACATTGATTTCGTTCAGTTTCTGTACGAAGAAGTTCACGGTCTTCCGTATCCATAATGGCTTGTACGGGAGTACCGAATACTTTCACATTGTACTTTTCAAGGATTCCTTCCTTATATAAAGCAACTCCACAATTCAGAGCCGTCTGACCACCGAACGCCAGCATAATGCCTTCGGGTCTCTCTTTCTGAATCACTTTCTCTACGAAGTACGGAGTCACCGGCAGGAAGTAAATCTGATCTGCCACTCCTTCGGAAGTCTGCACCGTAGCAATATTCGGATTGATAAGAATGGTTTCAATCCCTCTTCTTTCAAGGCTTTAAGTGCCTGTGAACCGGAATAGTCAAATTCACCAGCCTCACCGATTTTCAGGGCACCTGAACCTAATAGCAATACTTTCTTTATATTTTCTTTCATTGTTACAATAGTTTTACAAATTCATCGAACAGAATTCCGTGTCCGTAGGTCCACTGGCAGCTTCCGGGTGGAATTGTGCCGAGAACCAAGGATTCGTCTTATGTTTAATTCCTTCGTTGGACCCATCGTTCATATTGATAAACAACGGTTCCCACTCTGCACTCAACGTATTATTATCTACGGCATAACCATGATTTTGTGAAGTAATGAAACAACGTTCCGTACCTACCATACGCACCGGCTGATTGTGGCTACGATGTCCGTATTTCAATTTATAAATCTTGGCTCCGCCCGCTTTTGAAAGCAACTGGTTACCCATACAGATGCCGAAGATAGGCAGTTTCTCATTTACCATCGCCGTCCGATATTCTGTACCGCAGCATCACAAGTATCCGGGTCACCCGGTCCGTTGGAGATAAACAACCCGTCAAATTCGAGTCCGCTATAATCATAATCCCAAGGTACACGGATCACTTCTACATTACGTTTCAGCAGACAACGAATAATATTAGTCTTTACACCGCAATCTACCAGGATAACCTTCTTAAATTGAGAATTGAAAGTTGAGAATTGAGAATTAAGCTGCGCATAGGAACTATTTACGGAGAAAGTTTGTGAAGTTCCGGCAGGAAGATAGCAAATAATCTCTTTGCAAGATACACGATCTACATAATTGACGCCTGCGTATACTGCTTCAGGCACATTATCCGGTTCATCATCGAAAACGATTTTTCCCATCATTACTCCATGTTCACGAAGAACCTTAGTCAGCTCGCGCGTATCAATGCCTGTGATACCGGGAATCTGCTCGCGTTTCAACCAGTCGCCAAGGCTTTCCACTGCGTTCCAGTGACTGTACTCAGAAGAGTAGTCACTTACGATGATCGCTTCGGCATGAATCTTTTCACTTTCCATGAAAGTGGCGAGTCCGTTGGGTTCGATGGTAAAAGGAGGAACTCCGTAATTACCCACCAAAGGATAGGTAAGAGTCATCAACTGTCCGGCGTAGGAAGGGTCAGTGAGACTCTCCGGGTATCCGGTCATGGCGGTGTTGAAAACTACTTCGCCTGCCACCGGCTTCTCGTAGCCAAACGACTTACCGGAAAACCGGCTCCCGTCGTCAAGGATTAATGTCACATTTCTCATTCTTATTTTTGAATCGTTGTATGATTGTCAGAATTGATACAGTTGCTCTATGTAATTGATGAATGCCTGGTTCACCATTTTCACTCCTCCCGGTGTAGGGTAGTTACCGCTAAAATACCAGTCGCCTTTATGATGCGGACAAGCCTCGTGCAATCCCTCCAACGGTTGATAGACAATTTCCACTTTCGCCTTTGTTCCCTTGGGAGTCAGCAGTTCCACCATCTTGGCAGAGATCTCTTCCTCATCGGTAAACGGAGCATAGATATCCTTCACATAGTTTATCATCTGCTCTTTCGGCAGTCCCACCTGATCTTTCGATTTACGGTAGGCAGCCGCAATCACATCTTTCATATCCCGCTCCTTTAAAAGTTCGACAGCAGCTCGGAAAGCGATAAACTCACTCATCTTTGCCATATCGATACCGTAATAGTCAGGATAACGCACTTGCGGAGAAGAAGATACTATCACAATCTTCTTCGGACCGAGACGGTCGAGAATACCGATAATACTTTGCTTCAAGGTAGTACCACGCACAATGCTATCGTCGATAATCACGAGATTGTCGACACCGGAAACCAGACTTCCGTACGTGATGTCATATACGTGGGCAGCCAAGTCATTACGACTGTTTCCTTCGGCAATAAACGTACGGAGTTTGATATCCTTTGATCGCCACCTTTTTCGCTACGGATACGGCGGGAAAGAATGACTTCCAGTTCCTCCATATCCGGATGATGCCCTAATGCAGCAATTTGCTGCACTTTCTCCTCATTCAAGTAATCGTCCAGTCCCTGTAACATTCCGTAGAAAGCCACCTCCGCAGTATTGGGAATAAAAGAAAAAAAACCGTATGATCGATGTCATTATTGATAGCTTTCAATATTCTCGGAACCAACTTTTCACC
>VOFC01006905.1_pt1 | contig 15036 bp, 25 predicted proteins | sample 5384161 | NCBI WGS metagenome assembly VOFC01 (sample SAMN12384722, study PRJNA508395) | human gut metagenome | isolation source: healthy gut B | host: Homo sapiens | reverse complement strand
GGGTCCCCACATTGAATGAAGCGTTCAGAAAAAAAGCCCTCCGGCACGTAACCGTGCAGGGCGGCGCCGCCGACCCGATTCCGATCAGCATAGAGGGCACCCGCGCACGATGGACCACGCATCGCGGAGGATCTGCGGCAGCCCTCCGAGAAGGGAGCCCGGTCCCGTCCAGGAGGCGGTCTGCTCCTCGGACGACGCCTGCAGGGCCCGGACCCAGGCGAGAGGTAACGCTCAGGCGCAGGCGCCCCAACACGAATCCCCGACCGTTCCGGAGCAACAGCCCGCTCACAAGGTAAACGCCGTTGCCCGCACCCCGAATGCCCCGAGGAACATCGCCACGGCCACTTCGTTTGACCAACGGCGAGGTGATCAGGAACGAGAGCGTGACGCCCAGCGGGATGCCGCCCTTGACGAACCCGATGAAGAGCGGGATTGACGAACAGGAGCAGAAGGGCGTGACGGCCCCTGAACAGGGCGGCCAGCAGATACTGGAATCCGTAAAGCCGGCGTGTGGCTAGGTAACGGCGGAGTTTGTCCACGGGGAAATAGGCGTTGACGATGCCCATCACCACGCTGATCAGAAAGAGCAGCAACAGGATCTTGAGCGTATCGTAGACAAAAAAGTTGACCGCACTGCCCAGGTGCGAGGGCGGGTTCCAGGCGAAAACGCCGTAAACGAGCCAGTCGGCAAAGCGTTGAATCATCGTTCAGCAAAAATAAAGGATTCCATAATAGAGGCCGATCGCCAGGAAGAGCCACCCGACCATCCGGGTCATCCAGCGTTGGAGGGTGCGCATCCGGTCGTAGAAGGCCCCACCCGGGCGGCACCCGAAGCCAGCAGCCAGGCAACGACCGCCACGGGCAGGGCCGTCGCCAGGGCGAAGACCGCCGGAAGCAGATAGCCTCCCGATTCGGCGCCGCCATCGGGATCAACACCCCGAAATAGAAGAGTCCGCTCGTCGGGCAGAAGGCCAGCGCAAAGAGCATTCCGAGGAGCAGCGCCCCCAGCCGCCACCCGTCCGGAGGCGTTCGCCGCCCGGAGCAAAACCCCATTGCGGCCACCGGATCCGGTCGCCGAAGAGCAGGAACAGACCAATCAGCACCAGCACCGGGGCCAGCAGCCATTCGCCCCAGCGTCCGAAAGCGCGCTCCACGGCGAAAACACCCGCCGCCCCGCAGCAGCGCAATCAGCACCGCCCCAGAGCGTATAGGCCGCCAGGCGCCCGAGCGTATAGAGAGCAACCCATTGCGCAAACGGCGCGGCGATCGTCCACCCGTCGCGCCAGGTATCCCACGGCCGCGATATTCGTTGCCAGCGGGCAGGGGCTGATGGCCGTCAGCAAGCCGAGCAGGAAAGCCGTCACCACGGGGAGGGTCGAACCCTCCAGCAATTGTTGCAGCGACTCCATGGGACTACAATTCAAGCAGTTTTTTTCGATTTCGCGCGTCAGGAGGGCGCGGAACTCTTCGGGTTCGTGCGGGCGTTGTCGAAGGCCGGGCGGGTCAGGTTGACCACCGTATCCGCACCGTCGCGCGCCGCCCATGCAGCAGCAGCGACGACCACGCCACGCCGTAACGCACCGCCAACGCCTCCTCCCGCTCGATCTCCACCACCCGCAGCACCAGCGACCTTGTCGGCCACCTGACGCGCAAACGTTCCGGCAACCACTTCGCGTGTCAGTCGCTCGATAGCCCGGCACGTCGGGCAGCGCCGCCGGGTATGGAACGACAGCACCTCCACCCGATCCGGGAAGCGACTCTGCAAGTTGTACGGGCTTGGTTTCCGGCATTCCGACTCGTTCGGCCGACGCATTCGCACCGTTTCGGCCGGCCGGCTGCCCGCAACTCCCGAGTGCGAGCAGCCCCAAAAGCAAAATCCTCCGCATACCGGTCTATTGAGCAAGCAGCCGTTTCACCTCGTCGAGCGCGAGCCGCCGTCCGGCCGAAACCACCCGACCATCCACCACCAGTGCCGGAAGCGCCAGCACGCCACAGGCGAGGATGCGTTCCAGATTCTCCTCCTTCAGCACCTCCGCCTCCAGTCCCAACTCCGCAGCGGCGCGTTTCGTCGTCTCGAACAGGGCCCGGCATCCCGCGCATCCTGTTCCCAATACTTCGATCTTCATTCTTCGTACCTTTTAAAGTTTGTTTATGAATTTAATATGTAGTTCGTCGAACTACGAACATTATTCGCAAAAAAGAGCCGTACACTTCGCCCCCGAGGTGGTCCGACCGCACAACTTTCCGCCAATCGCACACGCCCGACCCGTCAACCTCACAGCACCCAATCCATCCGAAGCAACGACCGTCCGACTACACCCGCCAAACTGCACCCGCCGACCTCATAGTTCTCGGCTCGCCCGAACTCCGGCCCCACAACTTCCGCCCGGCCTCGCAAAGCCACCGCCCGGCTCACCCGCAGCAGGAGCCCGTCCCGGCACAGTCGCAGAAAAAAATCGGCAAAAAAACGCCGCGCCTCCTCCCAGTTCGCCCGGTTGATGCAGTAACGCACCTTCGGAGGCAGGATCTCCCCCCTGGATCAGTCCGGCCTCCTTCAACTCCTTTTTGCTGCGAGACCGTGGCCTTCGAAATGGGCAGCACCTCGTGGATCTCCCCCGAAAAAACAGTGCTCCTGCCGGGCCAGAAACCGCAGAATGGCAATCCGCGCCGGATGTCCCAGCGCCTTGGCATAACGCGCCAACCGCGCCTCCCGATCCGTATAGTTGCGTTCCATGAGCATCGAATTTGTTCGCAAACATACGAACAATCGGAGACAAAACCAAAATTCCCGCCGAAAATGACCGCTATGTCACCGAAAATGTTCCGTTTCGCGCCGACTATCAATAAAGTGTCTGTTTTTTGCGTTTGATGGTAAAATCACTTATTTTTTGCAAATCCTAAACCGATAACGGCATGGTCAAGATACTCTGGGTGGACGACGAAGTCGAACTGCTCAAGCCCCACGTCCTCTTCCTCCAGCAGAAAGGATACGAGGTGGACACCTGCAACAACGGGTACGACGCCATCGACATGGCTTCGGAGGAGGCCCTACGACCTCATCATCCTCGACGAGAATATGCCCGGCATGACGGGGCTCGAAACCCTTCCCAAGATCAAGGAGGTGCGCCCGACGACGCCGGTCATCATGGTGACGAAGAGTGAGGAGGAGAACATCATGGAGCAGGCGATAGGATCGAAGATCGCCGACTACCTCATCAAGCCCGTGAATCCCCAACCAGGTGCTGCTGTCGATCAAGAAGAACGTCCACCAGCAGCAGCTCGTTACCGAGCAGACGACGCCGACTACCGCTCGAGTTCGGACGCATCACGGCTTCGCTGCAGATGGCCGAGACCTTCCGGACTGGTGCCCGATCTACCGAAAATCACCGCCTGGGAGATCGAACTCGGCGAATCCACCGACCAGAGCATCAAGGGAGGTGCTCGTACCAGAGAAGTCGAGGCCAACCAGGAGTTCTGCAAGTTCGTGCGCCGCAACTACTACAACTGGATCAACAACCGCTCGGACGAGACGCCCGTCATGTCGCATACGCTCATGCGCAACTGGATCTTCCCCGTGGCGGACGAGAACCCCAAGACGACGCTGCTGCTGATCGACAACTTCCGCTACGACCAGTGGCGCGCCATCTCGTCGATGCTGCTGCGCGGCTACTACGACGTGGCGCAGGACGACTTCTACTGCGCCATCCTGCCCCACGGCCACGCAGTATGCCCGCAATGCGATTTTTGCCGGGCTGATGCCCCTGGCCATCGACAAGCTGATGCCGAACAAGTGGCTCAACGACAACGAGGAGGGCGGCAAGAACCAGTACGAGGAGGAGTTCCTGCGGCGGCTGATGCAGCCAGAACGGCAAGCAGTGGCGCTTCTCGTTCGACAAGCCTCGTGCGCCCGGAGCAGGGCCGCAAGCTCGTGGACAACATCCAGAAGGTCTACGACGCCGACTTCTCGGTGATCATCTACAACTTCCTCGACATCCTCTCGCACGCCCGAACCGAGACGGACATCATCCGCGAGCTGACGGAGGACGACGCCGCATTCCGTTCGCTGACGCGTTCGTGGTTCGAGCACTCGGATCTCTACACGATCCTCAAGTCTGTTGTCCGAACGCGGACACACGGTGATCATCACCTCGGACCACGGAACGATCCGCGTGGACAACCCCGTGAAGGTGACCGGCGACCGCGAAACCTCCTCGAACCTGCGCTACAAGACGGGCCGCAACCTCGCCTACAACTCCCGCGAGGGTCTACGAGGTGCTCAATCCCGAAGGACATCCAGCTGCCGTCGAGCAACCTCACCTCAAGCTACATCTTCGCCTACAATTCGGACTTCCTGGTCTACAACAACGACGCGAACCGACACATCCGCTATTACCGCAACACGTTCCAGCACGGAGGCATCTCGATGGAGGAGATGATCGTTCCGTACATCGTTCTGAAACCGAAAACAGAAACCACGCATGAAAACAATCCATATCACTTCGCAGGACGAACTGCCCGCAGGTGGCCGAAGCCGTCATCCGCGCCCTCGGGCGCCGCACGGTGGTGGCCTTCCGCGGCGAGATGGGCGCCGGAAAGACGACACTCATCCGCGAGATCGTCGCGGCGCTCGGCTCCGAGGACACCGTAACGAGCCCCGACGTTCGCCATCGTCAACCAGTACAAGGCGCCCGGCAACCGCCGCATCTACCATTTCGACTTCTACCGCATCAACGACGTCCGCGAAGCTTACGACTTCGGCTACGAAGAGTATTTCTACTCGGGCGACCTCTGTCTGGTCGAATGGCTCCGAAAAGATCGAGCAGCTGCTGCCCGACCAGGTCATGACCGGTGCGCATCACCGCCGACAGCGACACGGCCCGCACCTTCGAGATCGACTGATCCGGTTCCGCGGAGCGGAGAGCCTCTGCCGCAGCGCGGACCGTCAGGAGCCGCCTCCACCCAACCTGACCGTCAGAAGGCGCGCCCGGCGGCGGGGCTTCCGTCAGTTTTGCGCGCCCGGCCAACCCGGCGGCTCTCCGGTTGTGCATCCGGGAAATTTGCGTATCTTTGCGCGGACCAAAACACAACGCGACACATGCAGGAATACATCTCCAAGCAACATCAGATTCTCCGTCCCGCGGAGCAGATCTATGCGGTCATCAGCCGCTTCGACAACCTCACGCCCGCGCTGGCCGACCGCGTCGAGGAGTGGCAGGCTACCGAAGACCGCTGTTCGTTCAAGGCCAAGGGTTTCACCGTCAAGCTCCGCATGGAGGAGCGCGTGGCCCCAAACACGTGAAGATCGTGGGTGACGAGGGGGCATCCCGATGGATTTCGCATTCTGGATCCAGTTGCACAAGGTCTCCGACTCGGACACCCGGATGCGCCTCGTGCTCCACACCGATCTGAACATGATGATGAAGATGATGATCGGCGGCAAGCTCCAGACGGCTGTGGACCAGATTGCCGAAGGGCATCGCCAACGCCATGAACCAGCGCACCGATGTACTGATGACACGGCTGCCGCGACCGCCGATAGCCGTTTTGCGGCGGGCCCGGACGGAAAGCCGCCGGCATTCAGATCCGCGGTTTCTGGAACATGCGGATCACCAGCGAGACCGCATAGATCAACAATCCATAAAGGATCGGAATGCTGGCCACCCGAAAACCTCCGGCCAACAATGAAAGAAATGTCGCCGGCCCGCTGTACGAAACCCATGGCCTGCCTGAAAAGCCGAACAGGGTATAGACAATGCCGGAAATCAGCGCCAGCAGCCCGATCTCCTTGACCCAGGCCGGGGCCTTCCAGGCGGCAAACAGCAGACCGATCAGTTCGACGGTCAGGATCGACGCCCCCACAGGCCGCCTTCCAGAAAAAAGAGAAACATGGTCGAAAAAATTTTAGGTGGATGATGCGGGACCATTCCCGGATACAAAGATAGACAACAGCGAAGCGCCGAAGCAAAAAATCCGACGTCGAAACCCGTCGTTCGCCGGTCAAAACCCGCTGCAAGGGCCCCACTTGGAGCCGCTGCGGAGGCTGTCGGCATTGAAGTCCCGGGAAAATTTACCTATATTTGTACCAACCCGCTTCCGTGATGAAACAGAATCTGCCGATCGTCTGGTGGCTGGTCTCGGCCCTGCCATCATCGCCCTTGCTTTCCGGGGCGATGGGATATGCCTTCGCCAGGCGATCCTGCTGGCCCTGCTCTTCCTGCCGGGTATGCTCTGCGGCGCTTACTTCGTGCCGCAGCTCACGTTCGAGGAAGCGGGAGAAGGAGCCTGCTCAACGCCCTCTACCTGCTCGCTGGCCATCCTCGTGCATCGAATACCTCGCCCTGATCTTCGGACATCGGGTCGCGTTCGACATGCTGCCCGACACGCTGCCGGGGCTGCTGCTCAATCCGCTCTTCATCCTGCTCGTACTCTCGGCCTGCATCTTCCCGGAGATGCTGATCGAGCGCCGCCTCGAACGCCCGACGGCCCTATGACGACCGCACGATCCGCTTTCGTCTCCGAGCGCCGTCGCATCACGCTCGATCCGGGGGAGGTGCGCTACGTCGAGTCGAACGACAGCGAGGTGTGGCTCCATACCGCCTCGGGGCGAGGCCTACCGCACGAAGACGCGCATCTCGCAATGGGAGGCACAACTCGACCGGCGGTTCCTGCGCGTGCACCGCTCCTTATCGTCAATACGGAGTGCATCGACCGCTCGTCCGACCCGGGTCCGGATCGGCAGTATCGAGATCGAAATCTCCCGCAAATACAAGGAAAGAGGTGCAGCGGAGGCTGGGCCGCGAATAATCGCACACTTGCGCCGCGGATTCCGCCTGCACCCGGGAGGAGACTCCCTACCGCAGCCCATCGCCTCGGCCACGCGGCGGATCGTCGGGAAGGCCTCGCTCACGTGTTCCGCAGCCTCTGCGGGCGAGCACCACACGACCCGTTCGATACCCTCCTCGGTCTGGGGCGCCGAGGCCTTCCCGTGCCCGCAGTTCGAACCAGTGGGTGCACTTGAGTTCCCAGCGCGAGTGGGCGGGAACCAGTAGGCGTGCAGCGTCTCGCACAGCGGCCGCACGACCTCGCCCCGCACGCCCGTCTCCTCCTCCGACCTCGCGGGCAGCGCACAGGTCTCAATGCCTCCCCGGCTTCGAGATGCCCTTTCGGGCAGGTCCCAACGTCCGTTGCGGTGGATCAGCAGCCACCGCCCCCGGTCGTCCACGACCACGCCGCCGGCCGCCTCCACCCACGCGTGAACTGCGCCGCAAAGGCCCGGAACGTCGCTTCGGGATCGGCCGAAACAACCGCTACGGAGTTGTGCGATTCGAGAAATTCGAGTATCTTGGCGCGATACGCCGCCGTCGGACTCCGCCACGGCGTACCACTGCCGGGCGCCGGCAGGGGTGAAGGTCACGCTGCCTGTCGGCAAAATAAACGGTAGGATTCGTCATCTTCGGAACGGTTTTTACGAACACAAAAATAGGGATAAATGGGAAAACCTGTACAAAAATGAAAAAATCATCCTGATAATGGCTATTGCAGCTATGGGGCTGGGCGCCTGCGAGGCAGCGTCCCGAGCCGCTGAAGATCGACAATGCGCCCTGACGGCCGAAGAGATCGCCGCCGGACGCTCACCCCGAGGTCATGTGGAAGATGAGCCGTGCGGGCGGTGCCACGCTCTCGCCCGACGGACGGACGCTCCTCTACCAGCAGACCGACTATTCGACCTGGCCGAGAACCGCGGCGTTACAACCCTCCACACCGAGGACATGGACACGAAGGTCGCAACCTGCCTGACGGACGGCACGTCGAACAGCCTCGCACCGCGCTGGAGCGCCGACGGGCAGAAGATCTACTTCCTCTCGGACCGCAGCGGTTCGATGCAGGTGTGGGAGATGGACGCTTCGGGCGGCGACGCGCGCAGACTCACGGGCAGCGGCGAGGGCGAGGGCGTTCCCTGCATCAGCCCCGCGGCGACAAGGCGTGGTACGGAAAGCACATCTGGTGGGTGCAGACTGCGGACGGCCGACCGCCGCTCGGCCGAGATCTACAAGGATATGGACAAGTCGAAGGCGCGCATCTACGATGACCTGATGGTCCGCCACTGGGACTACTGGGATGAAGGCGAATACCGCACATCTTCGTCGGCGAGCTTCGGGCCCGGGGTCGAAGGGCGGGCAGGGACATCATGCCCGACGCGCAGTGGGACGCCCGCTGGCCCCCTACTTCGACATGGCCGAGATCGCCTGGAACCACGCCGGAACGATGCTGGCCTACACCTGCAAACCGCTGACGGGCACCGCCTACGCCGTGTCGACCGATTCGACATCTTCGTCTACGACCTCGAAACGGCGCGACGCAGAACATCTGCAAGCCGACGAATTTCAATACGGGCGAAAAAATCAACGATCAGGCGGACAACCTGGGGCTATGACAAATATCCCCGTCTGGTCGCCCGACGACCGGAGATCGCTTTCCTGTCGCAGCGGCGCGCCGGCAACGAGTCGGACAAGGCGCGGCTCTTCCTCTACGACTGCCACACCGCCCAAATGCAGGACCTGACCGAGGACTTCGACTACAACGCCCATGAACGTCGTCTGGAGCGGTAACGACCTGATCTATTTCATCGCCCCCGATCGAGGCGACGCACCAGATCTGCCGCGTCGCGCCGGTCGGTCGGCGAGGTGGAGGTGCATCACCCGCGGCGACCACGACATCAACGCCTTCACGATGGCCGGGGACGCATCGCCGCCGAGCTGTGCACGATCTCCGATGGCCCCGGAGTTCTACGAGATGAATCCGGAGGACGGCAATCTTTGGCGCAAATCTCGGCCATCAACAAATCGGTCTACGACCACATCAGCATGGGCGAGGTGCAGAAGCGCTGGGTAGAGACCACCGACGGCAAGCAGATGCTCACCTGGGTGATCCTGCCGCCCGACTTCGACCCGTCGAAGAATATCCCCCACGCTGCTCTACTGCCAGGGCGGCCCCCAGAACGTCGTTTCAAACGGCTGGAGTTACCGCTGGAACTACTCAGTTGATGGCCGCCCAGGGCTACATCGTCGTGGCACCGAACCGCCGCGGCCTGCCCTCCTTCGGACAGGAGTGGCTCGACCAGATTTCGGGCGACTACTCGGGACAGAACATCCGCGACTACCTCTCGGCCATCGACGACGTGGCCCGGGAACCGTGGGCCGACGACGACCGCATGGGATGCGTGGGCGCCTCCTACGGCGGCTATTCGGTCTACTTCCTCGCCGGATGCCACGAGAAGCGTTTCAAGGCCTTCATCGCCCACTGCGGCATCTTCGATTTCGACTCGATGTACGGCGAGACCGAGGAGCTGTGGTTCGTGAACAACGACTACGGAGGCCCTACTGGGACACGGCAAATGCCACGGCGCAGCGTTCCTATGCCAACTCGCCGCACAAGTTCGTCGCGCTGGGACACGCCAATCCTGATCTTCACCGGCGAGAAGGACTTCCGCATCCCCTACACACGAAGCCGCATCAGGTCTTCAAGCCCCCAGAACTCGATGGTTTGGAACCGTGAATTCTTCGGCTGGCTCGAACAAATACGTAAAATAACCGAAAATCCAACCCTGCCGCCCGAATTCCGAAAAAACGGCCCTTTATCGTTCCAGGCCGAAAATCAACTTGTCGGAGGGCCTTTTGTCGGGGGCCAATCCGCCGAAACCGCAGCGGGAAAAGCAGCCGGTTCGTGATGAAAACAGGCTGTTCGTTGAATTTATTTCGAAAACCGGTTTCTCCGACCCTATTTTTTTGCAGAGATTCAGATAAAGAATTTCGTGCATGATGAAACATTGGACAAGCTGCTTCTTGTGCCGCTGCTGTGCGCCGCCTGCGCAAAAAAACGCGGATGATGGAACCCGGCCGGCATCCGAACACATCGAGGTGGCAATCGGCTCGGGTCCGCGACTCGACATCCAGAGCCAATCCACAACCCGCACCTCACTGGATGAGGACGGCGAGGTGGTCCGCGGCAGACGGCGACCAGATCGCACTCTGGGCCGTAAATCCCGCTGCGCAGACCGTACTTCGACGCCACGGCCTTCAGCCTCTACCACTATAATACGACCTACAACACGGCCAAGTTCCGGGGCAGCATCCCGCAGATGGCCGAGGATACCTATACTTATTACGCCGTGTCGCCCATTCCGGCCTCGACCGACGGGCTGCGGGCCACCTACGACATCCCGGCCGTGCAGGACGGGACGTTCCACGGCGACTGGGACGTGATGGTGGCCACGCCGATCGAGGACGCCGCCCCCTGCGCGAACGACACAAAAAAGGACCCGAGCGGCATCAGCGACAATACGGACATCGTCAACCTGCAATTTTCGCACAAGATGCATGTGCTGAAAATCTCACTTGCCGAAAAAACGACCTCGGAGAGCCGATTTCGGAGATCGAGCCTGACCTTCCCGGAAGCCCGTCGTGGGCGCCTGACGGTGGATGCCACAACCCCGCCGCTGCGGCCGAACTGATGAGTCGAGCAACACGCTGACTTTGACCCTGCGTTTTTCGGAGCCGAAGGATGTCGGCGCCGTGGTCTACGCGCTGATCGCCCCGTCACGCTCGAAAGAGGGCAGGAGGTTTCGATCGTGGCGTCGAACCCGGCCTATGAATCGGAAGAGCGGACCTTCGCCCCGGCCGACCGGACCTTTGCCGCCGGTCACGCCGATCAACTACAACATTCCGGCAGCGGCGGAGCAGCTCACGCGTTGGTCTTCACCCTCACGGAGATTGGGCGTCAACACGCTGGGCGAGCGATCAACACCTTTACGGACGGCAAAATCGGGCTGGAGCTCGAGGACGGCAGTCAGAGCCAATGCGTTCGACGTCACGGGGCACGGGGCGACTTATACGGTTCGCTTCCGGGGCCTACACGAACCCGAATACGAGAGATGCCCGGATTCCAGGTGACGTACGATTCGGAGCACGCCCTTCGACCGAGACCTTCACCCTGCCGGCGGTAACTGCTGGCGCCGAAAACCCGTCGCCGCCTTCCGCGTACCGTATCCTCTTCTTTCTGAGGAGGATTTCAGCGGCACAACCACCCACAGCAACGGCGGAATGTCCGATAGCGGCACGGACAAACTGAATGGGCGACAATTGGGGATTACCCGGATGGAGCGGAAACCAGTGGCATATCGAAGGCGGTAAAACGCTGGCCATCCGCCATCAAGCGGAAAGAATCCTTCTTTTTAGGAACTTATCGAGGACGCGTAGATGCCCGTCAAATTACGGGATTAAAATCGCCCCATAAAGGTCTATGTAAAAAATTCAACTACACGGGAAGAAACAACAAAGAGGAACCCCGTGCTGAACTACGGATATACCAAAAAGCCGACGCCATTCCGGAACATTTATTGAGGGTGGTTCATCGGTCATCAGTGGAGGTGAAACCATCGAATCTTAGCAGGGACCGTCAATGCACCTACAAACGGGTCCGTAGAGAATCGATCCGAATACAGCCGCAACCATTGAATTCAATATCGAGAATTGCAATAACGGATATCGTCTGTCCTGGGATTGTTTCGTAAGTTAAATGAGTCCAGTGGCGCCTCAGTACGGGTTATCCTGACAATATTCGAGTATCTTTTAGCGCCTATCAAGTAATGAAATCTTTTTGAATTCCATACGTGGTTATTTCTGTCACTTATGCGGCCGTCGCAGCCGGAGTGATGCACCAAAATGAACCCCCGCAAACGGCGAAGGCTACAGGAACCCTCCGTATCGACTGCCGCACCGACGCCCTGATCACCACACGGGCCCAAATCGCCGTTACGCCGGTCCCGACCGCCCGGGGGAGCTCGCCCTCACGATCTCCGGGGACGGAGTTTTTCCAAAACCTGGGAGGAGCCTCGCCGCATTCAACGACGCGGGCGAAACGCTCCCGGCCGGAACCTACACACGCAACCCTCTCCTACGGAAAATCCGAAGGCCGAAGGGGGTCGGCAAACCCTATTACTACGGAACGAAAAAACATCGAAATCGTCGCCCGCCAAAGCGTCGAGGAGACCATTCCCGTTACAGATCGCCAATGCCCAGGTGCTCGTCACGGCCACGGAAGCGTTTCTGAACTATTTCCATGACGCGACCTTCACCGTCACCACCTCCGCCGGGAACCGCTTTACCTTCACGCCCGGTGCCGAACGACGGACGAAGCGGTCTTCGTCGAGGCCGGTTCGAAGTTGACCACGGTACGGCCAAAGCTCCAGAGCCAGACCGGCACGGCCTTCGACCGCAACTACACCTTCCCCGAGCAGACGCTCCGAACAGGCTGTCGCCCGCACGCGCCATACGTTCCTCTTCGATGCACAGAACAGCGGAAGCGCCTCGGTGACGATCAATCTCTACGACGAATACCTCGATGAACGCACGTTCGACATCGAGCCTGAACGACAACGCCGAAGAGGAAACCAACGCATAAAAACGACACGAGATATGAAAAACCTTTTTACCCGATTATTTACGACCTTGAGTCTGGGGAGCCCTCCTGCTGACGGGCTGCGTAAACGGGAACCGCCCTACAAAAACAGCGGGAAACGGAACGACAGATTCCCGCAACGACAGGCTTCCTGAGCGAAGCGATGAGTCTGCGCGTGATCTACGACACCAAGACCGACACCAGCCCGACGATACGCAGGACGAGACCCAAACTCCGCCCTCCACGCAATTCGACCCGTGCGGTGACCGAAACGGATGATTACCTCGTCCGGATCGTCAACACGGACGATCAGAAGTCGCATTTCCGGACGGCACCTATGCGGAGCCTGCAGGCAGAACTCGCGGCCGGTCTCCAAGGAGTTGCTTTGGTTTTGCACCATAGCGATTTGTCTGCTCCCCACCGCACGGAGGAGATTCAGGCTGCGGCCTGGAACGCTCCCGGTCTACGGCACGACCTACACCTCTCGATTACGTAAAGGCCACCACCCCGATCGAGGAGATCGTCTGCACGCTGCAGAACATCAACGGTGACGCTGCTCTGCTCGAGACCTGGCCGACCAGCCACCGACGATACCAAAGCCACCATTTCGCTCGGAAGTGCCTCGCTGGAGTTCTCGAAAGAGCACTGGATGGGCTGCAGGCCGCCTTCTTCATGCCTGCGGCCGAGGAGAACGAGCTCGATTTCGAACTCTACGGCGCATTCACCGACGGCGGTGAAAACGAAGCAGCCTCTTCAGCAAGACAATCTCAGGCGCGTCAAGGCCGGACAGTGGCAAAAAAATCGAACTGAGGCGTCGTCTACGCCGAGGAGGACGGGATCAAAGTTCGACATTCAGGTCGATGCAACGTGCTCGACGATACGATCACCATCAACGGCACCGACGGACTCTGGGAGGAGGTCTTCGAAGAGGGCGGCGGACAGGAGCCCGGTGAAGCCCCCGACAATCGTCATGCAGGGCTGGGACATCGCACAGCCCTACGTGCTGAAACCCGATCCCGTGCGCGTCGACATCACAGCCCCGAACGGCGGCATCCAGTCCCTGCTCGTGGATCCAGAATCGTCACGCTGGAAGCAAATCCTTCCGAAATGCCGGCTCTGGCGGGTGAATTCGACCTCTGCGTGAGATCGATGCCGAAAGCGCAGGAGGGCAACTCCTGCTGCAAACGGCGGTCGGCTTCCCGGTCGGCGAAATGCAGGTCAAGGGCCAGTCGAGCACCTTATTTCGAGATTCCTTCCGAGATCATCGGGGCCCTCAAGAGAGTTGAGCCAGCCGGGCGAGAGCCACCAGTTCCATCTCAGTAATCGGACCCTGCGCGGAGAGTACCTCGGCCACGCTGACCCTCGTACCGACTGAAGAAGAGTAGCCATGAAACGCCTGTACAGATATTTGTTCCCGGTGCTGGGACCTCGCTGTGGGATGCTCGGAGTTCCCAACTGATGCCGCAGGTGGCGCCTCGTGTCCTCACGATGAAGGTTCCTGACCTGTTCGATGCGGTCGACGACGCTACGATCCGATTGAGCACCTGGACCGTCTACCTCTACAACAAAGGACGGTGGAATCCGATCCGCAACACTTCCGCAAAGGAGGAACTTCCTGGAAAGGTCTGGAACTCCTGGCCGGAGAGTACCGCGTGACGGTGAGGCCGGGGAAGAGGTTGCCGCCTGTTCACCCAACGCCTCTATAGTTATGAGGAGTCTACCGTAACTCCCGTGAATGTACCCCGTCGAGGTGAAGTGCACCTGCAGAAATACGGCTGTCGCCGGGTTTTCGACGGCACCATTCCCGAAAAATTTCGGCACGAACTGAAGTGCGGGTGATGCCCGGCGCAACGTATGACGAGAGCCGGGCCGACAACGCCTTGACGCCTGCTACACGGTGGAGGACGCCACGGGCTACTTCACGCTCGACGAGGGATCGATGCCTCTGTGGCAAAGTTCTCCGGGCACGCAAACACGCCGGAACGGTGACGAAAACGGGTTCCATCCCCGACGTCCGGACCCCGGGGAATATACGTTGATCAAGCTCCGCTCGCCCGATCTGCCGGGATTCATCGAGGCTGGTGATCCGCGGGACGACCTGACCGACGACTTCTGACGACATCGGTCACTTGGAGCCTCAAGGATCCACGATCGAGGGGGACGGGGTTCGGAAATCTCGATATTGCAGTATCAGGCTACGGCGAAAAGCGCTTCCTGATCACGACCGGGGCTTCAAACCGGATGACGGCGGCACGCTGACCTTCTGACGGAAAACTTCGTATGATCTGATTGGCGGCGATTTCGGCCCGCAGCAGGCCTTTGCCGGGAGCAGACGGGCTGAAAACGCCTTTACCGTGACCCTCCACTTACCTCTCTTTGCCGGATGCACGGCGGCGACCACGCTGCGTTTCGAGGCTTCGACAACGGCGGCGGAAACGGCGATGCGGGCGGGCCCGGCGCTGCAGGGGAAACCATAACGCCCTCGAAAGTGATTACGACTCGTGGCGGAATACCGGTCATGCTGCGCGCCGAAGTATTCAGACGCGGGATTGCTAAATACGTAACTGAACGAAGTACCGG
>VOFC01006301.1_pt1 | contig 15038 bp, 19 predicted proteins | sample 5384161 | NCBI WGS metagenome assembly VOFC01 (sample SAMN12384722, study PRJNA508395) | human gut metagenome | isolation source: healthy gut B | host: Homo sapiens | reverse complement strand
CGGTGTGGTGATGCGGCGTCCGCGCACCAGCAGCCGGTGGGTGTTGATGCCGTAGGGCGTGCAGGTCATCAGGGTGACGTAGTCCTTGCCGTCCACCACCTTCAGGCTGTCGGTCTCGGTGGGCAGGACGATGGAAATGTTGTCCACCTCGTAGGTGAGAGTCCGGTCCAGCACCGTGATGGTGAAGGTGTCACCCACCTCCAGCTGATCCAGATTGGTGAACAGCTTGGCACTGGGCAGGCCCCGGTGGGCCGAAATGACCGCGTGGGTGCTGGCACCGCCCACCGGCAGGCTGGTGCCTTCCCAGATGACCGGCGGCCACCTGCAGCACGGCATCGCTGGTGCCGTGGTAGATGGGCAGCTCCACGCCGATCTTTTCAATGGTGATATAGCCCATGATACCGGTGCCGGTCACATCCAGCGTGCTCTCGTAGGACGGGAACCGGTCCGGAAAATACAGGGCATCCGGGTCTGCGGCGATCTGCGCATTGAAGGCATCGGCCGCTTCAAAATAGGCGGTGTAATCCGCATCCGACAGCTTATCCACATCGGCGGCGTAGTTGGCCACAGCACGGGTCTGGTGCAGCTGGTTGACGTAGTCGCTGATGGTGGGGTATAACATCACGGATAGACCCACGAAAAGACGAGGATCAGGATGATTGTACTTTTGTTCTTTTTCATGGGCTGCTCCCTAATGTTATAAGATTAAGGAAAGGATGCGGAGGCCGCTAGACCTCCGCATCTCCTGTCGCTATAAGACTTTTCCGGGGAGAAGAATTACTTGTTCTCCATGCGCTTCTTGGTGACCAGCAGGACCACTGCTGCCACCATCAGGCCGCCGCCGATAACATAGAACAGGGTGGTGCCCATGCCGCCGGTGGAGGGCAGGGTAGCACCGGCGTTGTTGGAAACGTATACAGTGCCATCAGCGGTTCCGTTGACCTTGCCATCTTCGGTAATAGTAACAGTGACAGGGGCGGTCCGTTTGTTGTAGCCATCGGGAGCCTTGATTTCTTCAAGTAGTAGGTGCCAGCATCCAGACCATTCAGAACGAGTGCGGAGTCACTGTTGGAGGTCATCGTAACACCAGCATAGGTAGCGCCGGTGGTCCAGCCGGTCAGCAGGCCGTTGGCATCGAACTTAGCATAGTGGGTTTCCCCGCCGACAGTCTTGTAGAGGCGGAACTCTGCGCCGGGCAGCAGGTGCTCAGTATCAGTGCCAGCGTGCTTAAAGACCTTAAAGCCAAAGACTTTGGTCGTGGTCTTCTCCCAAGTGCTGTTACCGTCTGTGCCGTAAGTCAGGTTGGCCTCATTGGTGTTGTCACCGTTGATCACAGCCGAGGAATTGACTTGACCGTAGTAAGTAACAGTGATCTTATCATTGGCGCTCAGTACGTTGTCATGAATCTTAATTTCAAAGGTACAGTCCGTATGGGCCTTGGTGCTATCAGTAACAATATCATACTGGGAGGCATTGAGCTCAGCGTTATTGAGCAGAACTTTAACAGGATGCTCAGTGGTGTTGACAAAAGTCAGGCCAGCGCTCATCTTATCGTGAATCACGTAGTTGCTGGGCTGACCATCAATAACGTTAACGGTAATCTGGAACTGAACGTAATCGTCAATGCCGGCAGTGTTGCTATCAACAGGGTTGTTGTTTTCAATAATCTTTTTATCGATGGTGGGCTTACCGTTTTCTCTTTGACAGTCACATTAGGATTGCTGCTGCTCAGAGAGAAAATAGCGTCGGCATTGGCCGTACCCCAATTGGAGGAAGAGAGCAGATAATAACCCAGTTCCTTGTCACTAAACTGAATTGATGTATCGCTAGCACCAGCAGTCTGCTCGCCATCAGCGGCAATGGTGTGACCGCCAAGCCATGTTTTTGGCAGCGGCGGCCAAGGCAGCAATGTTTTCAGAAGTAAGGCCTTCTTTTACAACGACAACACCGGTAGTGCTATCGATTCTGGTGAAATATGTATTACCGGTGCTTTCAATAAAGTCTTTAATAAAGTCTTTCCACTTGTTATTGACCTTGTAAACAACAGAGTTGTAGGTGCTGTCATGGGTATCAATGTCCAGAATGCGATAGATTTTATAGGTTTTACCGGAAACAACATTTTGAACAGTGACAGTGCCGGTTTCTGTGGTCGCCTCATCTGCCGCAAACGCAGGCACCGCCATGGTGCACAGCAAGGCAACAGCCAGCAGAGCCGCCATGAGTTTTTTTGAACGTCTTTTTCATCGCTTGTAAAAACTCCTCTCAAATTTTGCTTTTGATTCCTATATCGGGTCCGCATACAACGCAGGAATGATCTTGCCGCTGCGTAAGAAGGGTGCAGCCCTGCCTTCCACATCTGCACGCTCTGCAGACCCAACACACCAGAGCGGTAAGCGTTAAAGCTGTGCCGTCTGCTGTCACAAAAGTAATACCGGCCCCGCCGGAACTAGGACATCAGCGAAAAAACCGGACAAGGGCCAGATCCTCAGAAAGACCTTGCCCACGATCTGGCTTTTTCCACCGATCCGATCACACTGCTGCGGCTGTCGATGGAGGTGGCCCGATGGTCGCCCAGCACAAAATAGCGGTTTTCCGGCACCTGATAGGGGGAACTTGATGTCGCATTCCCCAAGGCAAGCTCGTCCACGTATGGCTCGTCCAGCGTCTGACCGTTCACGGTGACAATGCCGTCCTCATCCAGCGTGATCACGTCGCCCGGCAGGCCGATGACACGCTTGAGCAGAAGCTTGTTCTGCCAGTAAAAACCGCACAGGTCGCCGGTTTTCATGTTGCTGGTCTTGACCAGCAGGATGATGTCCTTGTCCTGCAGGGTGGGATTCATGCTGTCGCCGGAGACCTGAAGCACCGGCAAAAACAGGGTGGCCAACAGCACCGCAACGGCTGCAACCACCAGCAGGGCATACACCGTGCTGCGCAGCACGCGGAGGTAGCGGCGGCGGTAAGCCAGCCGGTCACGCTCTGCCTTTACCTCGGCGGTGGAGGGGATGGGCGTGAACTTGATTTTTTGCTCTTTCATTTGTCGCATTTTTTCGGCACGCTCCTCCGGCAGGAACTCCGTGCTGTGGTAGCCGTCCAGCAGCTCGCTGGCGCGACGGTCAAAGAGCGGCCCAGCGCTGCCGGATCTCCTGCTGGGTCCGCGCAAGCATGGCCTTGCAGTCGGCCTCGGTCTGAGCACGGCTGCGCGCCGCAGCCTCTGCCTGCTCGTCACACTCTTTCTGGGTGCGGGCCTTCAGGTTCGCGGCTTCGGTCTGGGCCTGCGCAAGGATCTGCTCCGCCTCGGCCTCAGCCTGTGCCCGCAGGGCATTGGCGGCGGCATCGGTGTTTTTGTTTGCGGCGCGCACCGATGCAACATACTCGTCCGCAGCGGCCTGTGCGGCTTCAAACACCTTGTTCAGCTCCAGCGCGGCCTGCGCAATGGAACCGGCGTTTTCAATATGGATCTGACGCTCCTGCAGCTGGGCAGACAGGGCAGCGTTTTCTGCCCGGAGCCTGTCCTCGGTCTGCTTGAGAGCCAGAATGATCTCGACTAATTCGGCGCGGCGCATCCGCCGCAGTTCACGGTCTGGCATAATGGTCTGTTTCTCCGCAAAAGATGGTCTGAGCGACCGGAAAAAAGTTATCAAACACAAATTTTCCGTTGTGAAAATGGCGGCTTTGAGATACCGTCTTTCCGCCGGACTGCGTATATTTAAAAGTCAAACGCACAATCTATAGGATAGCATACGATGTGCAACAACACTGACACGAATGTGTAACAATATTATCACAGAAACTGCAACAGAAGCGCAACAAAAAGGGCCGCTTTATGCATCTATCTGCAAAAATCATAAAAAATATTTTCCAATAAATGGAGTGCTGCTGCGGAAGATTGAAAGAATGGATGAAAACAAAAAAGAACTGTCCCCTAAATGAGAACAGTTCTTGAAAATTACAGAAAACGCGGGATGCGCTCAGAAGCCCTTCAGCAGGTCGCTCAGGGTCAGGAAGGACTGATAGATCACGTTGACGTTGTTGATGATGGAGCTTGCACCCGAAAAGATGCGGGCGATGGCGTTGAACACCTTGCCCACATTCAGGAAGTTGTTGTACAGGTCGCTGGCACCGCCGTCCAGATAGACCATTTCCTCTTCGTTGATGACGGCGTAATTAGCAGGCAGTTTCATAACAGACATGGGGATCTTCCTTTCGATTGATGGTTTGATGAAGTGCAAGGCGAAAACAGGTCGTTACATAAAGGCAGCCACGGCCAGCGTGGTGAGCAGGGCACCGGCAACGGTAAGGATGCTCAGGGTCATGCCGTCATCCTGTTCCGTCTGCTCGGGCTGAGCAGGCTTGGAGGTGCTGGTGCTGCTGGAAGCGGCGGTGCTCTTGACGGTCCAGTGGGCATACACGGTGGTATCCCCCGTGAACACCGTTGAAGTGGTGACCTTTGTGCCGCCCACCGTCTCGGTGTACCAGCCATCAAAGGTGTAGCCGTCCAGCGTGGGCTGGGCGGGCAGAGCGCTGAGCTTGCCGTTCAGGTTGGTGGTAACGGCCACAACAGAGCTGGTGCCGCCCATGGCATCCAGACCAATGGTGTAGATCTGTGCGTCCTTTTGCTCTGCGGCAAAGGCGGAGGGCAGTGCACAACACAGCAGCGCCGCACTGAGCAGGCCGAGAACCAGCATTTTCAGGATCTTTTTTCATAGGACTCCTCACTTTCCTGACGAGTTGGGGGATGGTGCAGCCGACTGCGGAAACACCAGAACAGACCTCGTGTCTCCCCGCCACAGGGCAGCAGACGAAAAAAGTCGGGATGAGGAGGTTTATTCAGATTTATTTTTACCACACAGAGCGCAACAAAAGCAACAAATCGGGCGGACTTTGCTGCAGGAATGGAAAAAAAAAACCGCTTTTTACAGATGGAGCGGCACAAAAGGCTGCGGAGGATGGCCGCAAAACGGGAAAAGTGGAACCTTCCCCTTGTGGAAAAACAAAGAATATGGTATAATATCTTGCACGATGCGCCATCGCCAAGCGGTAAGGCAGGGGACTTTGACTCCCCCATCGTAGGTTCGACTCCTGCTGGCGCAACCAAAAGCCCCGTCATCCTGAAAAGGCTGACGGGGCTTTTTGCATCACTTTTTCCACAAAGTGTGGCCGAACGGTGTAAAACTCAGCGGCGGTGGATCTTTCTGGTGGGCTTGCGGCGGTTCCAGCCGTTCAGGAACGTCCACAAGAAGTAAATTGCGGCAGAGATAATACTTAGCGTTATCACAACTTTGAGGTACAGACTGCCCAGAAACTCCCGGAACCGGGCCACCGTGAACAGCAGCGGGTTCGGGCTGACATCCTGCCCGGCGATCAGCTCCACCACGCCGATGGTCTCGCCTGCCAGCTTCAGCTCCACAGTGCCTACCACATCGCCCTGCTGGATGGGCGCACTGACCGCATCCGGCAGGTGAAAATATTTCTGGGTCACGCTGCCGTCACCGGTGGAGGGCAGCAGGGTCATCATGCTGTCGGCGGGGTACAGCTGCAGGGAGCTGGTGTCGGAGGAATACTTCACCGGGATCTCGGCCAGCGTAAGGTCGGTGTCCAGCGCGGCCTGAATGGAAAAGCTGTCGAATACCCAGTCCATCAGTTTGACTGTCTCAAACAGGGCGGGACGGCGGTTGGCGTAGCCAAGGGTATCGCAGCTGTCGGGGCTGTCCATCACGCAGAAGATATAGGTGGCACCATCCTTGTTGCCCCACGAAACATAACTCTGGGTGCCGGTATCGTCTTTAAAGGCGGTCACATTGCACATGCCGCCCTGCATGGCGCTGCGGTAGTAGCTGCCGCCGCTGGCTTTGCTCAGCGCGGCGTTCTGGCTGACCAGCACCGAGGAGGAGCGGTGCTTCTCCTTGGCGGGCATGGTAAAGCTGGGAGCACCGGAGATCTCGGCAAAGGCATCGAAGCTCATCAGGTAGCGCAGGATCAGGTACATATCCACGGCGCAGGTCACGTTGCCGCTGTCGATGCCGCAGGCATCGGTCCATGTGCTGCCGGTGGTGCCGATGCGCTGGGACAGGGTGTTCATCTGGCTCACCCAGCCGGCCAGATCGCCGCCGGAAAGGGTGTAGGCCAGACCCATGGCGGCTTCGTTGGCGTTGCGGGTCAGCATGGCGTAGACGGCTTCCCGGTAGGTGAAGGTCTCGTTGGAGCGCATGTCGGCGTTGTTGGTGTTGTATACATAATCCGAAATGGCGAACGGCATCTGGAAGGTGTCGTCCAGATGGTCGGCGTAGTTGGTCAGCAGCAGGGCGACGGTCATATACTTGGTCAGGCCGCCGGCCGGTACCTGCTTTGCGCTGTCCTTATCGTAGACGATGATGTTGGTGTCGGTGTTGACGATGTAGGCGCTCTGCGCCTGCACCTGATAGACCGGGGTGGGGTCGAACATGGCGCCGACAGGCAGAAGCAGGCAGCTGAACAGGACAGCGAACGACAAAACCAGTGCAAAAATACGTTTCATGTGGACAATTCCTTTAAAAAGCGATAATATAAAACAACAGGCAGCAGGGCACAAGCGCCATGCGCCGGGTAAGAACGAGATCACAGCGGAAGGCTGTATTCTTTATAATAACAGGTTTGGCGGGGTGTGACAAGGCTTATTGTGCCGATTTCACATCCGGTCAGGGAGGACAGGAATGGTATATCTGACAGGGGACACCCACGGCGATATCGACCGCTTCAAACACGGCAAAGCTGCGCTGGCTGGGCAAACGGGACACCGTGGTGGTGCTGGGCGATTTTGGTTTTGTGTGGGACGGCAGCAGGGAGGAACAGAAAAAGCTGGATTGGCTGCGCAAGCGCCCGTATACCCTGCTGTTTCTGGACGGCAGCCACGAAAACTACGATCTTTTGAAGCAGTATCCCACCGAGGAACGCTTTGGCGGGAAGGTGCAGGCACTGGGCGGCAATGTGTACCATGTGTGCCGCGGCAGCGTGCTGGAACTGGAAGAAAAAAAAACCTGTGCGTATCTGTGCTTTGGCGGTGCGGAAAGTCAGGACCGGGAGGACCGGGAACCCGGCGTGAACTGGTGGAAGGAAGAAATGCCCTCGGATGAGGAATACGCCTTCTGTGAGGAGAACCTTGCAGCCTGCGATTACAAAGTGGATTATGTGCTGACCCACGATGCGCCAAGCAGATTTTTGGATTTTACCGCCCTTGCCAGCGGCGAGACCAACCAGCTGCACAGTTTTCTGGATAAAATTTTGTTGAAGCTGACCTACGACAAGTGGCTTTTTGGCTGCTACCATAAGGATACCCAGCTTTCCACCAAAAGCCGCTGCGTCTTCTGCGATGTGATAAGCATGGGCGAACGGCACGCAAAGCGTTCTGTTCGATAACAGGGGCCGCTGCACCAGCCGTGCAGCGGCTTTTGCATTTGCTGCTGTTTGTGCGCAAAAACTTCCGGATCAGTTCATGGCTCCGGCTTTCTCAAACATCTGCTGCACCTGCTGTTCCAGCAGCGCGTGCTCCGGTGCTTCCAGCAGAGGGTCTTCTGCCAGCATGGCGGCGGCCTCGCTCTGGCTGCGCGGCGTGAAGGGTGCGGGTGTCGTTCATCAGGTCGGCAATCTGCAGGGTGGGCAAACCGTGCTGACGGCTGCCGAAAAAAGTCGCCGGGGCCGCGGGTCTCCAAGTCGTACTGCGCCACGGCAAAGCCGTCGGTGGTGGAGCAGAGAAATTTCAGCCGCTTCTGCACGGCTTCGCTGGTGTTGTCGCTGACAAGAAAGCACCAGCTCTCGGCGGCACCGCGTCCCACCCGTCCGCCGCGCAGCTGGTGCAGGGCGCTCAGACCGTAGCGCTCGGCGTTTTCAATCACCATCACGCTGGCGTTGGGCACGTCCACGCCCACCTCAATGACGGTGGTGGACACCAGTGCATCCAGCCGCCCGGCCTTGAAATCCTCCATGACGGCGGCTTTTTCCTTGGATTTCAGCTTGCCATGCATCAGCCCCACCCGGCGGTCCGGGCAGCAGCGCCTTGGCAATGTCCTCGTAGTAGCTCTTGACGGCATTCAGCCCGCCGTCCGGCACATCCTCGATGGCGGGGCAGACCAGATACACCTGCCGCCCCTTGTCGATCTCGCTGTCCAGAAAACGGATACAGGTCTCGCCGCCGCTTGCCGGTGATGCACCGGGTCTTGACCGGGGTGCGTCCGGAGGGCAGCTCGTCCAGAATGGAAATGTCCAGATCGCCGTAGATCAAAAGCCCCAGCGTGCGGGGGATGGGGGTGGCGCTCATGACCAGCAGGTGCGGGTTTGCGGCCTTTTTCTGCCAGTGCGCCGCGCTGACGCACCCCAAAGCGGTGCTGCTCGTCAATGACCGCCAGACCCAGCCGGGCAAATTCTCCACCCCTTCGCTCATCAGAGCGTGGGTGCCCACCACAAGGTCGGCTTCGTCATTGCGGATAGCGGACAGTGTGGTGCGGCGGGCAGCGGCTTTCATGCCGCCGGTCAGCAGGGCGACCCGCATCCCGAAGGGGGCAAGCAGCCGGTTCAGCCCCCTCAGCGTGCTGTGCGGCCAGAATTTCGGTAGGGGCCAGCAGCGCGGCCTGATACCCCGCCCGGATGCACGCCCAGATGGCGGCAGCAGCTACCAGCGTTTTGCCGCTGCCCACATCGCCCTGCAACAGGCGGTTCATGGCGGTATCGCCCGCCATATCGCTTAAAATTTCCTCCACTGCGCGGCGCTGCGCCCCGGTGGGGGCAAAGGGCAGGCTCTGCCAGAAAGGGGAGCTGGGTCGGCGCGGCGCATGGGTGCCCCGGTGGCGGCAGCGCCCCGGCTGCGCATCCGCCCAATGCCCAATTGCAGCACCAACAACTCTTCGTAAATGAGCCGCCGCCGCGCCGCTGCGGCCTGCTCCTCGGTGGCAGGGCAGTGGATGGCGCACACCGCTTCGGCCTTGGGGGAGCAGACGGTATTTTGCAGCATCTCCGGCGGCAACGGATCTGGCAGCAGCTCTGCATGGGGCAAAAGCTGCCGGATGCAGCGGGAGATGGCGCTGCTGGTAAGCCCCTCGGTCTGGGGGTAAACGGCCTCAAAGGGCTGCGGCTTGGATCTGCTCGGCGGTGCGCACCTGCGGGTTGATCATCTGGCGGCGCAGCATCCCGCCGGTGACGATGCCCTGAAAATAGTATTCCTGCCCCAGCTGCAACTTCTGGGTGGCGTAGGGGTTATTGAACCATGTGATCTCCAGACTGGCTACGTCGTCCCCGGCAGTGATGCGCTCCATCCGCCGCCCGCCCGGCAGGATGCGTCCGCCGGGCTTTGCGAATACCTCGGCCTTTACCACGCATTCGGTGTCGGCAGGGGCCTCCGCAATGGAGTAGGGCTTGGAAAAGTCGATGTAGCGCCGGGGGTAGTGGCACAGCAGGTCTGCCAGCGTCACGATGCCCAGCTTCTCGAATCGCTCTGCGGTCTTGGGACCCACCCCTTTCAGGTAGCGCACCGGGGTGTCCGGCGTTAAGGTAGTGCGGTTTTCGGTGGGCATGGCGTTTCAACTCCCTTCCAAGCGTAGTATAGCCATTGTAACACGGACGGAGAACAGATGCAAACACTTTGCCTTTGCGCGGCAGCTGTGGTACACTGAATAGAAAAAGAGAAGGGGAGATACCATGGAGATACGCAACGCAACTACGGAGGATCTGCACGCTATTGCCGCCGTGGAGACAGCCTGTTTTCCGGCAGCAGAGGCTGCCACGGCCGAGGAATTTGCCGGACGGCTGGCACACTATGCCAGTCATTTCTGGCTGCTGCTTGAGCAGGGAAAACTGGTGGCCTTTTGTGGACGGCTTTTTGCACCGACACGCCCGACCTGACCGATGAGATGTACGCAGATGCCGCCCTGCATGATGAAAACGGCGCATGGCAGATGATCTTTGGGGTGAACACCCTCCCGCGCTGCCGCTGCCAAGGCTACGCCGGGCTGCTGCTGCAGCGGGCTATTGCAGATGCCCGCGCACAGGGGCGCAAGGGGCTGGTGCTGACCTGCAAGGAGAAGCTTTGCACTATTACGCAAAGTTCGGCTTTGTGAACGAGGGTGTTTCCGCTTCCACCCACGGCGGGGTGGTGTGGTATCAGATGCGGCTGCGGTTCTGAGGTAGCGTTACTTTTATTATAGCAATGCCGGAGCGTCTGCGGACGCTCCGGCATTGCATTTTCACGGGAGGGGGTGCTGCGGCAGACTTTTTGTTTAACCGCAAAGTGACCGGTTTCGCCAGAGACTCTCCCTTTGAGGAAAGACTTCCCCCGGCCGGGGGAAGATGTCGCGTAGATAACGACAAAGGGGAATCAGTCACCGCAGCTGACTGAGAGGGCGAGGACATCGGCAGGGGACAGTGCAAAACAAAAAATCCCGGAAGCCGAAGCTTCCGGGAATCTTTTGGAGGTGACGACCAGATTTGAACTGGTGGATGAGGGTTTTGCAGACCCTTGCCTTACCACTTGGCCACGTCACCATATAGGGAGTGATGAATACCACTCCAATGGAGCGGCCGACGAGGCTCGAACTCGCTACCTCCACCTTGGCAAGGTGGCGCTCTACCAGATGAGCTACGGCCGCATATTCGGTGCATTTGTCCCTGCACCCCCGAGCGATTTGCGAATATCGGGCCCCCGCGAAAGCTTGCAAGCAAGTTTTGTGGGGAGGTGAAAGAGTTTGTTACGGCGGTCTTACTTGTAAGACTGCCAGACAAACGACTGACATTCCGACGAGCGACCCGGATCGGGCTCGAACCGACGACCCCCAGCGTGACAGGCTGGTGCTCTAACCAACTGAGCTACCGGGCCATATTGGAGCAACTTTTGCTGCTCCGTTATGGAGCGGCCGACGAGGCTCGAACTCGCTACCTCCACCTTGGCAAGGTGGCGCTCTACCAGATGAGCTACGGCCGCATATTCGGAAACCCGAATGGGTTTCCTTTGACTGGTGCCTCCGATCGGAATCGAACCAATGACACGGGGATTTTCAGTCCCCTGCTCTACCGACTGAGCTACAGAGGCGCACACCGGACGATGATTATTATACCTGAAATTTCGATTTTGTAAAGGGGTAAATGCAAATTTTTTGAAAAAAATTGAAAAGTTTTTGTTTTGGCGTTTATCCTGCGCAAAAAATAAGAACGACTTTTTTCGCGGTTTTCGTACCGGAGGGAAATCAAAAGGATAGAAAGAACATTTGACAAGTTTTACAACCTATGGTTTAATAAAAGAAAAAGAACACAGGCGCTTTTGTCCGCAGAGATGCTATTATATTTTTATATAATAGCAAAAAAGGCAAAGGCGTTTGCTTTGATTACAGAACGGCCTGCCCAGCACAGCTGCGGCGGGACGGGAGGAGCAGCATGGCAAAAAAACAGGAATATGGCAACGAGAGCATTACCTCGTTAAAGGGTGCCGACCGTGTGCGCAAGCGCCCGGCGGTCATCTTTGGCTCGGACGGCGTGGAGGGCTGTGCCCACTCGATCTTTGAGATCGTCTCCAACTCCATCGACGAGGCCCGGGACGGCCACGCGACACGATCAATGTCACCCGCTGCAAGGACGGCAGCGTCATCGTGGAGGACTTTGGCCGTGGTATGCCCGTGGACTGGAACAACGGCGAGGGCCGCTACAACTGGGAGCTGCTGTTCTGCGAGATGTATGCAGGCGGCAAGTACGGCGAGGGCGAGGATAACTACGAGTTCAGCCTGGGCCTGAACGGTCTGGGTCTGTGCGCCACCCAGTACGCGTCGGCGTGGATGACAGCCGACATCTACCGCGACAGTTACCACTACCATCTGGACTTTAAAAAGGGCGAGAATGTAGGCGGTCTGCAAAAAGGAGCCCTATAAGGGACGCCGCACCGGCAGTATCATCCACTGGAAGCCGGACGATGAGGTGTTTACCGACATCGATGTGCCCGGCAGCTACTATAAGGATGTGCTGCGCCGTCAGGCCGTGGTCAACGCAGGGCTTACCCTCAACTTTACCGATGAAAAGGAAAAAAGACCCCGCCACCGGCAAGCCATGGCACGAGAGCTGGTGCTACCAGAACGGCATTGCGGACTATGTGGCCGAAGTGGCCGGTGAGGACACCCTGACCCCGGTGTTCAGCTGCGAGAGCGAGGCTGTGGGCCGGGACCGCGAGGACCAGCCGGACTATAAGGTGCGCATGGGTGCGGCTTTTGCTTTCTCCAATAAGGTACAGCTGCTGGAATACTACCACAACTCCTCCTGGCTGGAGCACGGCGGCAGCCCGGACACGCGGTGCGCACCGCCTTTGTTTACCAGATCAACAAGTACCTGAAGGAAAAGAATCTGTACAAAAAGGGCGAGAGCGCCATCAGTTTTCAGGACGTGCAGGACTGTCTGGTGTATGTATCCTCCAGCTTTTCCACCCGCACCAGCTACGAGAACCAGACAAAAAAGGCCATCACCAATAAATTTGTCTCACAGGCCATGACCGACTTCCTCAAGCATTATCTGGAAGTGTATTTTCTGGAAAAGCCGGAGGAAGCCCAGAAGATCTGCCAGCAGGTGCTGGTGAACAAGCAGAGCCGCGAGCACGCGGAAAAAACGCGCCAGAGCATCAAAAAGACGCTCTCTACGCAAATCGACTTAGCCAACCGCGTGCAGAAGTTTGTGGACTGCCGCACCCGGGACGCCGCCCGCCGCGAGCTGTATATCGTGGAGGGCGACTCGGCTATGGGCGCGGTCAAGTCCAGCCGGGACAGTGAATATCAGGCCATCATGCCCATCCGCGGCAAGATTTTGAACTGCCTGAAGGCGGATTATGCCCGCATCTTCAAGTCGGACGTCATCGTAGACCTGATCAAGGTGATGGGCTGCGGCGTGGAGCTGGGCGGCAAGCACAACAAGGAGCTGGCTACCTTTAACCTCGAAAACCTGCGGTTCAATAAGATCGTCATCTGTACCGATGCCGATGTGGACGGCTACCAGATCCGCACCCTTGTGCTGACCATGCTCTACCGCCTTACCCCCACCCTGATCAACAAGGGCTATGTGTATATCGCGGAGTCGCCTTTGTACGAGATCACCACGAAGGACCGCACTTATTTTGCTTATACCGAGCCGGAAAAGGCCGCTTTTCTGGAAAAGATCGGGGACAAAAATACACCATCCAGCGCTCCAAAGGCTTGGGCGAGAACGACCCCGAGATGATGTGGCTGACCACCATGAACCCGGAAAGCCGCCGCCTGATCAAAGTAATGCCCACCGCTGTGGTGCAGACCGCGCAGGTTTTCGATATCCTGCTGGGCGACAATCTGGCAGGCCGCAAGGAGCATATCGCTCAGCACGGCGCAGAGTATCTGGATGATCTGGACGTGAGCTGAGAGATCGACGGCCTCGCTCTCCGTCTGCTCACTTTGTTCGCATCCACCTCTCCCAAAGGGAGAGGCCTTGGCAAAAAGATGAACTTTGCGTGGACTGCCAAGACCGGCTCCCCCCTTTGGGGGATGCTGCCGAGCAAAGCGAGGCTGAGAGGGCGAGCTTGTTTGCCGAAAAAGAACAGGCGTAAAACAAGAGGAACTGTAATGGCAAAAAAATCGACCAAGAAAACCTTAAAGCCGATGCGCCCGCAGTTGGGCGACGGCGTTGAAATTTTAAATGCAGGCAGTGTGCTGGAAGATCCCATTACCCGCACGCTGGAAACCAACTATATGCCCTACGCCATGAGCGTTATCGTCAGCCGCGCGCTGCCGGAGATCGATGGCTTCAAGCCCGCCCACCGCAAGCTGCTCTACACAATGTATGAGATGGGCCTGCTCAAGGGCGCACGCACCAAAAGCGCCAACATCGTCGGCAGCACGATGCACCTGAACCCCCATGGCGATGCGGCCATTTACGACACTATGGTGCGCATGGGCCGGGGCAACGAGAGCCTGCTGGTGCCCTTCGTGGACAGCAAGGGCAACTTTGGCAAGGCCTACAGCCGGGATATGTCCTGCGCGGCTTCCCGTTACACCGAGGCAAAGCTGGAAGGCGTCTGCGAGGAGCTGTTCCGGGACATCGACAAAGAAACGGTGGATTTTGTGCCCAACTACGACAGCAGCACCACCGAGCCCACCCTGCTGCCGGTCACTTTCCCCACCATTCTGGCAAACAATACGCTGGGCATCGCGGTGGGCCTGGCCTGCAACATCTGCTCCTTCAATCTGGCAGAGCTGTGCGCCACCACCGTGGCGCTGATGAAGGACGAGCACCACGATATCGGCACCACCATGCCCGCCCCGGACTTTGTGGGCGGCGGCCAGATCGTGTATGATGAAGCGCAGATGCGTGAAATTTACGAGAACGGCCGCGGCAGCGTAAAAAGTACGCGCCCGTTACAACGCAGTGCCCGGCGAAAATATGATCGAGGTCACCCAGATCCCGCCCACCACCACGGTGGAGGCCATTATGGACAAGATCGCAGAGCTGGTCAAGACTGGCAAGGTCAAGGAGATCAGCGACATGCGTGACGAGACCGACCTGAACGGTCTGAAGCTGACGCTGGACCTCAAGCGCGGCGTGGACGCCGACAAGCTGATGGCAAAACTGTTCAAGGCCACCCCGCTGGAGGACAGCTTCAGCTCGAACTTCAACATTCTGGTGTCCGGTCAGCCCCGGGTCATGGGCGTGCGGGAGATTTTGAAGGAGTGGACGGCCTTCCGCGTTGAGTGCGTGCGCCGCCGCACCTACTACGACCTGCACGGCAAGGAAAAGCGGCTGCACCTGTTGCAGGGTCTTGCCGCCATTTTGCTGGATATCGACAAGGCCATCCATATCATCCGCACTACCGAGGAGGAGACCGAGGTGGTGCCCAACCTGATGATCGGCTTTGGCATTGATGAAGTGCAGGCAGATTATGTGGCAGAAATCAAGCTGCGCCATTTGAACCGGGAATACATCCTCAAGCGCACCGGTGAGATCGAGCAGCTGGAAAAGGACATTGCCGACCTGAACGATGTGCTGGCAAAACCTGCCCGCATCCGCCGCATCATTAT
>VOFC01000345.1_pt1 | contig 15041 bp, 23 predicted proteins | sample 5384161 | NCBI WGS metagenome assembly VOFC01 (sample SAMN12384722, study PRJNA508395) | human gut metagenome | isolation source: healthy gut B | host: Homo sapiens | reverse complement strand
TCTCACCATTTGATAAAATCAAGACAGTATCTCGCATTTTTACAATTTCAACATAGAAAGGACAATACATGAAATTAGCAGTAATCAGTGATCTTCATGGGAATTATTATGCGCTTTCGGAGGTGATGGCGTTTCTTCGCGAGCAGCAAATTGACGGTATCATCGGACTTGGGGATTTTGTGACGGATGGGCCGTTTCCGCAACGGATGATGGAGGCGCTCCGTGAAATGCAGGATGAGTTTCCATGCTATCTGGTTCGGGGAAACCGGGAGGAATATCTGCTTGAGAATATCCGGTGCCCGCAGAACTGGAAGGCAGGTTCTTCGACGAGCGGACTTTTGGATTACACGTTTCGGAATCTTACCGCGCAGGATCTGGAATTTTTTGAGCAGCTGCCGACAGACGGTGTTCTGATTGGAAAAATGGATGAAGCGGGCCATCTGATTCCTGTTTTTGTGTTCCGCAGGAAGAAGTCACACCGGATACCTGCCGCGAATCTCTCTTCCCGGCACTTCGTCTCTCTCACGGCGCGCCCGGAGAACTCCGTGGGAATTTCGGTCTGCATCCGGAACTTTTGCTGTCCCATCTGGAAAATCTCGATGCCGCAATCCTGCTCGGCGGGCACAGCCACAAGCAGGAGCAAAGAGAATATGCCGAAAAAAACATACCTGAATCCCGGTTCCCTTGGGCTTGCGCTTGATGGAGTCGGCGGCCATGCCCATTTCGCGATTCTGGCGCTGCAAAACAGCACATGGCAGATCGAATGTTTTCAGATTCCCTACGATCTCGAAGGCTACCTCGCCGAATTCGACCGCGCCGGGCTGGAAACGCATGGCAGTGTCCTTGCCCGTTCCCTTAAAACGGACATTGACCTGCCTCGTGGCGCTGGCTTCTGTCGTATACGTAGTGGTACTGGTTGTCCATTGCCGCGTTCAGGCTGTCTGCCAGGGCGATGGCGGTTCCGCTTGGAGCGTCGCATTTCAGTTTGTGGTGTTTCTCCACGATCTCCATATCAAAGCCTGCTTCGGCAAGCACTTTTGCAGCTGCCTGTACCAGTTTCATCAGCGTATTCACACCAAGGGACATATTTGCAGAGCGGAGAACCGGGATTTCTTTGCTGGTCTCCTGCACTTTTTGAGCTGATCCTCGGTGAGGCCTGTGGTGCAGAGGACGAGTGGAAGTTTTTTCTCCTTGCAGGCATCGAGCAGTGCGTCGGCTGCCTTGTAGGAAGAAAAAGTCAACGACTACGTCTGCCGGAACATCGCATTCTGCCAGGCTTTTGAATACCGGATAATCGTTCTGGCCGTTGTCGTTCATATCGATTCCGGCTATGATTTCTGCATTTGCATCTTCTTTTACTAGGCCGGTGATGACCTGTCCCATATGGCCGTTGCAGCCATGCATAATAATTTTAACCATTGTCTTTTTCCTTCTTTACTTCGTGTATTCTTAACTTAAGCCAGTTTGATTTCAAAATCTTTCATAGCCTTTGCCAGGCGCTCCTGGTTCTGCGGCTCCATCTCGGTCAGCGGCAGACGAAGCGGTCCAACCTCTTTGCCCATCAGGTTCAGCGCTGCTTTTACCGGAATCGGGTTTACTTCGCAGAACAGGGCATCGATGAGCGGCAGGGCTCTCAGCTGGATTTCTCTTGCACCAGCCACATCGCCGTCGAGGAATTTCTGTACCATGTCGTGGGTCTCACGCGGTGCTACGTTGGAAAGAACGGAGATTACACCGCTTCCGCCAAGGGAAAGGATCGGCACAACCTGATCGTCGTTTCCGGAGTACAGATCGATCTTTCCATCGGTCAGCTGCATAATTTTTGCGACCTGGGAAATGTTTCCGGAAGCCTCTTTGACTGCAACGATATTCTCAACGTTGTTGAACAGATAGGCGATCGTTTCCGGTGCAATGTTTACGCCGGTTCTGCCCTGAATGTTGTAAGGATGACCGGCACTTTGACGCTGTCTGCGATTGCGGTAAAGTGTGCAATCAAGACCCTTCTGTGTTGCTTTTATTGTAATACGGAGAAACGAGAAGAAGTCCGTCCACGCCGTATTTTTCTGCTTCCTGAGACAGATAAATTGCTGTCTCCGTGCTGTTGGAGCCGGTTCCTGCAATTACCGGGATTCTGTGATTTACTTTTCCACGGTATATTTGATGGCATCCAGATGCTCCTCATGGGACAGGGTCGAAGCCTCACCGGTGGTTCCGCAGATGACGATGGCGTCGGTTCCGCCGGCGATCTGCTCCTCAATCAGTTCTCCGAGTTTTCGTAATTCACTTCCTGTGTTTCGGTCATCGGTGTGATAATTGCAACAGCTGCACCTTTAAAAATAGACATTCTCTTTTTCCTCCTGTATGTTGTGTCAGATAAAACCATAAGAAATCAGTCGCCGGAGCTTATCTCTCACGGAAAATTTCACTTTCCGTTTAAAAAGAGGCGCCTCATCCCCGATAAGATCGCCTCCAAATTCACACATACGCAGTATCTATGATCAGATAGCTCTCCATCTCTCGATGACAGTCGCAGATTTTTTCAACCTGCGCCCAGGAGCATACCGGTTCAGCGCCGGATGTCCTTCGGCATTCTTCCCTTTTCCTCTTCTTCTTTTGCTGCTGAGGCATCCGAAAAGGTACTCTTGAAGTAATGCGACCTCTATCCACTTCAGTTCTGCTTTTACTATAGCATCATTAAATTTTCTTGTCAACAGCGGATCGCGCTTTAACTCTCACTGTATTCCAGCTTGCTCACCGAAACCTCATATGCGGTCCGCTTTTCCATTTCCGTCTCGCTCAGCCGCTTCATATATTCCCGGCTCTGGATCCGTCCCCAGATGAGAACGTGGCCGCCCACGGCAAACGCAGAGGCATACCGCGCATTCCGTCCCCAGCAGATGCACGGGATATAATCTGATTTTCCATACGGACGGTTGACCGCGATCAGAAGGTCGGCGATCTCTCTTCCCAGAGGTGTTTTCCGGTAGACCGGCGGTTTACATATGTATCCATCGAGGTAAATCTGGTTGGATTTGACGGAATCGTCCTCTTCCTCCACGAAGCTTAATTCCCGCGCAAATACGGAGAGTACCAGACGGTTCTTCTTCTCCTCGTGGCGGTTGTAGGACCGGAACTGACCGCTGATGCAGATCCACTCACCCTGGTAATCCTGTGATACGTCCACCAGCCGCTCGGAGACCATCACCGGAATGATGTCCTGCGATTCACTCAACCGCTTGACCATCACATCGACGAGGTAAAAGCCCTCTCCGAATACCTGATGGCTGAATGTAAACGGGGAGACAATCTCTCCCATGATAACCACCGGATTGTTTTCAATCATCTTGTCTGCCATAATGAAAATCCCCTTCCTTTGTCTTTTCTTTTTCTGAATATTGATTTCTGATCGGTACTTTGCTGATCTATAATCCTAATGTATGAACCACATTTCTTTTTCAGAACCACTTTTTTCCAGATTTTTTTATTTCTATTCAAATCAGCATTCTGCCCAATTTTTTGTATATGTTTCTGTAAAAACCGCACCACATGCTTCGTATTTTCTACCATTGCAATACAAAAAATGTCACATCTTCCCTGTTTTTTTTTCTCTGTTCTGTGCTATAATAGTTCAGATAGGCAGGCATCCAGCAGAGACAAAACGGCAAGGCACCTGCCTTTGTGCTGTGATAAACATTCCCGGCCGGCTTGAAATTTTGAAAAATTGAACCCGGCAGGGTCAACCCATAGGAAGAGGAATGAAGAAATGAAAACAACGAGAGAAGATGTAAGAAACGTTGCCATCATCGCCCATGTCGATCATGGTAAAACTACACTGGTAGACGAGCTTCTGAAACAGAGCGGCGTTTTCCGTGCCAATCAGGAGGTTCAGGAACGTGTCATGGACTCGAACGATATCGAGCGTGAACGTGGAATCACCATTCTTTCCAAAAAATACAGCAGTTTACTACAAAGGAACGAAAATCAATATCGTCGATACCCCCGGGCATGCCGATTTCGGCGGCGAGGTTGAGCGAGTTCTGAAAATGGTAGACGGCGTTATTCTGGTTGTAGACGCATTCGAGGGCGCTATGCCGCAGACCAAATTCGTGCTGAAAAAAGCACTTGAGCTGAATCTTTCCGTTATCGTCTGCATCAACAAAATCGACCGCCCGGAAGCACGCCCGGATGAAGTTATCGACGAAGTGCTCGAGCTTCTGATGGACCTCGATGCATCTGACGAACAGCTTGACTGTCCGTTTCTGTACGCATCCGCAAAGATGGGTCATGCGGTACTCGATCTGAACGATACCCCGAAGGATATGACACCTCTGTTCGAGACCATCCTGAAATACATCCCGGCTCCGACCGGCGATCGGAAGCTGGCACACAGCTTCTGATCAGTACCATCGACTACAACGAATACGTTGGACGTATCGGTGTCGGCAAAGTTGAAAACGGAACGATCCGCGTGAACCAGGACGTTATGCTGGTCAACCACCACGATCTGACCAAGAAGAAAAAAAAGTAAAGGTCAGCAAACTGTATGAATTTGACGGACTGAAAAAAGTAGAGGTTACTGAGGCAGGCATCGGTTCTATCGTTGCTGTTTCCGGTATCCCGGATATCCACATCGGAGATACTCTCTGCGGCGATCTGGACAACCCGGTTTCCATCCCGTTCCAGAAAATCTCCGAGCCGACTATTTCCATGAACTTCATCGTAAACGACAGCCCGCTGGCCGGTAAAGAAGGTAAATACGTAACTTCCCGCCACCTCCGTGACCGTCTGTTCCGTGAGTTAAACACTGACGTTTCTGCCTTCGCGTCGAGGAGACAGAGTCCGCAGACTGCTTCAAGGTTTCCGGACGTGGTGAGCTCCATCTGTCCGTCCTGATCGAGAACATGCGCCGTGAAGGCTTTGAGTTCGCTGTCAGCAAGGCAGAAGTTCTGTCTACAAAGAGACGAGCGCGGACGCAAACTCGAGCCAATGGAAATCGCATACGTTGACGTTCCGGACGAGTTCTCCGGTACTGTCATCCAGCTCCTCAGCGAGCGTAAAGGCGAGCTTCACGGCATGAGCCGCGCAAGCGATGGTTCCACCCGTCTGGAGTTCGAAATTCCGGCCGTGAGGCCTGATTGGTTTCCGTGGAATCTTCATGACCTCCACCAAAGGAACTGGTATCCTGAACACCGAGTTTGAAGATTACGCACCGTACAAGGGCGATATCCAATACCGCAAACAGGGTTCCCTGATCGCATTCGAGGATGGCGAGTCCGTTACCTACGGTCTGTTCAACGCCCAGGAGCGCGGTACCCTGTTCATCGGACCTGGCGAGAAGGTTTTCCCGGTATGGTTATCGGACAGAACGCGATCATGCGTCTGGCCGAGAATCCTCTCCCTGGAGCAGGCTCTGGCTTCATCGACAAGGACGAGCTGTCGAGAACGGCGCTGATTCCAGTTTGCCAATGTACATTTTTCGTCTGCCAGGTTCCATTTGGGTAAACCGGCGGTTCTCCCACTGTTTTCTATGATTGCTCGTTCGGCCGATAGATGCGAGCAGTTCATCAGCTGCTGTTTCCATACGGCCGCTGCAACGGATGACATCGTTGCACCCTGTCCGTTGTTGTACTGGGCGATCAGATCATCCGTCATCTGGAACTGGGCAAGGCCGTCGTCGGTGCTCAGTTCTTTCATATTCGGATGCGCATAGGATGTGGTTTCCGAAGCTCATCAGCCGATTTCCGCCATGCGCGGGATCACATCTGCACCGTATTTTTCCGATCATTGCTGCCGAGCATAAAGGAAAGTCGCCTGTGCCCCATACTGCTCCAGCGTATCGAGAAGCCGTGCTGGTATAGACGCCTGGGCCGTCATCAAAGGTCACAGGGCTACCATCATCGAGCCGTTGCGGTCTGGCTGGTAAACACCCTGGTCATCAAAGTAACAGCCTTTTCCGCCGATCGGTTTCCAGCCGGTCGCCATGTAACCATTGGAATCAAAATGGTACTGGTTTCCGTCGATATCTGCCCATCCGTTGACGTAGTACGTTGTGGCATCCGTTGCGTACCACCAGCCCGACGAGCTGTACTGCCATCCCGGCGTCTCATTCGGCGGCGTGGTCTCCGCAAGCTTCTTAATTCCCGCATTTCCCGATCCGTCCTCCGCCTCCGGCGCCGTCTCGCTCACCGTCTTTGCGGCTGTGTCATTACTCAGTACAATTCCTTTTTTCGCAAGCTGCGCTCCCGCAAATTTCCAGATAAGCGCAAGAAAAAGAAGGCCGACCACCACACACAGGAAATCCGTGACACTTTCTGCATCATCTGTCTGCGGCGCATCTGCTTTCTTCTCTGTTTCAATGATTTTCTTTCCATATGATCTGTTTATACTCCATCGTCCCGCCCCTTTGCGGAACTTTCTTCCATCGTAACGCAAACGTTTTTCGACATTTTTCTACTTACTATCATAACGTGATCTGACCTAAGATGCAAGGCACAAATTCTTACATTTTTCCACTTCTGGTAAATTTAAGTTCATGGTTTCTTAACATCTTCATCGCAACAAAGAAGAGTGACTCTGTTCCCGGAAAATCGGATGCAGAATCACTCTTTTTCGCGTAGTTCTTATTCAATTTCAGCCCGTCTATTTTCCCAGATCAACGCCCTTCAGGAAGTCACTTCCCATGACCCAGGTTTCCTTCTCCAGCGTTACGGCGGATTCGATTTTCCAGGTGATCGTCTCTGTTTTGGTTTTCCGGAAGAAATGGAGGAAACGGGTTCGTCGCTCGATCGCAGCGGTCACGTTAGTTTCAATCTTCATCTGCTTGGATTCGTTGGTTACGGTTGTGGAGACGCTGCTCACGGTGATACTGGTGATTCCGGTGTTGGTGTCGCTGTTTAGGTAGGCATCGCAGAGCTGCTGGTACTGTTCTTTGGCGGTTTTCTGTACGGCGGTGTCGGCGGAAAATTCGTTTTTGATGGTGCTGAAGGATTTTCCGGCGGCTGCGGCTGTGAATACCTTGTCCAGGGACTCTTCTGCGCGGTCGGCGATGGTTTTGCCGGTGGAATCGTTGAGTTTTAAATCCGGCAGGAATTCCATGCTGCTGTTGTCCTGCACGAGGATGATCTCGCGGTATGGGTCTTTCTGTTTTTCGGTCAGTTCAATGGTGTGGCCGCCGTGGAAGAGATACGGGATTTTGTAGATGCTGACGTTATCTGCCGTCTCTTTTAAATACTTTTTCCCGACCTGCACGCCGTCCAGATAGAACGAGGCATCCGCCGGGACGGTGATTTCGACATCGGTCACGTAGCTGTCTTTCGGCACAACGTACCACTCTTTGAAGTTCCATTTTACGGTATCCCCGGCGGCGATCTCCAATGTTTCTTCAGTATAAATCCTGTTTTCCCCGGTCTCAAGATTCTGTTTTCTGCGCATGAAAAAGCTCTTGATCTCCGGTGTTTCCTGCCCGTCAGTGCCGTCCTGTTTTGCTTTCCAGGTCATTGCATTGACGTAGTTCTTCCGCGACAGAAACGTGCTGTCCGGGAACTGACATACATCGTATGCACTGTTCCAGTCTCCTGCCAGACATGCTTCCACGTAATTCCGTCCTGCCGCCTGCGGCGCATACAGATACGCGCCTGCCATAAAAAATGCGGCGCACAGAATCAGAAACAGACTGAGATTCACGATCAGAATCCGCAGACTCATCGGCAGATCACGAAATTTTGCCGCCCGTATTTTCACAGAAAGCTCCGTCGTCTCTTCTCCGTCTTTTTCCACATGGCGGAATCTTTTTCCTTTTCTTTTCCACTTCTGGAGCATAGTTTACCTCATCTTTTCCTCTTTATTTGGTAATTATTCAGAGCCATGCGAAATGGAAGAAAAAATTGCGAATCATGCTTGCATGAATGAGCAGTTTTTTCTGGAATTTCATATGGCGACAAGCCACATCGAGATGCAGCGTAAGCGGAATCGAGATGGGGCTCTGAATAATTACCTTGTTTCTTCCACCGAATACGTATGCACCCGGTCGCTCGTCTGGCTGTATGCCTCGCCTTCCGCATAATACTCCTGCGACGTCGTGGAAAAACGCGTAATCGTCTCTTTCACACGCTCCCCGTCGTTCCCTGATGAAGAAACAGCCCCACGATCATCAGAATCGCAAACACATTCAGAATCAGTACCGCCACATTTACTGCAATGCCAGGTATCTTTTTGATCCACATAGGCTTCCCTCTTTTCTGTCTCCATTGTAACAAAATGCTCCCGAAAATACAAGGAAAGCAGAGACCCCGGCGAACCGGAAATTCTCTGCTTTCCACAAATGACATATTTATTTTTTAACCTTGAAGGGTTTACTCCTCGGTATCATCCTTTGACGGAATCATTTCCTCACCAATAGTCACTGGAAGGATGCAGCAGACAGGAAGGAATCAGTAGCCAGGGATGCTTTGGTAATACCAAGCAGAACCTGTTTTCCTTCTGCCGGCTCTTTGCCTTCTGCGATCAGCGCTTTGTTGGTCTCATCATACTCCAGGAAGTCTACCATGTCGCCCGGAAGGAATTCTGTATCTCCGTTTTCTTCAATACGAATCTTCTTTAACATCTGGCGAACCAGCACCTCGATATGCTTATCACTGATTTCTACACCCTGCAGACGGTATACTCGCTGTACCTCGCGGATCATGTAATCCTGAACGGCACGTACACCTTTGATCTTCAGGATATCATGCGGGTTGACAGTACCCTCGGTAAGCTCATCACCAGCTTCCATAACCTGTCCGTCCATGATCTTGATACGGGATCCGTAAGGGATCAGGTATGTCTTGGATACGCCATCGTCCGGATTGGTAACCACGATTTCGCGTTTTTTCTTGGTGTCTTTGATCTGTGCAACACCGGCAATTTCAGTGATGACGGCAAGTCCTTTCGGCTTTCTTGCCTCGAAAAGCTCCTCGACACGAGGAAGACCCTGTGTAATATCTCCACCGGCAACACCGCCGCTGTGGAAGGTTCTCATGGTCAGCTGTGTACCAGGCTCACCGATGGACTGTGCTGCGATGATTCCGACTGCCTCGCCGACCTGTACAGCCTCGCCGGTGGCCATGTTGGCGCCATAGCATTTTGCACAGATTCCGTTACCGGAACGGCAGGTAAGAATGGTACGGATTTTTACTTTTTGTATAATGCTCACCGTTCTCGTTGATGCCGTCTTTGATGACACGGGCAGCACGTTTCGGGGTGATCATATGGTTTGCTTTTACAATGACGTTGCCGTCCTTGTCTTTGATCGTCTCGCAGGAGAAACGGCCTGTGATACGATCCTGCAGACTCTCGATCTGCTCTTTTCCGTCTGTGAACTCGCTGACCCACATACCCGGAATTTCGTCCTTGCCCTCGGCACAGTCGATTTCACGGATGATGACGTCCTGAGAAACGTCTACCATTCGACGGGTCAGGTAACCGGAGTCGGCGGTACGAAGCGCGGTATCGGACATACCTTTTCGTGCTCCATGTGCGGACATGAAGTATTCCAGTACCTGAAGACCTTCACGGAAGTTTGACTTGATCGGCAGCTCGATGGTGTGTCCGGTTGTATCGGCCATCAGTCCTCGCATTCCGGCAAGCTGTTTGATCTGCTTATCGGAACCACGGGCTCCGGAGTCAGCCATCATGTAGATGTTGTTGTATTTATCCAGTCCGTCGAGCAGTGCTTTTGTAAGCGCATCGTCGGTCTTCTTCCAGGTCTCTACGACCTCTTTGTAACGCTCTTCCTCGGTAATCAGACCACGTTTGAAGTTTCTTGTAATCTTGTCTACCGTTGCCTGTGCTTCGGCGAGCATCTCCGGCTTCTGCGGCGGCACGGTCATATCGGAAATGGATACGGTCATGGCTGCACGGGTGGAGTATTTATATCCAGTTGCCTTGATATAGTCCAGAACCTCTGCGGTTTTGGTAGCTCCGTGTGTATTGATGACTTTTTCCAGAATCTGTTTCAGCTGTTTCTTTGCAACGAGGAAATCAACCTCAAGCGCAAGCTCGTTACCCGGAACCGTACGGTCTACGAAGCCCAGATCCTGCGGCAGAATCTCATTGAAGAGGAATCTTCCGAGTGTGGAGCTTACGTTCTGCTGCATTACAGTACCATCTTCCAGCTCTTTTTTCGCAGCGGATGGTAATCTTGGTCTGCAGGGTAATGTATCCGTTCTCGTATGCCAGGATGGCTTCGTTCATATCGCGGAAGAAGCTTCCTTCGCCCTTCTCGCCCGGACGCTCCTGTGTCAGATAGTAGATACCAAGAACCATATCCTGGGAAGGAACGGCTACGGGACCACCATCGGACGGTTTCAGCAGGTTGTTCGGAGAAAGAAGCATGAAACGGCACTCTGCCTGCGCTTCTACGGACAGCGGCAGATGGCATGCCATCTGGTCACCGTCGAAGTCAGCGTTGAATGCGGTACAAACCAGCGGGTGCAGCTTAATCGCTTTACCTTCTACCAGAATCGGCTCGAACGCCTGGATACCCAGACGATGCAGGGTAGGGGCACGGTTCAGCATAACCGGATGCTCTTTGATGACGTCCTCGAGAACGTCCCATACCTGCGGCTCGAGTTTCTCGACCATTTTCTTTGCATTTTTGATGTTATGTGCAGTGCCGTTGGAAACCAGCTCTTTCATAACGAACGGTTTAAACAGCTCGATTGCCATTTCTTTCGGCAGACCGCACTGGTACATTTTCAGTTCAGGACCTACGACGATAACGGAACGGCCGGAATAGTCGACACGTTTACCAAGCAGGTTCTGACGGAAACGGCCGGATTTACCTTTCAGCATGTCGGACAGAGATTTCAGAGGACGGTTTCCAGGACCGGTTACCGGACGGCCGCGGCGGCCGTTGTCGATCAGGGCATCAACTGCCTCCTGGAGCATACGCTTCTCGTTGCGGACGATGATTTCCGGAGCACCCAGTTCCAGAAGTCTCTTCAGACGGTTGTTTCTGTTGATGACTCTGCGGTAGAGATCATTCAGGTCGGATGTTGCAAAACGTCCTCCGTCAAGCTGTACCATAGGACGCAGATCCGGCGGAATAACCGGAACCGCATCAAGAATCATCCACTCCGGACGGTTTCCGGACTCACGGAATGCCTCAACAACCTCAAGTCTCTTTGATGATGCGGGCTCTCTTCTGTCCGGTAGAATCTTTAAGACCTGCCTTTAATTCAGCAGACTCTTTTTTCCAGATCGATTGCCATCAGAAGCTCTTTGATGGATTCCGCACCCATACCTGCACGGAAGCTGTTTCCGAACTCCTCTCTGGCATCCTGGTATTCTTTCTCGGTCAGAACCTGTTTGTACTGTAATTTGGTATCGCCTGCATCAAGAACGATGTAGTTTGCGAAATACAGAACCTTTTCCAGAGTTCTCGGAGACAGATCCAGGATCAGTCCCATACGGGACGGAATTCCTTTGAAATACCAGATATGGGATACCGGAGCAGCAAACTCAATGTGGCCCATACGCTCACGGCGCACACTGATTTTGTTACTTCTACGCCGCATCGGTCGCAGATTACGCCTTTGTAGCGAATTTTCTTATATTTACCGCAATGGCACTCCCAGTCCTTGCTGGGTCCGAAGATTCGTTCGCAGAATAAGCCGTCTCTTTCAGGCTTCAGGGTTCTATAATTAATTGTTTCAGGCTTTTTACCTCGCCTCTGGACCACTCCCGGATCTTCTCCGGGGAGGCAAGTCCTATTTTGATGGCATCAAAGCTCATCTGGTAATTTTCTTTTTTTGCTGTTTCTGGCATTTGATTACCCACTTTCCTCGCAAAGCGAAGATCTACAAGTTACATGTCATCATCTGAACTTTCATCCAGATCAAGATAAGAGTCTTCTTCTTCATCCTCTTCCACATCTACCATTTCTTCTCCGTCAAATTCTTTCTTGGAGAATCCATAGTCACCAAATCTCTCGTCCTCTCTGTCAGAGTAACGGTCTCCCTCGATGATGTGGTTCAGGTTGGTATCACCGTAATCAACTGATTCCATAATTTTAACTTCGGTATTGTCATCACGCAGTACGCGGACATCGAGTGCCAGGGACTGCAGCTCTTCCAACAATACTTTGAAGGATTCCGGAATACCAGGCTCCGGAATATTGTCGCCCTTGATGATGGCTTCGTATGTCTTCACACGGCCAACCACATCGTCAGACTTCACAGTCAGGATCTCCTGCAGCGTGTAGGGATGCACCGTACGCCTCAAGAGCCCAAACCTCCATCTCTCCGAAACGCTGTCCACCGAACTGAGCTTTTACCACCCAGAGGCTGCTGTGTAACGAGGGAGTATGGGCCGGTAGAACGGGCATGAATCTTATCGTCTACCAGGTGATGCAGTTTCAGGTAATGCATGTGTCCGATGGTGGTTCTTCCATCAAACGGCTCACCGGTACGTCCGTCGCGGAGCTGTACCTTACCGTCTCTTGCGATATCAACGCCCCTTCCACAGTTCTCTGTGATCCAGGTGCTCTTCCAAGTACTGATATACTTCCGGAAGCAGAACATCTTTATATTTCTCGGAGAATGCATCCCATTCCATGTTTACATAATCGTTTGCCAGTTCCAGGGTATCCTGAATATCTTTCTCGTTTGCGCCGTCGAAAATCGGGGTGGATACGTTAAATCCAAAGCGCTGCTGCTGCAAGGCTCAGGTGGATCTCCAGGACCTGACCGATATTCATACGGGACGGCACACCCAGCGGGTTCAGTACGATATCCAGCGGACGTCCGTTCGGCAGGAACGGCATATCCTCTACAGGAAGCACGCGGGAAACAACACCCTTATTACCATGACGACCTGCCATCTTATCACCAACAGAGATTTTTCTCTTCTGCGCAATGTAAATGCGGACTGCCTGGTTTACTCCGGGTGCCAGCTCATCGCTGTTCTCACGGGTAAATACCTTGGCATCCACTACGATACCATATTCACCATGCGGTACTTTCAGGGAAGTATCACGTACTTCTCTTGCCTTCTCACCGAAGATCGCGCGAAGCAGTCGCTCCTCAGCAGTCAGCTCGGTCTCTCCCTTAGGAGTTACTTTACCAACCAGGATATCTCCGGCACGTACCTCTGCACCGATGCGGATGATTCCACGCTCGTCCAGGTCTTTTAAGGCTTCATCGCCGACGCCCGGAACGTCTTTTGTGATCTCTTCCGGTCCAAGCTTGGTGTCACGGGCCTCTGCCTCGTACTCCTCGATGTGGATGGAAGTGTAAACATCATCCTGTACCAGACGCTCGCTTAAGAGTACGGCGTCCTCGTAGTTATATCCTTCCCAGGTCATAAATCCGATCAGCGGGTTTTTTACCAAGAGCAAGCTCGCCCTGGTAGGTAGACGGACCGTCTGCGATTACTTCGCCGGCCTCTACATGGTCACCCTTTAAATACGATTGGTTTCTGGTTGTAGCAGTTGGACTGGTTGCTTCGCATGAATTTGGTCAGATGGTAAACATCTTTTGTTCCGTCATCATTGTTCATGCGATCTCGTTGGAGCAGGAATAGGAAATGGTTCCTGCTTTTTTTGCAACGACGCAGACACCGGAGTCTACGGCTGCTTTTGCTTCGATACCGGTTCCTACAACAGGAGCCTCGGTGATCATCAGCGGTACGGCCTGACGCTGCATGTTCGATCCCATCAACGCACGGTTCGCATCATCGTTCTCAAGGAAAGGAATCATAGCGGTAGCAACGGAGAATACCATCTTCGGAGACACGTCCATGTAATCAAACATGTGCGGCTCGTAGGACTGGGTCTCATCCAGATAACGTCCGGAAACGTTCTTGTTGAGGAAGTGTCCTTCTGCATCCAGCGGTTCATTTGCCTGTGCTACATGGTAATTATCCTCTTCATCTGCGGTCATGTAGACTTGCTTCGTCGGTAACACGCCATTTTTCGGATCTGATTTGTCAATTCTTCGTATGGATCAACGCCGCCATTTATTGATGATCCCGTAGTTGGACAGCGAGGAAATCAGACCGATGTTCGGGCCTTCAGGCGTTTCTACCGGGGCACATGCGTCCATAGTGGGAATAATGAACGTCGCGGACTTCGAACCCTGCGCGTTCACGGGACAGACCGCCAGGTCAGTAGCACGTCACGCTGTTTACTGCGATTGAGTATTTTACGTCATCTTCACACAGTGTCAAAAGGCTCAGCCGTCCGCCGTAGTCGGAGATTGGTGAAATGTCATCAAAGACTTCCTTGAGTCCGCTTCTCAGGAACCAGTCATAGGAATCCTTCTGGACTTCAATCAAGTTAAGGCATTTCCAATACTTCTTTTTTGTCTCCTGGTAACTCATTCATACTTTTCCGGTAGGTATCGGACGTATTCTGTTTTCTCCATTGACGTTGTCGCCTTGTTACCAATATATTTATTACCGCTCATTGCCTGAACAAAGGTTTAGGCATATCTTGCCATAATAGTGCATTTCTAGATTATCATGTTTTCAAATTGTGTCAACAAGGCAGATTGTATTTTTTCAATTGTCTGTTTTTTACTGGTTTTCTTCCGGACCTGTTAAATAATACTTTGGATGTGATTGAAAAGCACCGAATTTTCAGAAAAAACCGCATGGTATCCGCATCCTCTGCTTCTGCTTCCGGCCAGTGCAGGGAGTCCGGCGTGATCCGGATTTCCGTTCTTTGCGAAGGCGAGAAGTGCTCGAAGATTTCGCTTTCCAGTTTATCGCTGACATCCGGGATGCCACAAATTTCTACGAGATCTGCGTTTCCGAAGAAATACGGGATATCGGAGCAGTGCCATGCCGGCTTGCCGTGCTGGAACGGGAATTCCAGAGCGAAGTTGTAGAGATATGCTTTGCCGCCGCCTTTTTGCGAACAGTTTGGCAAGTTTTTACGGTCGGCTCACGCATTGCACGGTCGATCGCAAGAACATCTACGCCGTTCTTCTCCGGATATGCTTCTTTGAAAGCGTCCAGAACCTTTTCGGCATTGTCTCCATAAACCTTTTTGAGGATTTCCA
>VOFC01005061.1_pt1 | contig 15042 bp, 24 predicted proteins | sample 5384161 | NCBI WGS metagenome assembly VOFC01 (sample SAMN12384722, study PRJNA508395) | human gut metagenome | isolation source: healthy gut B | host: Homo sapiens | reverse complement strand
CACATGAGCTGTTTCCGCACTGTCTGTTTTGAAGTGCAGGGATCCTCCCGGCACAAAGATGTGCGGCAAATTTACGATCCAAACGGGTCTGCGCAGTTTTACGGAAAAAGGGACCACGCGGTACTCTTTTCCGGCTTCTGTCCGAACGTTCCCATTCTGCGTTCATTCACAATTGAAGCACATCCAGATCCGCATATACAATTCCGGAAGAGAATCGGGATGACTGTGCCGCAGTTGCACCATTCTCCGCGATCAGGTCATGTCCTCCGAATCACCAGGATCCTGGATTCTCCTCTCCTGCGGAAGTATAGATATATCCGCACAGGAGTCTTGCGCTGGCAGATTTTACCAATAACATGCGATAGTCATCTTTTGGAGACGGTCTCATTGATGCAGAGAGGTTTGCGATCACCGTGGCTCCCGCAAGTGCATGAGATGGGAAGGAGGTTCCGCCACCCACAGATCCTCGCAGATTTCACAGCCGATCACCAGTTCCGGAAGTTCTGCAGCGAAACAGAAGGTTTATTCCAAAGGGAATTTCCCGCCCGGATAATTGATATTCCGTTCTGGATCATCTGTTTCAATTCATCCACGGTAAAATTATAGTTTTTATTACAGAAGTGGCAGTTCACTTCGATGGTCTCTCCATCATCGATCATGGACTGCAATTCTTCTCTGCCAATGCTGATCAGTGCTTTTCTCACTCTGTCCTTGCTGCAATTGCAGGCAAATTCCACAGGAAGTGTATCGGTGATCTCCAGATCCATTCCGGAAAGCAGTACTTCCAGCATTCCCTCCGGAGTCTTGCCGGCATCCAGCATAGTAGTAACGGAAGAGAGATTCTTGATATTCTCCTCCAGTTTGCTGATCATTTCCTCTTCCGCAAAGGGCATCAGCTGTACAATGAAGCCGCCTGCCTGTCTCACGGTATTGTCTCTGTTCATCAATACCCCAAGTCCTACCACGGAAGGTACCTGTTCGGATACTGCAAAATAATAAGTCAGATCCTCTGCAATCTCGCCGGTCTGCAGCTCTATCTGTCCCACATAGGGATCCTTCAGTCCCATATCGCGGATCACGCTTAAAACACCTGCACCTACTGCACCGCCCACATCCAGTTTGCCCCTGGGCATTGGCAGGCAGGATCACATCCGGCACATTGGCATAGCCCCTTTACATGACCGTTCATATCTGCTGTAACTGTCAGTCCGCCAATAGGACCATCTCCTTTGATCTGCAGGGTGATCAGTTCATCATCGCCCTTTAACATGCTTCCCATCATGGCGCCCGCGCTGAGTAATCTTCCCAGTGCCGCCGTTACCACAGGGCTGGTATTGTGAGACGCTCTTGCAGTCTCCACCGTCTCTCTTGTCGTACAGGCGAACGCCCGGATCTGCGCATTTGCTGCAGTTGCACGTACCATATAATCTTTCATTTATTTCACGTACCTTTCTGTCGGCAGCTCCTTTTGCTGCTCTTTTGCTACAATATATACTCTCTCGCTGGTCGCCGTTGCTGCCTCTCCGGTATCGGAATCCATGATCTCCAGAATCTTCAGTCCGGCCTGTTCCACCAGTTTCCGCATCTGTTCCGCGGTATAGCCGCGCTGCAGATGGGTCTCCGTAAATTTGTGGAAGGTATCTTCCTCTTCCTGCACGAAAATGGTGAGATCATACTCATTGATCTCTTCTTCCGGATCATAATAATTTTCCCAGATAAAGCTGCAATCCTCTCTGTTCTCTGCAATAGTGGTATTACCGATAACTTCCCGGTATTTGTAGGCGGTATTAAAATCAAAGATAAATACCCCGCCGGGATAGAGATAGTTGTTCACCAGCCGGAATACCTGCAAAAGTTCCTCTTCTTCCAAAATATAATTGACGGAATCACAGACGCTGATCACCGTACCCACGGTAGAATACAGATCCAGCTCCCGCATATCCTGATGCAGATAAAGGATCTCCGAACCACTCTCCGCTTTTTTATCCATAGCAATATTCAGCATTTCTTCAGAATTATCCACGCCAATGCAGTCATAGCCTTTTTGATACAGCATTTCCGTCAACGTACCGGTGCCGCAGCCCAGATCCACCACCAGATTACGCTCGGAATCCAGAATTCCTTCCGCATCCCGCATAGGTCTGGACACCCATAGGACACAATCAGCTGATCCAGACGATTGCACCACATTTCATAGGGTGTATTATCCATCAGTTCGTCATATACTCTTGCAAAGTCTGTATAGATTTCTTCCGTATTCTCCATAATTGCAGCATCTCCGTTTTTTAGAAAATAGTCCCAAGTGCCCCGAATACTCCCATACTGAGCAGTCCCATGATCACGCCTGCCAGAACCACACCGCACATTACCGCAATGACACTGGACTTAAAATCCATGTCTAACAGACTGGCTGCCAGTGTTCCGGTCCACGCACCGGTTCCGGGAAGGGGAATACCCACGAACAACAACAGCGCCACGAACAGGCCTCTGCCCGCTTTTTCCTGCAGCTTTGTCCGCCCTTGTGTCCTTTTCCAGACAGAAGGTAAAGAACTTGCCGATGACCGGCTTGTCTGCACCCCACTCCAATACTTTTCTCGCAAAAAAGAAGATAATAGGTACCGGCAGAATATTTCCCAGAATACAGATAATATAGCTGGGAAGCAAAGGAAGATTCATTCCAACCGCAATAGGGACAGCACCTCTCAGCTCGATCAGAGGAACCATAGATACCAGGAAAATCATCAAATACTTTTTTAACATGTGTTTACTCCAATTCTTTTATTTTATTTATGCCCGCTTTTCCAGATATTCTTCAGAAAAGCGATCAGACGGTCCATTTCCTCATCCGTACCGACCGTAATACGCAGGGAGTTGGAAATGCGGGGTTTGTTCCAGTGTCTGACATAGATATCAGGCCTCTCGAAGTGCCCGGAACAATTCTTCTGCGGGAACTTCCTTATGAGAAGCAAAGATAAAGTTTGCCTTGGAATCCGGGAAAGTAAATCCCAGGCTCGTCAGTTCCTTCTTGATCCGCTCTCTGGTAGCTGCGATCTTTGCCGTGGTGGCCTTGAAATAAGCGTCATCTCTTACCGCTTCCACACCCATGACCTGGAAGGCAGGTTCATGGTGTAGGAGTTGAAGGAGAACTTCACGTCATTCAGATAGTGTATCAGCTTCTCGTTACCGATACAGAAGCCGATACGCATTCCCGCCATAGCTCTGGACTTGGAAAATGTCTGTACTACCAGACAGATTCTCGTATTTTTTAAGTAAGGGCAGTGCACTTGTGCCACCGAAATCCACATAAGCCTCGTCCACGATCACTACCACGTCGGGATTGGCCTGCAGGATCTCCTCAATCATTTCAAGCGATCCTCCACGCCGGTGGGTGCGTTGGGATTCGGGAAGATCACACCGCCGTTAGGCTGTTTGTAATCTTCAGGGTTCATGTGCCAGTTTTCATCCAGTGCACAGGTATGATACGGAATGCGATACAGATCTGCCCATACATCATAGAAGGAATAGGTGACGTCTGGGAACAGAACCGGCTTTCCGCTGTTGAAAAAAGTCAGAAATGCCATGGATAATACATCGTCGGATCCCACACCTACAAATACCTGTTCCGGTTTCACACCATAATATGCTGCCAACTCGTCCACCAGGGGCTGCGCATTTGAATTCGGATATAAGCGCAGTGCCGCACTTTCCATATTTTCTGCTGCCTTCCGCACTCCCGGGGCAGGAGGATAAGGACACTCATTCGTATTCAGCTTGATCATGTTCGGGCGGTTCGGCTGCTCCCCTGCCACATAAGGAACTACCTTACGTACGTTTTCTTCCCACTTCCCATGTCCATGCCTTTCTCAAAACCTGCAAGCTTTCAGAGACTTTCGTCCCTTGTGCAGGCACAAATTTGCGTGTGAAAAATTTATTTTCAGTTATCTGTTTGTTCATTCTGTCGATGTTTTAATTCTTCCGCATAGCTCCGCGCCTGTGCAGGAAGTCCCAGATGTTCGTAACACCGGATCAGCCCCTGTAAAGGCTCTTCTTCCGAACTCCTCAGCGCCAGTACCGGTTGTGTCTCATAAGCAGCATTATAATACCAGACAGCCGCTTCCTCGAAGTCTCCCGTCTCTTCATAGAAATACCCCAGTTCACAACAGATTTCCGAACAGCCGTCTCCGGCGATCACCTTCGAGGTGTATTTGAAAAAAGCTCACCGCATCTCCCCGCAGTCTGGCGGCTCTGGCCACCACACAACAGCCTTCCGTAATCTCGTCCGCTTCTGTCCGGTGAAGCCACCTGCGTCTGAAAATAGTTCTCTGCCTCCAGGAAATCCCTGTCCGCTCCACCCAGGAACAGTTCTCTGGCATACATTCCGTACAACCTTCTGGAAAGTAGTCTTGCCTGTGCGATCTGTTTGCGGAAATTTGCAAGATCTCTGCCTGCATGGTTCTGCTCCGGCATATGAGTGATCACAATATCACTGTCATAGACAACCGGTTCCAACCGTACAGTTTCATGGATTGGTTCTTCCCACACGAAGCTTCGCTGTCTGCGGAATAATTTGGGACGATATTCTTCATCAAAATTATACACTGTGCCGTTCTGTAGCTGATTGCCGTATTTCATCTGGACGATCTCGATCTCCGGAAGCAGTGTCTCCTTTAACAGTCGAAACCTTCGCCGGTTTTCTTCCGAAAGCACCTCATCCGCATCTGCGGAGTAAATGTATTCCTTCGTAGCTTTGGAAAATGCAAAATTTCTCGCCGCACTGAAGTCATCGTTCCATGTGAGATCATATATTTTATCGGTGTATCCGGCTGCAATCCGCTTTGTGGCATCCGTGGATCCTGTATCCACAATAATGATCTCATCCACCAGATCCCTGACACTGTCCAGACACCTTTTCAGGATCCGTTCTTCATTTTTTACAATCATACACAAAGATATTGTGATCATTCCGGATCTCCGTTCCGTTCCTTTTTAACATCTTTCCTAATACCTTGGATAAGAATTCCTGTAATCTTGGGCTCTTAGGATTGGTGAAGAACTCCTGGGGAGTATTCTCCTCCACGATATTACCACCGTCCATGAAAAGCACTTTTGTACCTCACTTCTCTGGCAAATCCCATTTCGTGCGTTACGACCACCATTGTCATACCGCTCTCCGCCAGTTCCTTCATAACTTCAAGTACTTCTCCGACCATTTCGGGATCCAGTGCGGAAGTAGGCTCATCGAACAGCATTACTCTGGGATTCATTGCCAGAGATCTGACAATTGCAATTCTCTGCTTCTGACCGCCGCTTAAAGATGCGGGATAAGCATCTGCCTTTTCCTCCAGTCCAACTCTCTTAACAGCTTCAGGGCATTCTCCTTTGCTTCTTCTTCACCCATCAGTTTTAACTTCACAGGCGCCAGCGTAATATTATTCATGATCGTAAGGTTATTGAACAGATTAAAATGCTGGAACACCATACCCATATGCTGACGAACTTTGTTGATGTCGATCCTGGGATCCGTGATGTTCTGTCCATCGAACCAGATCTCACCGCTGGTAGGTCTCTCTAAAAGATTCAGGCAGCGTAAAAATGTACTCTTACCGGATCCGGAGGGGCCCACTACTACGATTTTTCACCGGGGATGAATATGATAATTTACCCCTTTTAATACCTGATTATCTTCAAAGCTTTTATGCAGATCTTTAACGATTATCACTCTTACGCAGTCTCCTTTCCAGTTTTGCAAGCAGAATGGACAATACCTTGGTCAGTACAAAATAGATGAAGGCAATACCAAGCAGCGGTGTAAATACATCAAACAACTTGGAGGTCATCTGGTTGGCCACACGGGTAAGGTCACTCATTCCTACGTAACCTACAATAGAGGTCTCCTTGATCAGCACGATAAATTCGTTGCCCAGCGGCGGCAGAATGCTCTTGAATGCCTGCGGAATGATAATGTATCGCATCGTCTGGAATTTGTTCAGTCCCAAAGATCTGCCCGCTTCCATCTGTCCCTTGTCCACAGCCAGGATACCCGCTCTGACGATCTCCGCCACATAAGCACCGGAATTGATACCGAATGTCAGACTGGCAATCAGCACACTGTTCTTACAGGTAGCCAGAATGCCGGACCACATGATCAACAACTGTACCGTAGTAGGAGTTCCGCGGATAATATCAATATAAGCACTTGCAATCCGGGACGCTATGGTCTTCGATCCGTTCTTTCTCGTAGATAATTTCAAAAATGCCGCAATCGTTCCGATCAGGATACCAAGCAGTGCCGCAAAAAAAGAAACCTCTAAGGTTACTCCCAGTCCTTTCAGATAAAGCTTCCATCTGTCAGCTTCAATGAAGGCTGCATAAATATGTTGCCAGATATTTTGCATGTTATTTCCTATGCCTTTCTTGTAAATGTATAAATTTCCATTACCTACCTTAATATAGCAAAAAGAGAATGGCACAAGCCATTCTCTTCTTTTTTCGTGTATATTTTGTATAAAAATTACTCTCCGATGTACTGAGCTACCAGAGCATCAAAGGTACCATCTGCCTTAAGGTCTTCCAGTGCCTGATTGATCTGATCTACCAGTTCGCTTCCCTTAGGGAAGTGCAATTGCATATTCTTCAGTCTCGAAACCGAACTCTGCACCATCGATAATCTTAACCTTGCCTTCGAACTTCGGTGTTGAATACTTCTGCAGGGTTCTTGTCGATGATAACCGCATCTACTCTGCCGTTTACCAGATCGTTGACAGCATCGATGGCTCTGTTGTAGGTCTGTGCGGTAGCACCTTCGATATCCTCGGCAAAGGAACATACCGGTAGTACCCAGCTGACTGCCGATGGTCTTGTTCTTCAGATCATCTGCAGCTGCGATCTCGGAATCTGCTGCAACGATCACATACTGTACTGCTTCGTAATAAGGATCGGAGAAATCCACCTGCTCCTTACGATCGTCAGTTACGGTCATACCAGCGATAGCACCGTCGATTCTGTTGCCAATAGAGCTTACCAGAGAGTCAAACTCCATATTCTCTACCTGTACTTCCATACCCAGTTTCTCGCCTACAGCCTTGATCAGAGCTACATCGAACCCGTCGGGTTCTCCGTCATCTCCTACATACTCAAAGGGAGGGAATTCTGCGTTGGTACCGAATACCAGTACGCCACCCTCGGTCTTATCAGCGGCCTCAGTAGTAGCTGCTACTTCTGTAGTGGTTGCTGCAGCAGTCTCTGTCACACTGCTCCCGGAAGCCTGAGAGCTCTCGTTTGCTGCGGAATCAGAACCACAGCCGGTCAACATTGCTGTACACATTACAGTTGCAAGTAACATTGCGATTGCTTTTTTCATAATATTATCCTCCTGTCTGTTTTCTACGGACGACAGCCGTCCTTAAACGTTGATTACTATAGCACCTTTTTGCAACTGTTTATGCATAAATATACGCAACTTTTTATGCAAATATATTACGGGATTTACTCTGCAGAATTTACCACGCACTCCGCCAAAGCACAGACCGAAAATGCATGACAATCCGCTTTTCTCCGTACATTCTGCTGAATAGAAGCCGCTGCAGCATGACAAACACCAGTACAGCGACGATAAAATTCTCCGCCCGCCGTCATTCCCGGATTCCGGCCCACGGGAGGCACCACCACCATACATTATACACCCAGCAATTTCTACGATCCATGTATGCCGCACTCAGAAGGCCTCCGGCCAGCAGACAGCCGGCCAGCAGTCTGAGATTACTCACGACCCACCCGTATTCTGTGCATTGCTCGAATAGTTTACGGTCATCGCACCGAACACAGTCATGACATACATGAAAATCCTGTCACTTCCGTACCATTTTTCTTTATTCCCGTCAACATCCAGCAGCCACTTTGCACTGCCTGAAATGATGATCGTCGCAAGTACTATTTTCCCCCATGTCATCACCTCAGTCTGGTCCGCAGGTCCTCCAATACACTGCCTTTTACTCCGATCACGCTGATTCCGGGATGGTCCTCAAGCTTTTTATCTCCCTTTATATGCCTTCACCGTAACTTCAAAATTCTCGTTTTCAGGAGTATACAAAGGCACCATAAACTGTAACTGTTCCGTAATACGATATCCCGGCTTGTCCCTATAGTCAAAAATACGATTCAGCTCCGGGCACAGATCTGTCATCTCTTTGGGGAAGATCACTTCCACACGATCCGCATATCCCCAGACCGTAAAAGTCAAGATACCGCTCTCACCGCAACGGAAGGCTGCATCCTGTGGCTCCCGTATTCTGATAATGTCAGCCTCCAATCCGAATTCCGTCGTTCCTTCGGATATTTCCGTTTCATTTCCCACCTGATCGCATGCATATGCAAACACAGTAAAGTCTCCGCTGAACAGAGCATCATCTTCTGTGATTTCCATCCGTATACTGCCATCTGCATCCGGATGATATGTTTTACTTACAGTATTGTCTGTATTTTGTATGTTCACATAAAACTCCTTCACTCCACTGACAGCATCACTAGCCGTTATTGTTACATTCACCTTTTCCGTCCCGCCTGTCGATCAGTTCCCTGTTCTCCAGCATTTCCATTCCATATATCACCGGCGGCTCTCCATCCGCGATCAGAGTAATCTTATTTTTTCATCCAGTTCATGAAGCGAATAGATTTTACCTGCAACGGAATCGGCCTCTGCAATGGGAATTACTTGTATCCTCTGTCCGGACCGGTCCCCTGTGATCGTAAATTTTTGTACACCGGTAAGACTTTACCTGAATCTGAACGAACAGTAAATGAATACGGATATTGCTGTAATACTGTGGTTCCTTCCGTAGTATAAATTAAACCTTCAGCATCTGTGCGGACAGTTTCCACAGCTGTATCTGACGAAGGCGTACGGATAATATTCCGCTATTGTCCCTTCTTGTGTCCTTGTCTCATAAATTGTCTCATTCAGCTGATATTGCAAAGAGGCCACCCCTTTCAGATATGCCTGATGCTTTAATGTGATCGGAGTTCTTCCGTCAGCGCGTACATACCAGCACCTTTCTTCCGATGACGGAGCTACATTTCCGTCTTCCTTCCGGAATCAGCTGGCCGGTATAAATCTTCCATGGCACCTCTGTTTCTTTGATGGTGAAATGTGTTGTAGCTCCTATATTTCCGGCAACATCTACTGCTGCCACATGGAGATACTTCGTGATTTTGTCAGCTGTCACATTTGTATGCGGTTCTGTGTTGAAATGTCCGTTAACTTTCGTTACATTCGTATCTTTTGCGTCATCTGCAACCAGATAATATCCTGCAATCCCACTGGTCAATCTGTTTTGTGTAATATTCGATTCACAAAGCCGTACTGTACTTCCGGTCAGATATGATTCTGCCTTGTGATAATATACCGTTCCGTTGTCCTTCGGCTCCTGCCAGGTAACACGTACGCGTTTTTCATCTATTGCCTCATAAATCGCTTCTGTCGGTATTTTATCCGGCAGTGCAAAATCTGTTGCCACAATACCTTTTAAATGTGATGTTTCCTGATATCCTACCATTTGGGATTGAATCTCCACGCTTCCGTCACCCTCTGTTATTACCACTCAGGCTTTCAAATATTTGTACACAATCCTCATTCACATAGTTGCTTCCTCCATAGGCCGGTTTAGACGACAGCACCTGACCTTCCGTATATCCACAAATCGATGTCATTCCGCCGGTGAAATTCAAACCGGTAAGAGATGATGAAAACCAGGCATTGCTGCAATCGTGATAAAATTTAAAGTGCAAATATACTTTTGTAGTTCCTCTCCGGCAAGTTAAAGTGAAATGTTCCTGAAAAATTTACTTGTGCCCGGAGCTCCACCCCAGGAGCCATCCTCATTCTGCCACGAAGAGTTTGGTGTCTCACCCAAAGCATACACTGCATCCCGAAGCTTCCCGGATAGAATGATTCTTCCCGCCTGATTCAAAATACAAATATTCTGATCTGTTCAGCGAAAATCTGCACCCATTCCCCCAACTGTCAGCATATACAGATACATTTAATTTTGTATTTCCTCTGGTATCAATCCCCTGATATCCGCTGGTATTCCATCCATCTGCGGCCCAATGAGGCCGGGACCAGCCTGCTCTGATAACATGGTAAGTGTTGTCATCATCCTTCGTATGCCCCCCCTCCGACACTGGTGGCGGTATATGTATTACTGTAGGAATCGTTAGCATACACAAAATGCCCAATTTCAAAGTCGGCGTATAAGAAGCATCCCGATAGCATTCATTTCGTATGGTGATGAACGATTCTCTCCCGGCACTTCCTCCCGTATCCGGCACCGCCACCAGCCATTCCATCCCCTGTCCGTCACTGTTTTCTGTCACTCCGCCATACTTCCTCCGGCACCTCCGTTTCCGGCAGGAGATGCACCACCGCCTCCCCCGGCGATCAGCAGAATCCCTTTGCGGTCCTCGACACAACGCTTGTCTTCCCGCCTCCGTTTCCGTAATCTGTGGCGCTGCCACCTCCGTTTCACGCCATTCTGACCGCCCACAAAATAGGTAAGTTTCTCTCCCTGTTGTAGCCGAATGTACCCGTAACACTCCCTCCGTATCCTCCACTGTTTGACTCATAATTTTGTCCCTGGGCCCCTTTTGCCGTTATCGTATAGAGACCTGTATACGGAATAAGGAAATGTTTTTCTTTTCCTGTATATTCCTCCTTTTTGTTCACCTCCGCTACATTACTGATATCGTCTGCCGTATTCCTCTGGTCCAGGCACCATTCTCCCGTTTCTGAAACAGAAGATACGATTTGTCTTTTGATCTGCCTGCGACCATGTCAGATCTACCGCCCCTTTTCCCTTATTTGGCTCTGTAATTGTCCGTCGATTGCAACTGCAATGTCACCCAATGAGCATACAATGTCAGTGAGGCGGAGGGATGATCCTGTCCCCTCGGAGCGCCCGCCGGCTGCGTAAAACTTTGTATCATAATACCATCCGCCGAACGACCAGCCTTCTCGGATGTGGCCGGCAATGTGACCGGATCCGGATGATATACTGCTTTTTACCGTATCCGTATGTCCGTCTGCAGCGGGAAATATATAACTAGCCCGTCTATCTGTCCCGGAATGGCAGGATCCTCATCCATTCTTCGAAATGATTAGTCCCCCTGACAGGTGACACCGGCGTACCTCCGTTGGTCTCAAACTTTATAAGACAGCCTTCCGGTGGTTCTATATGTGCTTCCTGCAATGCATATTTTTTTTGATACTCCCCTGTAACTGAAAAAAACACTTTCTCCGTTATAGCTTCCTCCTGCTGTCTATCTTCAAAGTACTTTTACAGGGACGCCATTGTGCGTAGAGAATCACCGTGCCGTTGTCTTCCTCCGTCCACGTGGTCCTGTCTTTGTAATCAGCCGTAGACAGATTGTATATTTCTGCACGGTCCCCATAAGAATACCGCTTCCGTCCGGTTTGCTATTCCATCCGGTGAACACATATCCGGTCCGGGAATAATTATTTACCACAAGATGTGTGACCGGCGTTACTTCTTTTTCCCTCATAAAGTACAGCATTATCATACATATGATAGCTTTCTTCCATAAACCATGGCAGGACTCAGCATTTGCATCATAGGTAATCCCTATACTGATTGTTTGAGATCGTCTTACATCGGTGTGGTGAAAATGTAACTCCCTGTTCCAGATTACTACAAAACGGGCACAAATAATAATAGGTCACAGGGTTTTCTTCGGCCAAGATCCATATACTGTATCGTCTCCGCCGCTTCCCTGCTCATATAAATATTCCACCATTCTATCGGTTCTCCGCAATCCGCACACAACGGCTTCCAGCCGGAATAATAATACCTATGACATTTTTTTTCATGCCGAACGAAAATACCATGCCATCCGGGGTGCTCCATATGCATTATGAATACATTGTGCACCGCGCAAAACAACCTGCCATGCCCCTATGGGTACTTCCCCTCTCCGGCTGGATCTGTAATAATGTTCTCCCTCCTGTAATACCTCCAGGAAGATTTGATTCCGGTATACACTGTCGTTGTTTCGTTTTCGTCATACCATTTATAGTTCCGGTCCCCAGCACAGGTTGTCCATGCTTTCCCGTCCGGGCTGAATGATACATAACTGCTGTTGTAAATCGTCTTTTTTCGGAGGCCTGTACATGCCCGCCCGGAAGCAACAGCACAATTCCCAGTGCAATTCCCATGATGCTGTACAAAGCACAGCGTATTTTCTCCGTCATGCCGCTTCTCCTTCCTGGTGTATCCCGGGGCACTGTCAATCGCAGACCTTAACGACTCTGAGCGATCCTTTTGCCAGATTCCTGTAAAAATCATCTACTTTACCGTTGTCCATGTAAACATTGATCCTCTGCGCAGGAGTCGTTGTATCTCCACTGTCTATCGCATTTCCGTTTTGGTCGAAAACCTGCTGCACGAACAAATTCTTCCAAACCGGCTTTTCTTTGGCTGTTTCTTCTTTATCAATACAATAAATATGAATCCTGTCCCCCGCTCGCAGGACTCCTCCCACTGCCTGATACAGATCTTCCGCACGAAATCCGGCAATTACAGCTTCTTCCATCTCTCCGGTAATCTGTTCTTCACTTTCCAGCATCCCCCGTCACAACACTGCCTTTTTTTCAATCCGGTGTACCGCTATTCTGCCTGTGATTTCATCCATATTCTTTATTGCCGTGTCCGGTACGATCTTTCGGTCAATCTCCACCGTCTGTACATAATTCAGGATGTTGTCTTCCGTGATTCTTTCGCCCTTCGGGAGATCATCGATCGTTACACAGACTGTGATTTTCTCATACTCGGCCAGAACCTTTTTTTCTGCCTGAAGCATTATGATAAATACTGCTGCCGCCGCTATGAATGCCGCCAGAATACTTCCATTCCATATTTTATTTTTTGTGTTTTTACTCATTTCCCCTGTAACTTTATTTTCTGTAATTTCATTTTCTCTTCTCCCTGTTGTCGTTTCTTATAACATCTACCAGTTTTTCCCTTATGAGCCATCACGCGTGTGCCCAGAAATCCTTCCACAGGATAAGCGATCTCACTGTACACACCGGTTTCTTCAATCATCTGACCATTCGGTGCATGAACATTTCCGACATTTCCACTCCATACAGATACCGTTCCATCCCGATCTCTCTGCCAGATTTCTACCAGATCGGACGTGACATTGTAGATTGTGTAATTCTGTATTTCCACCTGTCCAGAGATCATTCTCCGGTTCTGTGCCATAAAATGATTATCCAGTCCGAGATTTTCTCTCAGTGCATGACAGTACCTCTCATATGCCTGTTCGGGATCTGTTATGAGTACTTTTTGCGTAATGCCGTATTCTTCTATATCGATGACAGCCGAGGCCAGATTCGACAATGCCAGGGCATCTTCCATATACATGGCAGATTCTCTGTACAAAGCAACCTGCAGCTGCATACATAACAGTATTGCCAAAAAACAATATCAGGAACAGTCCAAGCACCCAGGAAGCCTGCCCCCCGTTCTCTAGTTTTTCGCTGTAGATACTCTTTTTTCATAAATTTCATAAGTTTCCTCCAGCCGGCCATGAATCTGCAATACAACGTCATTTCCGTATCCGCCGGATTTAATGTACTTCCCTCATAATCAATCCCTGTTATCCCCAGCTTCTCCAGTTCTGCGGTCAGCTGCATCTGATCCTGAGCCGCCAGATAGCCGACCGTTTCCATCTTGAGCAGATAACATCGTGCCAGCTGACCCACTTCCGCCTTTTTGGCAATCAGCTGTACATTTTCCATATAACTTATCATTACCGCGGTGAGTGCCAGGATGCACAGTCCCATTGTCAGTATTTCTCCTACGTTTCCGGCTTCTTTTTTCGTCCTGTCATACACTCTCCTGCCTTATACACCGGTGAGAATATCTGCCGCTTTGGTCTGCATCGCTGTTACAATGGTCTGTATAAACGTTGTCAGACTGTCCTTCATGACCACGCACAATAACAGTGCAATAATGCATAGTCCGACTGTCACCAGAATCCCATCGATTCCCGGTTCTCTGCTTAAGGCATGTTTTTTAATTCCGCTCACAATCTTTTCCCAATTTCCGTGTTTTTTCTCTTTCATTTTATTTCGTTCCTTTCGTATTTTAATATTTTTATATTTTTGTATTTTTGTTTTTTCATTGGCCGGCTGTTTAGAATTTCACTGCCGCACGGAACATATATCCCACACAGGCATACAAAATCACTCCCAAGGTCGCGCCCAGCATCCCCAACTGGTAAAATGTAATGCTGCGGTCCAGTGCATTTTTCTGATGATTTAGGACTGTTATCTCCATATCCTTCAGCTGTTCTCCCATGTCTCCCAGGAGTTCCACAGCTTGTCCGGATTCCCCCTGCCTGGATCAGTGTGATGCACAATGCATCAATTTGCCGGTTATCAAACTTTCCCTGAAAAGCTGACAAAGCCGTCATAAGATCAGACTGCATTACAAGATCCCCCGCCAGTTCTATCAGGGCCTGTTGCAGGCGCCGTCGTTTCACACTCTGACAACATTCTGTCAGAGCATCCGCGACATAAATACCGGCACGGATCTGTACCTCCAATGCCTGATAGATCAGCTTGATCTCCGTCAACATATTGCGATTATCCCTCTCATTCATATATATCAACAGCAGTTCCGGCAGAAAATACAGCACCGTTGCTGCCAAAACAGCGTATCCGCATCCGAGTTTCAACAGACTGATCGCCCCCAAAAAGCCAGCACGATTCTACCTGTTAAGTACTTCATGGGAGTAATCGTTTTTCAAATGATATTTTGCTCCGTTACGGATCAATTTTCTCTCTGTCTTTTCCGCCCAGCCGGTATAGCCTTTGCTTTCCCGTATCATTCCCGTAAATTCTTCCATGGTGTGCAGCAGGATTTTCGGTGTTTTGCTCCTTCCCAGACGAAAAACAAACACTCCGCCGAAGACAGCTCCCAATATCTGCGGTATCCAAATAGTTTTCCAGTACATTCTCTCATT
>VOFC01005506.1_pt1 | contig 15047 bp, 26 predicted proteins | sample 5384161 | NCBI WGS metagenome assembly VOFC01 (sample SAMN12384722, study PRJNA508395) | human gut metagenome | isolation source: healthy gut B | host: Homo sapiens | reverse complement strand
TTCTTAACAAATTCCGAACATCCACGGTAGAAATTATTAAGCCCTGAAATGAGTAACAGGCAGCGCCGCTGGCGCTGCCTGTTCACTCTTTTATAATGTAATCGCGCCCGGTTTGACATCGAAATCGTGGTTGGCGATGCACGCAACGCAGTTCCGCCCCCGACTCTGTGCCCTGATCCACGCGAGCGACTTTTTCTGCGCCGCGCGGTCGTCGGCGATGCCGGAGAGCAGCATCTGCTCCCACGATTTTTTCGCGTAGCCGCCGTCGGCGCAACCTCCCGTCCTCCCCCGTGATCCTGAGCGCGCACAGGCCCTTGGAATGGCCCGGAATGTTGACCATCACGAGCATCCCGTCGCCGAACACATCGTAAGACCGGCCTGCGGAGCCCATAAGGCCATTCCAGTCGAAGGTCTGCATCTTCGTGCCGCGCCACCAGTCCGCATTGTAGCTGATGCGGTTGACGGGTGAGCCGTTCTCCGCGAAGCGCAGTTCGTCCTTCAAAACGAGAATTTTCTTCGCGTCCGCGACCAGCTTGAGGCCGTTCGCGTGGTCGCAGTCAAGATGCGAGAGCAGCACCGCGTCCCAATCGACAGGCGCGACGCCCCGCGCCGCGAGCTGCTCGTCGATGGCCGCACTGCTTTCGACAACAACCTGATTCGTAAAATACAGCGGCAGCGAGCCGAGCGAGCGGATCTGCGCCCTGCGCTCAAAGACGCCGTGCGGGTTCATATCGCGGTGCCAGCCGCAGTCGAACAGAACGTTCCCGTGCGCGCACTCGATGAGATAGGCCGAAACCGGCAGCCAGAGCCGTTTCGACTTTCTATCCAGCACGCCAGACGCCTTGAGCTCGCTGTAATGCTCGCCGCCGAACGGCAGCTCCGGCGCGACGCACACCTTGCCGATGTGGAAAATATGAATCTTGATCTCGCTCATCGTCTGCCTCCCGTCTTGAAATGCCATCAAATCCCGCTTTTTTCGATCTCTGCCAAAAGGCACTTGCAGCCCTCTGAGACATCCCGCCACGTCGCTTCAAAATCGCCTGTATACCACGGGTCGGCGACGTCGCCCGGGCGGTCGGTGTAGTCGAGCAGCCGGTGCATCTTCCCCGCCGGATCACCGCCGCAGATGCGCTGCATGTTTTTGAGGTTCGCGCCCTCCATGCCGATGAGCAGATCGTACTCCTCGTAGTCTCTAACCCATCCAAATGGGGAGTAAGATACGCAAAGGCATAGTAGTCTTCAATCTCCATGTACAGGATGTCATCTTTCTGAAGGCGCACCTTGTCCAGTGCGTCCCACAGTTCCCACGGTGAGGCGGGCAAGTCCAGCTTTGCGTATGCATCGCTGTTAGGATTGCCCTCCTTTGCCAGATACATGGCAAACACTTTCTTAGCCAAACTTCATTCCTCCCATCTTCTGCTCATAGTAGCTGGGGTCAGCACCAGGGACGCCCCAGCCGTGCATGCTGCCGCATTCCATGGCAAGGCGCTGCTCCCGCGTCACCCAAGCCGTTCGTTGTTATAGTCTGCCAACTCTTGGTTATGCGCTGGATCGTCTGTGCTCCAATCGCTGGGATAGTAGCCGCTCTCACCGCGCTTGATACAGATGAGCTCGCCGGTGCTGGCGAGCGTGGAGAAGCACATCTCCGGCAGACCCTCTGCCAACTTGGGGAGAAAATCTCCTGCTCCGTCTGGATGCTCCACTCGTCCGAGTTCCAAAGGTGGACATGCAATTCACCGCCGTCATCCACGGAAATCTCCCGCTGCTCAAAGCCCTCGCCCCAGCCGTCCGATGCCTGTCCAGTGAGGTACTCCTTTAAGGTTTCCAGTTCTGTGTCGGATAATTCCCCGGCAACGCGGCATTCCGCCACGCCCCAGAGCTAGCGATCACGCTCCTCCACGGTGAAGACGGCGGTGCGCACCTTGGTATTGACGCTGTCGACTTCATCATACCAATGCATGAGACCGCGCTCCGCCTCCTCCGGCATCCGGTTTTTCACCAGTGCCGCCGTAATCTGATCCTGATAGCCGCGCAACTCACTGCCCTCCAGCAATGTGCTGCTGTCGTCGAACTCGCCGTACTCGTTCCGCTCGTAGAGATCGGCGGTCAGGGGCATATACAGCTTGAGGGTGGACAGCTTGGGCGGCAGCACGGTGAAGCTGTCCTTACCGGGGGGCGAGCGGCAGCGTGCGGCCATTGTTCCACTTCATGAAAATTTGCCCCCATCGTCCACGAAATCTACTTCGCCCTCCGTGCCGGGAAGAATGGGATGATAGGGGTCTTCCATAGCGTTCAGCCGGATGCGGGTGCCGGGGGGGATACTGTTCCTTGATGAAATTCACCATTTTTCTGTCCATACTCACATTCCTCCCATTGTCATGCCCTGATCGGGCGTTTTTTGATATTCCTCCAACTGGCGGGGATTTTCCTCGCCATAAAGGTCAAAAACGATATCGTCCACCGCCTTGCGGGCAGTGGGATCGTCGGTCAGCACTTCATAGCGCAGACCTGTGGTGGGGCGATATGGAAGTTCATCACGGATGCATTTGAGAAAGGCTTCGGCATCGGTAAACTCCTGTGTATCGCCATTGGCAAAGAACACGTGGCCCACCAGGGGCTTGTCCCGCGCCATGTTCTGCCGCTGGACATCGAGGTCAAAGCAGGTCAGATAACCGTTATAATCGCCCGGAGACGGATTGCAGCGCAGGCAGTAGCAGTAATGCTCGGTTTCCACGACGTAGCCGTAGTTCTGTACATAGCCACCAGTGATTTTCCCACCGTGTTCATAACAGAAACGCTCCATGGCAAAGCGGTTTTTCAGCACACTCTCCCGCAGCGTGTCCACGACCTCTTGCAGCTCCGCTTTGAACACAGGGCTGTTCAGCTCCTCCGGACCGCGGGGCCACCAGGTATGCCAGAACTCGTTGCCGCTGCGTCCGAAGTCCATCCGGACACAGCCGACAGCGCCAAGGCGCTTATCTTCTTCGGGGTGCTGGGCATAAAATAAGCCCGCCTCCTCCGGGCGGGCAGGTCGGATATGAAATTGAGTTGCATCTTTCAAGGTTAAGATCTCCTTTCGGTGTAGAATTCGGCTTTACACATTTCTGGGGGATATGCTATGATGTGGCTGACAAACGGGAATTTGGTCAAGGAGTGTGATTGTATGAAAAAGAAAACACTATCAGTTCTTTTATTTGTGATTACTTTTATTGCTACCTACACCATTCTTTGTTTTGCCCTGCCAGGTGCAAAGATGGCATTAGGGACTACAACCCTTGATCGCATCTGGGTAGCAATTACTTGTATGGCATTGTTCAAAGTAGTTGTATCCTTGGCGGTTGCATCTATTGTTGGAGTGCTCCCGATGATCGTTGGTAAAAGAGAATAACATACTTCAATTTGGAAATTCCAGTTTATCTGCTTAGCAAGCGGCTCGTTCCATTTGGATCGAGCCGCTTTCGCTTACATCATCCTCTGCCCTTGCCGCTGCTCCGGGAAGGGCGGCTCCAAGCGGCGCAGCAGGCCGAACTCTGTTTTTGTCACGCAGTCGTTTTCCATGCAATCCTGACCGTATTTCTCAAAATCCATGTAGCCGTCCAGCTCATAGATGGCCTCATCGTCCAGCCCCAGCGTTTCCTGCAATCGCTGCTGACCGTAACCATAGGCACCCTCCACAATGCGCTGATAATTGTCCAGATTTCGTAGGAGCTCACAGGCACGGTGCAGGGTTTCCGGCTTCTCTGCCTCCAGCACGGCGGCGTAGGTCAGAAGCGCACCGTCCTGCCGCCAGATGTCCTCAAGGCTTCGGCAAAATCGTTGTAATCCTCCACGGCGGGGCAATCCGTATCACGGATCAGCTCCCCCCGATGTAAGGCACCTTGAAGCGAATATCACAGAGCAGGGCGTCCGCGAAAACATCAATATCAAGATATTTTTTCACCGCGTCCAAGTATTCCTCGTCAGCGGGGAGGACGAGGGTGTAGTCCGGCTTTCCATCGACGACGCGCAGCGTCATGCGGAGCATTTCATCCCGATTTTCATCGCGCCAAGGCTCTGCCGGCGAAAGTTAGCTGCGGCCGATTCCCATATCCGGCGTCAGCAAGCTGCGGGCGTTGGGGACAAAGGCACTGTACCGGGCGTAGTTGTACCCCTGCGGGTCAACAAGGAAACCGTCCTTTCCCTCCGCGTCGAGGATGAGCAGACAGTGCCTGGCATCCTCATCGTGCCGGATGGCGTTTTTGTTCTCTGCGATGAAATCATAATCAGCCAGCAGTGCGCGGCTGAACTGCTGGAACCGCGGGCTTGGCAGCTCGATGACCTTATCCACGGCGCAGGGGGCTGCCTCACACCCGGTCTGCTTACACTTCAGTTCTGCCCGAATGATCATTGTGAAAGCCCTCCCATCACCATGTGGCTGCTTTGACCACCGTTCATCACTTCCTCCATGCTGATATAGCCCTTATAGGCGATGTAGCCCCGGTCGGTGAACATCCCGTCCTCCGCGTTCATGCGCTCCGTGCCATACTTTTCATAGTCATAAAATGCGTCGAGATTTTCGTCATAGTCGAAACGCCCGGACTGCCGGATCATGTACCTGCCGTACTCGGCGGGAGAGTGTGCACCAGGGGCGAAGTCAAAGAGGTCGAAGTTTTCCGCAAGGTTTTTGATCTGTGCTGCGGACTTTGGCTCTGCCAGCATGACCACGGCGCCCAGCTTTTCCATATCCGCATTTGACAACCCATCCGTTGCCTCTGCCAGTTCGTTGAGGTCGGAGAGGTTTTCGTACTCCATATCCAACAGGACATCCACCTCGTTGGGAAGCTGGCTGTCCTCCAGCCGCAGGCGGACATCGGCGGGGTCTGTGATGCCCCCGCGAAGGAGGGCACGGTCGATTTCCTCCTGATTCATGGGGAGGTACAGCCATGTGATGTGTTCGGTGTCCTCCGGCTCGGCTTTGGAGGTCACAGCAACGGTGATGGCGTTCGGCTCATAGTAGTAGCAGGGGAAGAACCGACCGTCATAGATCTGCTCTAACTTCATGCCGTTGTCGTAGACCGCACCGTAGGGCGTGATCGTGCCGCCGCAGCTTTCAATGAGCCGCTTGCCGTTTCCTCACTGTCCAGTTTATTCAGTTCATCCACGCTTGCACAGCCGCCATGCAGGTTCATGTAGTGGTCGCGGCCGATGGCGGCGAGGTCGGAAAAGTCAGTAATGACCGTGGCCTGTTGGCAGCAGAAGGTCAGGTTGATGAGATCCTTCAGCTCGAACAGCTCCAGTTTGTGTGCCATCGCCTGAAACTGCGCGGCTTCGCCGGTGTCGAAGCTTTCCAGCCGTTTGGCGAGGTAATTCAGCTCCTCCACATTGACCGTGAGCATTTCCACTCGCTTGAGAACGGTGTAGAAGCTGTCGATCTTCTCCACCTTGCAGTCCGCCTTGACCGCGTCGCCGATCTCCAACGCCGCCAGCAGCTCCAGGCAGTGCGCCTACTGGTCATGCGGAACGGGAAACGGATGGTCGCCACGCCGTATTCCGGGTGGCTGGGATTACTGAGAACCGCTTGAATCATCATTTTTTGTTTTCCTCCGATCCGTTGATTTTGTTCATCCGTGTCCGCAGGCAGGTCCCATCCGCGCCCCAGCAGAGAAAACCGTGGCGGGGATAGGAGCAGTCCTTGCAATCCGGGGAACGGCTGCAAACAGGCTCCGGCAGCGGCTCCTGCTGGAAGCCGGGGATATGCGGGAGAATGAGTCTGAATTGGATCGTGCCGTAAATTTCCATCATCTTTTCCTCCTCGTAAAATAAAAAATGCCGGACATTTCTGCCCGGCTTGCGTGGATGCTTATTTCATTGTCATGCCGCTCTGTTCCGGCGCGTCTCGCTGCCGCAGAGCATCCGCAGGCAGCAGTCCGCCGACCTGTTCCATCAGCTCCGCCAGTTCCTGATCCCGTCCAAACGAAAGGCTTTCATCCTGTTCACGGACGAACCTTAGCGCGCGGTAGATCTGCGCAAGCTGCTCCGGCTCAAAAAGGGCGTCTTTTGGAACAAGTCCGCTGCGCACGGTGAAGTCGCGCTTGGCGGCTTCGTAGTCGTCCTGAAAATAATGTCCGTAATGGACGCCTTTGCGGTCGGAGTCCCACTCCCAAGTCACGAATTGAACGCCGTATTTGCTCGGAGTACCTGCCAGCACCGTGTCGCCAAAGTCAGCGAGGATGCGGTAGTCGCCGGTGAGACCGCCGGCTTTGAGAAGCGTGGCGGTTTCCAGAATCGCCATGTACTCCGAAGTCGTTTTGGCGGTGTCGATGACGCTTTGCAGCGCATCCTGCGCCCGGACGCTGTCCACACACTCCTGCCGGTACAGCACGCTGCCCTTGCCGGAGATGCGGCAGAGACGCCCTTTTTCCCAGCAGACGGGCAGGTGGTGATCCTCGATCGGTTCTACCGTGAAGCCGTTTTGCCGCAGCCGAATGGCGGTTTCTTCTGATACCCGGCCCAGGGATGTTGGTGAACGTGCGGAACGCTCCGAGGGTAGTGATACCACCCCCGTCCGAAACGCCCCTGTTTCGGCGTGTAAGCCGCTGTGTGCGATCGCTGGAGGTCTGGATGGAAAACTACGCAAAAAAAAAATCAAAACTCAGGCCCATCGACCTTCAAAACCTCACAAGGCTTTCTGAAAAACCACATCAAACCACAGATCGGCAGCGTTCCGCTGACAGACCTGACTTCTCTGGACTTACAGAGATTCTACAAGCACCTGCTGGACGGCGGGCAAAGTAGACCGCATCGAGGCCAGAAAAAGCCGAAAGGTCTGGCTCCCAAAACGGTACGGAACATCCATCAAATGATCGGTTCGGCGTACAACCTCGCCATCGAGCAGCGTCTGGTCACCAAAATCCCAACGCAGGGCTGCGCCCTGCCGAAAGTCGAACACAAAGAGATGAGAACGCTGACCTCGGACCAACTCAGTGCCTTCTTCCAGGAGGCCAAAGACAGCGGCGTGTACGAGGCTCTACTACCTCGACCTTGCCACGGGCCTACGGCGCGGCGAACTGCTGGGGCTAAAGTGGACGGACGTTGACCTCGACCGTGGTATACTGAAAATCCAACGGGCCATTTCCCGGCAGAACGGCAAGGTGGTCGAAGCCCGTTGAAAACGAAAAAACGCCTACCGCACACTGCCCCTGTCGGCGGATGCGATAAGCGTTCTGAAAATACAGAAATGCAAAGTCGGAAACAGCGAATGGGTATTTCCATCGCCCACCGGAGGCCCCATGTCACCGGACAGCGTCCTGCACATGCTCCAGCGGGTGCTGAAACGGGCCGGACTGCCTCGCTCCGATTCCACGATCTCCGCCACACTTTCGCGACGATGGCCCTGCAGAACGGCGTGGACGTCAAGACCGTCAGCAGTATGCTCGGTCACTACTCCGCGGGCTTTACGCTGGACACCTACGCCCACGTCACCACCGACGCACAGCTCAAAGCGGCAAAACCATGGGGAATATCCTCTCCCGTGCGGTCTGACGGTTTCCGCTATCCGCTCCCGTTGGGGTCAGCGTTTATGAAAAAGCAAAAAAATCCTCGAAATCAGACGATTTCGAGGACTCCAGTTGAGTCCTGGACGCCGAGCGGAACGGCACGGGAGCTTTTAAAGCAGGTGCGGTCCGATGCGGCGGAACAGGGCAGCGACCTGCCGCGGCAGGCGGAGGAACGGGCGGCGCTGCGGGCCCAGGAGATCGCGCAGGAGGCGGAGGCGGAGAGCCAGCGCCAGCGCGAGCAGGCGGAACAGCATTTTGGATGAGACCGCCGAGTTTTATTGTAGAAAGTAGTGAGAAACACTGAGATAGCCATTGTCAAAATGAAAAGCTCCATGTCATTGCAAATGGCAGATCGCAGGAAGAACTTCTGAAAGGACTGCTGCACCTGGGCTGTGTGGAGATCAGCGAGACCCGAGGAGGTCCTTTGCGGACCCCAAATGGGCGTCGCTTGTTTCAGCAGGCAGCGGCTCGTCTCGCCGAGCGTAAGGGACAGCTCACCGACGTCACACACAGCGCTGGACGCCATCAAACAGTACGCAAAACTGAAGGACGGCATGTTCATCAAAACGCCATCCCATCAATGGAAGCGGAATTCCGAATGCAGCGCTGCGGAAAAAGGCTCCAGGCGGCACAGCGTACGCCAGTGCGGAAGCGAGTTGGGGATCTGACCAAGGCGACGAGACTGGACGGCTGGAGAGCCGCGCTGCGCCAACCGTAGGAATCGCTGGACGTAACCCGTTGGAGTCAGCACCGCTCGCATTTCGCGAGTCTGCGGTCGGGTAGATGTAAGGCGCCATCCGCGTTCCAGATGCAGCGGAGGCCGCAACCGCAGCTGGTATGCGATCAGCGCCGACAAATTACAGAAGTGGCCTCCTTGTGACGTCCATCGCGGCGACGAGGAAAAAGACCCGGGAGCTGCTGCGGCCTTCGGCCAGCGCAGTGACCTTCCCGGACTGCACCGGAACGGCGGCGGAGAACATCCGCGCGTTGAGCAGGCCCTGAAGAGAAAAGGCCCAGGCCGACGCAGCTACCGCCATCGCGGCCAGCGGTGGAACCGGGACGCCTGTGGGCCTACGCGACCGGCTCCAGGCGGAGGCCGCCAAGAACAGAGTGCCGAAAGCATCCTGACGGATGAAACGGTGCTGTACTTCCAGGGCTGGGTCCCGGCGGAGAAGGAGGGCACCGTAGGCGCATTCCTTAACGGAAAAAGGGCTGCGCCTGGGAAGCGCTGGGACCCCAGGAGGAGATCCCCGACGCCGGTGCAGCTGAAGAACAACTGGCTCACCACCGCTGAACATGGTGACGGAGATACCCCTCCCCAATGGACCCCAATCCCCTGATGGCGCCGTTCTTTATCCTGTTTTACGGCATCATGATGGCGGATATGGGCTACGGCTTGCTGATGTTCCTGGCGGACTGCTTATCAGCAAAAGTACGCCCCCAAGGGCACGGCGGGGGAACCTCTTCGGTCTGATGACCCTGTGCGGCGTCAGCACCTTTATTATGGGTGCCCTCACCGGCGGCTTCTTCGGCGACTTCCCTGACCCAGGTGGTGAAACTTACCACCGGCGGAGAGCTTCACTCTGCCGGCGCTGTTCACGCCTTTGGACGACACCCATGATCCTCATCGGGGCCATGGCCCTGGGGCCTGGTGCAGATCATCACCGGCATGGCCATCAGCTTCATCCGAAGCTGAAAAACGGCCAGGTGATGGATGCCGTGTGGGAGGAACTGACCTGGTGGATCGTGTTCGCCGGGATCGGCCTTATGGCCGCCGGGGTCACCAACATCGTCCTTACGCGGGCATCGCCATGGTGATCCTGGGACCGGTGCTGACCAACAAGGGCTTCGGGAAGATCACCGGCATCTTCGGTTCCCCTGTATAATCACATCACCGGTACTTCAGAGATATCTTGTCCTATTCCCGTCTGATGGCCTTGATGCTGGCCGGCGCCGTCATTGCCCAGGTGTTCAATACCCTGGGAGCCATCCCCGGCAATATTATTGTGTTCCTCATCATCTCCATGGCGGGCAATGCCCTGAACTTTGCGCTGAACCTGCTGGGCTGCTACGTGCACGACCTGCGTCTCCAGTGCCTGGGTATTTCGGCAAGTTCTATGAGGACGGCGGCCGGCCCTTCCGGCCGTTGATGGCGGACACCAAATACGTTGACATTACAAAATAATCAATTTTTAGGAGGAACCCTATTATGACCGAATTGGCTCAGATGTTTGAACTGCAGCAGAGCGGTACTTTCTTCAGGCAGCTGGGGCGGCCTGGCTCTGGCCCTGCTGGGCGCGGGCCTGGCGGCGGTGCTTTCCGGCATCGGCTCCCAAAGGAGGCACCGGCATGGCCGGTGAGGCGGGCGCAGGCCTGCTGTGCCAGGACCCGGCAAGTTTGGCAAGGTCATGATTCTGCAGGTCATCCCGGCACAGGGCCTGTAGCCGGCCTGGTGGTTGGTTCTTCGCCATCTTCCGCATGGGCCTGCGCTGAAAATACTGGCTCCCTGCCCGAGCTGACCGTGGCCCAGGGCTTCCGGTATCTGGCGGCCTGCCTGCCTATGGCTTTGGGCAGCCTCTTCTCCGCCATCGCCCAGAGGCCGCGTAGCTGCCGCTTCCATCAACATGCGTTGCCAAGAAGCCGGACGGCCACCAGGGCATGGTGCTCTGCGGTACCGTGGAGTTCTACGCCATTTTGTCCCTGCTGGCTTCCATCCTGCTGCTGATCAATATCATGGGCCTTCCTCAACAACAAGAAAGGCGGTAACCCAGCTATGTAACGAGATTGAAAAAATCCAGCGGCTGAATACCGACGCTCAAGGCGAGTGGAGACGGACCCTCTGCTGGGAGAGGCGGAGGACGCGGCGGATATTTTCACCCGGCCCAGGCGGAGGCCGGACAAAGGACCGGGAAAGGCGCAGCAGCGGCCCCGGAACTGGAGGGCGCGGCGGAGATGGAGGCCAAGCCAGACGCTGGCAACCAAATGCAGGCCTGCATCGACGAGACTTTGCCAAGGCTCAGGCGGATCGATGGAGGAGGTCTACGCCAACTGTTGGCCCTGGCAAAAGGCTGCGGAGACCTGCCCCAGGACCGTCAGCCCGGGGAGGTGCTGTAGGCACCAAGGTGGTGGCCAAGGCCGCCCCATGCTGGCCAAGTCCGTGGCCTCCAATCTGCCGGAGGACTCAAGGAGGCAAGGCCGGCAGCGTCATCGCCAGGTGGACACCGGCGCCAGCATGAAACCAGGGCACGGCCATGCTGACCCTTTCCGGCGAGACCCCAACATTCCCGGCGCAGCCTTATCCTCCGGGACGGCAATGTGAAGGTCAACTGTGCCTATGACACCTGCGTGATGCTGCGGGAACCATGGCGGCGAATATTGCCGGACCTCTTCGCCAAAGGCTATCCCAGAAAACGGCAGAAAAAGGGGAGGACGCTTTTGGCAAAATGAAGGATACGGATTATCTCTTTATTTCAGCCTATCTCCGGTCCCAGGAGGAAGAAACCTGCTCACCGCCGAGGACAGGATGGACCGCTGCTCGATGCGCCCAGCGCAGCGATGAGGCGGGAAGGTGCTCCAGAGATCGGGCTATCCGGTGGACGCCGCCCGGCCGGAGATGGACGCGGCGCTGTCCCAGGCGGAGAACTCCTGGCCGATTTGAGCGATAGTGCGCCGGACCCCAGATATATCGACATTTTCAAGCTGAAATGTGGCTATCGCAACGCAAAGGCCATCTGAAGGCCGCCGCCGTGGGCACCAGCCGGAGCGGATGCTGATGGACATGGGCCGTGTTCCGGCGGTGGAGTTGAAACCGCTGTGGAGAGCGGCGAGCTGGACGGCCTGCCCGGCGACCTGCCGGAGGCTGTGGCCGAGGCGAAGAACGTGCTGGACACCACCCGCGACCCCAGTTAAGCGACATCACGCTGGACGGTTGGATGTACCGGGATTATGGCCAGGAGGCGGAGGTCACCAACAACGTTCCTCCGGGCTACGTGGCGGCCCAGATCGACGCCGCGCCAATCTCCGGGCCCTGATCCGCACTTTGCGGATGGGCAAGAACGGGATTTCCTGGCAGGCGTTCTCTTTGAGGGCGAGATCGAACCGGCGGCAGTCCTGGCCCTCTGGCCAACCACGGCAGCGGCCTGGATGAGGAGGGTCTACGGCCCACCCGCTTTTGCCCAGGCGGCGGAAGCCGGAGAGGCGCCCTGAAGGGGCGGTTCCCTGACGGAGTTTGAAAAGCTGTGACGACGCGGTGAGCGACTATTGGCAGGGGCGCAGATGATCCCCTTCGGAGAAGCGCCCATGCTGGCCTATCTGGCGGCCCGGGAGACGGAATACACCAACATCTGCGCATCCTGCTGATGGGACGCAGCGCGGGCTGAGCCGGAGGTCATCCGGTCCCGGCTGCAGGCCAGCTATGTGGCGTAAGGCGGGAAGGACATGGCAGACAACGTATTCAATCGCCGTCATCGGCGATTGGGAATCCGTCATGGGCTTCCGGGCTTTGGGGCTGGACACCTATCCCGTCACCTCTGTGGAGGAGGCGCGGAAAACCGTCCGGAGCTGGCCAAACCAACTGCGCGGTGATCTATCTGACGGAGCAGCTGGCCAAGGACATGATCGACGTGCTGGACCGGTACAAGGACGAACTCCGCCCCGCCATCATCCTGATCCCCGGCCGGGAGGCTCTCTCGGCATCGGCAGGGGCCAACATCCAGAGCGCCATCGAACGGGCTGTGGGTGCGGATATCCTGTAAGGACTTAAAGAGGGGGGATTTCATTTGCACCGTCGGCCCATCCGATTCCCGTGCTTTGCGGCCCGGCAATCAGGAGCCTGCCTCGAAACAGCCTTGCTTGTTCCGCCGGGCGGTGCCGCTGCGCTGTTTCCCCTTTAGATTCTCTCCCGGTTCGCAAACGGGCGTCACCGCTTTGGCGGCAGAGCCGGGCGTTTTGTCAGGGTGTTTTTTGTCAGGCGCGTGTCTGACAAAAATTTAAACAAGACTGCCGTCCAGGCATGAAAAGTCAACCTGAAAAATGGGAGAATGGCTCTGATGGGCATGACGGCAAAAATTTCAACGGGGGGAAAGAAACGATCCTATTTGTCCCTTCTGGCGAATCTAAGAAAGAAGGTAAGTGAATCAATTTGAGCGGTAAAGTTGTTAAAGTTTCCGGGCCGCTGGTGGTGGCTACGGGCCTGGCGGACGCCAATATGTCCGACGTGGTCCGCGTCGGCCCCCAGCGCCTGATCGGTGAGATCCTCACCATGAACGGTGACGCCGCCTCCATCCAGGTCTATGAGGAGACCTCTGGTCTGGGCCCCGGCGCGGAGGTGGAGTCCACCGGCTAGCCCATGTCCGTGGAGCTGGGCCCGGGCATGATTGAGACATCTACGACGGCATCCAGCGTCCTCTGGAGGCCAAGATCGTGGAAAAAGGTGGGGCCTGAACATCACCCGCGGCGTCGACGTTTCCCGCCGTGGACCACGAAAGGCGCGCTGGGACTTTAATGGCCACGGCGAGGATGGGCGATACGGTTGCAGGCGGCGATTTTCTGGGCACGGTCAGGAGACCGCCGTGGTGCTCCACACTGATCATGGTGCCGCCCACCATGCGCGGCACCGTCATGCACCTCTACTCCAGCGGCAGCTATCGCGTCACGGACACCATACGGCGAACGCGGCAACGAAATGACCGACGTTCTGCGCGAATTTCCCGAACTGCGCGACCCCCGTACGGGTGAATCGCTGATGCAGCGCACCGTGCTGATTGCCAACACCTCGGATATGCCGGTCGCTGCGCGCGAGGCGTCGATCTATACCGGCATCACGATCGCCGAGTATTTCCGGGACATGGGCTATACCGTCGCGGTCATCGCCGATTCGACCTCCCGCTGGGCGGAGGCGTTGCGCGAGATGTCCGGGCGGCTGGAGGAAATGCCCGGTGAAGAGGGCTATCCCGCTTATCTGACTTCGCGGCTTGCGCAGTTTTACGAGCGCGCGGGACAGGTTGTGTGCCTCGGCAGCCGGCGCGACCGCATCGGCGCGCTGTCGGCCATCGGCGCGGTTTCCCCGCAGGGCGGCGACATTTCCGAGCCGGTCACGCAGGCGACGCTGCGTATCGTCAAGGTGTTTTGGGGCTTGGAGGCAAATCTTGCCTACCGCCGCCATTTCCCGGCGATCAACTGGCTGAATTCCTATTCGCTCTATAAGGACCGGCTCGAGGACTGGTACACGGCGAACGTCGCGCCCGACTGGCCGGCGCTCGTTTCCCGGATTATGGATATTTTGCAGAGCGAAAGTTCGCTTGACGAGATCGTCAAACTGGTCGGCATGGACGCGCTTTCGTCTGACGACCGCTTGACGCTGGAGGTCGCGCGCAGCGTGCGCGAAGACTTTTTGCAGCAGAACGCGTTTGAAGAGGGGGATATGTACACCTCGCTCGAGAAGCAGCATGCGCTGCTCACGCTGATTCTGTCGTTCTACGATCAGGCCGCGGCCGCGCTCCGCCGCGGCGCGGACATACAAAAAATCGCGGATTTGCCGGTGCGGGAGCGGATCGGCCGGGCAAAATCGGCCGACGACCGAAAATACAAAACCATTTACGCCGAGATCGGGCGCGATATTGAGCGCTCGCTGGAGGCGCTTTGCGAGGAGGCGCGCGGATGATCCGGGAATATAAGACGATCGAAGAGGTCGCCGGCCCCCTGATGCTGGTCAAACGGGTGGACGGCGTAAAATATGACGAGCTGGGCGAAATCGAGCTTCCTGACGGTTCGCTGCGCCGCTGCCGCGTGCTGGAGATCAATGGCAGCGACGTGCTGGTGCAGCTGTTTGAGAGCAGCGCGGGGCTGAACCTTGCCGAAAGCAAGGTGCGTTTTTCCGGACACGGCGTGGAGCTTGCGGTCAGCGAGGATATGCTCGGCCGGGTTCTCAGCGGCATGGGCGAGCCGATCGACGGCGGTACGCCGATCCTTGCCGCAAAGTCGCTGGATATCAACGGCACGCCGATCAATCCCGCCGCGCGCAACTACCCGTCCGAATTTATTCAGACCGGCATTTCCACGATCGACGGGCTAAACACGCTGGTCCGCGGGCAAAAGCTGCCGATCTTTTCCGGCTCCGGCCTGCCGCATGCCAATCTTGCGGCGCAGATTGCGCGGCAGGCGCGCGTGCGCGGCTCCGATTCCAAATTTGCGGTCGTGTTCGCCGCGATCGGCATTACCTTTGAGGAAGCGGACTTCTTTATCAGCGATTTCAAAAAGACCGGCGCGATCGACCGTACCGTGCTCTTTATCAACCTTGCGTCCGACGCGGCCATCGAGCGCATTTCCACGCCCCGCATGGCGCTGACCGCGGCCGAGTATCTTGCATTTGAGTGCGGCATGCACGTGCTGGTCATTATGACCGATATCACAAATTACGCAGAGGCGCTCCGCGAGGTCAGTGCGGCGCGCAAGGAGGTTCCCGGACGGCGCGGCTATCCCGGCTATCTGTATACTGACCTTGCGACCCTGTAC
>VOFC01002409.1_pt1 | contig 15049 bp, 22 predicted proteins | sample 5384161 | NCBI WGS metagenome assembly VOFC01 (sample SAMN12384722, study PRJNA508395) | human gut metagenome | isolation source: healthy gut B | host: Homo sapiens | reverse complement strand
GGCGGCGGAATAGCGCCTACCGGCGGATATATTGGGCAGGCGACCTTGTTGAAAAATGCGCGGGCAGGCTTACCTGCCCGGCGTAGGGCGCAAGGTGGGCGCTACGTTAGGTCACAGCCGCGAGCTTTATATGGGGCTTTTTTTCTGCTCCGCACGTGGTGGGCGAGGCGCTTAAAACCGCCGTGTATACCTCGCTTTTGTTTAAAACGCTCGGTTTTGCAGTAACGCCCGAATATAACGAAAAACGCGGATATTATACAGTGTGTAACCTTAGGCTCGCGCGAGGACTTATTGCCTTTGCCGCGGTATGCAAAGCGGCGCTCGGGTAGACGCATTTGTTATTCCCGAACCTTCGCTTGCCCGGCTATGCCGACGAGGTTATTATGGCGGGAGCCTTTACGTTGGGGCGCTTCAATAGAGCTTTCGGCAGACGGACCCTTGCGCCCGCCTTTATGCTGCTTGGATGCAGGGCGGACTTAATTTCACAGCGCCCACGCTGGCGTGCTGTTGGCGGCGCAAAAAATGCTTGAAGGCGGAAATGTAGGTGCTTTTAATTGAAACAGGTTTTTTTTTGCAGGCAAGGTGTTTGAGGTTATGCCCACGCCAAGCGGTATAATATTTTCTTATCTTAAGGATACGGTTGACGACAACGTTATAGTTGCCTATAAAATGATAACCTTTGATAACGGCCGTTTTACCGATGTTGCAAAAATATTTATTTGCACACAAAGTTCGGGAACAATTATAAGTCGGTTTCAATGCTGTGCAACAATTATATATAGCGGTTAAATCCATCGTTTTGCCCAACAGCAAGGTCTTTTTACTGCACGGCAACGGAACAGCCAGATTACTCTCGATACCGACGCTTCACTCTTATGGACAGGCGAGCTTAAATACCGCGGGCTGACACGTGCGGCGAAAAAACACCTTTTTAAGCGAAAAACCGCTTATTCAGCGGTTTTTCAAAGGCACTGGGGTGGTACCCACGGGGATAGAGCAGTCCGAAAATCTCTGATTTTCGAGGGCACCCGTGCCGCCGCCTTTTTAAATTCGGTAACAAGGGTTTTAAAACATATTTCGGGTTTTCACCCAAAACCTCGGCAATTTTAACGCCCCCTCTGTAAGCTCAGGCGAGTAAGAAACGGCTCATATGCGATTTTTTTCTTTATCCAGTATACGCATTACGTTTGTTTTTAGCATTACTTAAATACTTCCCCGTTTATAATAACCGTTTTAATGTTAATATCGCTGTCAACTATAAAGCATATCCGCGTCAAATCCGGGTTTTTATCTGTCCCTTTATTTACGCCTAACATTTCGGCGGGCGTGCGGTTTGCCATTCTTGGCGTCGTTAAACGGTATTCCGAATTTAACCGCGGTTTTAACGCAGTCAAACAGTGTTGCGCTGCTGCCTGCAATCGTTCCGTCGGCAAGGCGCCGCGCCGTCCTTTAAAACACTTTAAGTCCGCCCGATTCATATTCGCCGTCCGGCAGACCCGCGCTTCTTATACTGTCGCTTATAAAGGGTCATGGTCTGGACCGAACATTTTTGTAGGTGGCAAGCACCACCGGCTTTGAAATATGAAAACCGTCGCATATTATCTGCGCGTAGCATATAGATTTACAAAACCCTGCGCCGATAGGGGCCTGGGTTGCAGTGATGAAACGGCGGCATTGCGTTATAAATGTGAGCAGTCGGCACCGTTTTATAGCCTCGTTTGCGGTATCAAAATCACAGTCGGTATGACCTATAGATACAATGCAATCGGGCGTTACGGCTTAATAAATTCCATACTGCCGGGCCTAACGTTATCATTTTAACGTTTTTAAACTGCGCAAAACTCAGTTTTTTTATATATTTTTCATTCTGCGCGCCCCTTGTGCTTTTCGGAAATATAGGGTCCCTCAAAATGAAAGCCCAAAATATTCGCTCCAGCAAAATCAGTCTTTGCGTTTACCACCTTTAAAGGCTGTCGTCCCCATTGTCATGAGTGTGGTGGGCAGGAAAGAGCTTGTGCCATTGGCTCTGCATAAAAGGGCACATCGGGCTCAAAAATCCGCGTCCATTGTGTCCATACCTATGCAGCCGGGTATGCACGTCAATAAGCCCGGTATAAGGCGGTTGCCCTCGGCGTTTATATCGCCGCTTTGCCGATTTTCTTCAACCGACATAATTTTTCCGCCATCGGTTACAACTGTTTTTAATTCGCCGTTTATTTCGGCATTATAAATAATCATACTGCCGCCTTAATTCTCGCTGTAAATTACCGTAATATCGGGGTGCAGCTGCAAAATAGAAGCCGAATTTCGGGGTTATAGGTCCGTAGAAAGCCTTTTCAAGTATATCGCGCTTTGCCTTGCCGTTGGCTATAAGCAAAATTTTCTTTTTGCCTGCATAATGGATACCATACCCATTGTAATTGCCTTTTTCGGAACATCGTCTTCATTGGCAAAAAGCGTGAATTCGCTTTTATGGTGCTTTCGTGCAGATCTACAACGTGGGTGCTTTTAACGAAATATTTGTCAGGTTCGTTAAAGCCGATATGACCGTCAAGCCCTATTCCCAAAAGCTGAAGATCAATACCGCCGAGCTTTGCTATATGCTCGTCGTAACGCTGACCCTCACCGGCTAAGTCAACTGCACAGCCGTTGGGAACAAAGGTATTGTTAATGCTGATATTTATGTGATCAAAGAAATTGTGATTCATAAAATAGCGGTAGCTTTGCTCGTTTTACCGTCAAGACCAACATATTCGTCAAGGTTTACAGAGGTCACAGAGCTTTGAAATCAATATCGCCCTTATTGTACCATTCTATAAGCTGCTTATAGGGTGCCCAGCGGTGAAGAACCGGTTGCAAGACCTAAAACGCTTTCCGGCTTAATTATTACCTGTGCCGAAATAATATTTGCCGCGTGGCGGCTCATTTTTTCATATGTATCAACAGTAATAAATTTCATAATGCATTAAATCCTTCGTAAAGACCTTCGTCTGCCATTTTGTTAAGCGCCGCCGAAACCATATCCTTATCCTTCTTTATATGTAACGCCGTACCACTTATCCTCGGCAATAAGAACCTTTACGCGCTTTTCACCGGTTTCTATAAGCTTTGTTACAACGCTCGGCAAAAAAGTATTCGGATTTGGAACATTTATTTTTTTCCTTTAAAAACTCCTTGAAACCGTTTTTCGGCATAACCGAATAAATCGGGCATAAAGCCCCAAAGATTCATTGAAACCACCCTGTATCAGGAGCTAGGGGAGTCCAGCTTTTGCCGTCGTCTTCGGTGTATTTGTTGTCTACAATTTTGGTGCGCTCGGTAACAGTTCCAGCTCGCCGTTTTCTATTTCGCAAACTCCGCGCGAAACAGAACCGTTTTCGGTAAGTGTGTTTGCAAGGCGGAAGCCTAAGATTGTTAAAGAAAATCCGCCATGTAAAAAATGCGGTCTTGCTCGTAATAATCGTCTGCGTTTATAACGGCAAACGGCTCTTTAACAACATCCTTTAGCAAAAGTACGGCATGTGTTGTACCCCCACGGATTTTCACGGTCGGCAGGGCAGGTGAAGCCTTCCGGGCAGCCTGTCCGTTTCCTGAAAAAAACATATTCGGTTTCACCATTTTTTTCAATATGTTTGCGGTAACCGCCTTAAAATCGTCCTCAATAGCGTGCTTTTATAACAAAAACAACCTTGTTAAAGTCTCCGCTTAACGTCGTAAAAACCGAGTAATCAAGCAATATTTCACCGTTTTTTGCCTATGAGGCGCTATTTGCTTAAGACGCCGAAACGGCTGCCCATACCTGCCGCCATTACAACAAGTGTAATATCTTTATTCATAACTTATCCTCCGAAAATCAGAATTTCAAATATATTATACCATATTTTTCATACCATTACAATGTCTTTTATATGACATTAAAAATGTTTTTATTATGCTTTTTATCTTATAAATGGAGTCGATCGCCGCTACAAGGCTTTTGTTTCTTGTTGCGGAAATGTTGTTTAAAAAACAACAGCACGTCACGGGCGCCCGTATCGGTACAGAGCTAAAAGCCCGCGCGCGTGCGTCTATTTTTGAAAAATATCTGTAATCTACAATATAAACGTTTTGATAGTGCGAAACAAAGAAACGGCACGAACGCGTTGCGAAGCGATTCTTTAACAATTATGCAAGCCGAACCGTCGCTTTTTTTCGGGGTTTTATTATTTCAAAGGGTCTGTCGCCCTTGATAAAGGTAAGATATTTTTGCGGAAGCAGACATATCCGATATAATATCCGCCGTGCCACGACGTTCCGTTTTCGTAATGCACCTCTAAGGTGTTGGTTTCGCGCGGCTGATAGGCATAAACCGTATCAGGGGTTTGCCGCTAATGAGGGCAGCTGCCGCTTGAAAGAGAGTAAAACGAACCCAAATATCCGGAAACTCCTTAGGGTAAAGCTGTCAAGCGGGCTGGTGTGGCGCCTGTAAGCTTTTAAAAATCGCAGTAGGCGTAATACGCGCCGAGGGCTGTCCAGTGGTGGTCGGTGCGGAAATATATGTAATCGTTTTATGAGCCTTCATTGTATCAAAAATCGGGACGGTTTAACGCCGCTCATACCCGATACATATAGTTAATAGCTTTATTCTGGTCTGAGTATTTATGCCTTTAACTACATCTTCATACTTTGGGAGCCGGCGGCTTTGTCGGATGCCCGCGCGGTTTATTGCTGCAGAGTCTGCCGCACAAAGTTATAATATTCGTATGCCGTGTCGTGCCGTTTATAAGAAAAGCGCCTAACGCTTGCGAGGTTTGGGCAGGCTTTCTGAGGGCTTTGACGGCGTATCTGCGCTGGCGTTTCACGATTGCGGCGGTTCCGATGAATTGCTTTCCGGCAGAAGAGGCGGCGGACGAGTCTTCGCCGGACGCGGCGCCTGAAACTTCAGGAATATCGTCGCTTTTTTCAACCGTGCCGTGAATTTGCACCTTGGTTTTTACCGTAAAGCCCGGTAAGGCGAAGCGTTTAGAATTTGTAAACGTATCGCGCAGGGGAAATGTATCGGAATACCACTCGTTTAAACCGGAAAAATATTTGCCCGAAAAAATGCCGATATTGTAAATTTAGGAAACTTAGCAAGCTCGCGCTTTTTCGCTTTCAGAGTATTTCGGTCTTAACGGAATTATCAGGGAAAAAGCACAAAAGGCAAAAACAAAACAATAAAAAACCTTACGTATATGATATTAAGTATTCTGAGCTTTCTTTGGTTGCGAAAGTATTGCTTTTTGCTTCGTTATCACTGTTGTTTTGTTCGTTAATTTCCATTTTTAGCACCTAAAATCTGAAATACAGGAATGGGTTGTAGCTGTTTCTCCACAAGCGCCGCAACCGAGAAAAGCAAAAACCGCAGGAATGGCTATTTGCAGTATTGCAAAGGCGGTAAGCGCCCCTGTGGATTTAAGCGAAAACGCCTTTAAATTGATCGATATATTGCGTGCCGCCGGCGTGCGCAGGCAAGCGCTGATACCAAAAGTATAATTATATAGCTTTTATTGTTGTTGTAAGGGTTTCAAAATCCGAAAATTTATGCCGTTTGCCCCAAACATACCCTTTTAGAACACACCATACGTCGGAAAGGTTTTTCAAATTTAAAAAGTATCCAGCCGAAAAATACAATTATCAGGGTAAATATAAATGGGCAAGCACACGGTTTTTGCCGAGTAATTTCCCCAAAAACAGCTTTTCAAGCGATATAAATATAAAGAAATAAATGCCCCACAAATTCCATGAAGCGCCGTGCCAAAGACCTGTAAGCGCCCAAACAACAAAATACGGTGCGTACGGCTCCTGAATAATCGGTGCCAGTACCGTTACGGAAAGCCGCCATATAGGGATAATAAAATTTTCAAGATAATGTATACCTATCATTCTGCCCATACCGATAGCCATATCGGAATATGCCCGAAAAATCGAGATATATTGCAGAGTAAACGCAAGAACGCCCACCCAAAGCGAAAGAGCGCTTTTTGCCGATAAAGCCGAAAAATCACCGCCGGCGGCAATAAGCAGCTTATCGGTTATTGCGGCGCAGGTGTTTGCAAGTATTGATTTTTGGCAAGACCGGTTACAAAACGGTTGATACCGTCCGCTATATCGGTGTAGTGACTCTGCGATTTTCAAGCTCGCGGTTTACGTCTTTATAACGAACGATAGGGCGGCAATGCACTGATGAAACATACTGACGTAAAGCAGCAGCATTTTAAAGCTTCTCTGCTCCCTTTACCTCTCCGCGGTATACGTCTATACAATATGTCATAAGCTGAAAAGTGTAAAACGAAAAAATACCGATAGGAAGCGCAATTGACGGAACAGTTTTCGGAAAACCGAAAAGGTGATTGAGATTTGCAAGTGTAAACGTGCCGTATTTAAAAATGCCGAGCAATAAAAGATCTAACCCTATAACCGAGGCGAGCAGCAGCCTTGCTTTTTAGGGTCTGCGCTTATTAACGGCGATTTTAAGGGTCAAATACCAATCGGCAAGGTCATACCAACTAATAACAGTATGTAAACGGTTCGCCCACGCATAGAATATAAGCGAAAATACCAGCATAACGGTATTTTTTGCTTTAATATCATAGCAAAAAAATAAACTAATAGGTTAAGCGGCAAAAAAAGAAATAAAAAAAGTAAGGCTTGAAAAAACCATAGCGTAAACACATCCGGATAAATAAAAATTCTTACTTATATATTATACACTACCAAAGTTAAAATAACAGTTAAAAAGGGTTACAAAAATCGGCTTTGCGAAATTTTTCGCAAAAAGCCGATTAAAAAGGTGAATTATTATTCGCCGTAAAGCTTTAAGAGTTTTTCAAGGTGCGCTCTGCGCGCCTTTGCGGGATCTTTCAGCCTTATCGAACAGAACCTCTGCACGATCGGGAAGGAGCGTGTGAGAGAGGTAACGCGCCTCGCCCATAATGAAGTCCTTATAGTCGGCGGTAGCCGGCTTGCTGTCTATAGTGAAGGGGTTTTTGCCCTCAGCCTTAAGCGCGGGGTTGTAACGGAACATATCCCAGTATCCGCAGTCAACAGCCTTCTTCATTTCCTTCTGGCAGTTAACCATTCCGCCCTTAATTGAGTGCATTTCGCACGGAGCATAACCGATAACGAGCGACGGACCGTTGTAAGGCCCTCAGCCTCTTTAAGAGCCTTAAGGGTTTGGTTCATATCAGCGCCCATAGCAATCTGTGCTACATAAATGTAGCCGTAGGACATAGCGATTTCGGCAAGGCTCTTCTTGGCGATTGCCTTATGCCGGCAGCTGCGAACTGCGCAACCTGACCGATATTGGAAGCCTTTGAAGCCTGACCGCCTGTATTTGAGTAAACCTCGGTATCGAATACCATAATGTTTACGTCGTTGCCCTGCAGCCAAAACGTGGTCAACACCGCCGAAGCCGATGTCGTAAGCCCAACCGTCGCCGCCGAAGATCCCAACCGACTTCTTGGAAGGTATTCCTTATGAGCCAAAACGTCCTTTTGCAGAGTGCGCAATCTGCGCCGGCTTTTCAATGGCGTCTGCCAATGCCTGTTGCCATCTGCATTCTTGCCTCACCGTCTTCAAGCGTTGCAAGGTACGTCTGCCGCCGCCTTAACGTCTGCGCTTCGATTTGTCAGACTTCGGCGATCTGGTTTTTATAAGACGGTCGCGGAGCTTTTTGCGGCAATAGCCATACCAAGACCGTGCTCTGCGTTATCCTCAAACAGTGAGTTTGCCCAAGCCGGACCCTTGCCCTCATGGTTAACCGTGTAAGGTGTTGAGGGAGCGGAACCGCCCCAGATTGACGAGCAGCCCGTGGCATTTGAAATATACGCTCTGTCGCCGCAAATCTGAGTGATAAGCTTTGCGTAAGGAGTTCGCCGCACCCCGCGCACGCGCCGGAGAACTCAAACAGCGGCTGACGGAACTGTGAATTTTAACGTTTAACGGCTGAGCCAAAAACGTCCGCTTTGGGAGCAAGTTTAACGCCGTAGTTAAAGCATGCCTGCTGGTCAAGCTGTGAATCGATAGGCTTCATAACAAGCGCTTTTTCCTTTGCGGGGCAAACCTTTGCGCAGTTACCGCAGCCGGAGCAGTCCAAACAGTTACGGCAATGCCGAATTCATAACCGCCCATGTCTTTGCCTATCATCTTTTTATGTTTCATGTTTGCCGGAGCGTTTTAACCTCGTCCTCGTTCATAACAACGGGTCTTATTGCAGCATGGGGGGGCAAACGATTGAGCACTGATTACACTGTATGCAGTTTTCCGGTATCCCACTCGGGTACGTCAACGGCAATGCCGCGTTTTTCAAATGCAGCCATTCCCTGGGGAAGGTGTCCGTCTACCATGTTCATAAACTTGGATACGGGAATCTTGTCACCAACCTGGGCTTGTTGCAGGGAATCAATATTCTTAACAAATTCCGGAACGTCGCCGTGGTTAACTTCTGTTTCCTCAGCATTTGCCCATTCAGCCGGAATTTCAATCTTTTAATATTCTGCTCGCCCTTTGTTATAGCCTCATGGTTCATGTTAACGATTTTCTCTGCCCTTTTTGCACCGAATGACTTAACAACGGCAGCCTTCATGTATTCAACAGCCTCGTCAAAGGGGATAACGTTTGCAATCTTAAAAGAATGCGGACTGCAAAACGATTGAAGTTTTGCTTGCCCAGACCGATTTCTCTGCAATGCCGATAGCATCAATTGTGTAAAGAGAAATGTTGTTCTGGCAATATATTTTTTCATCTTGCCGGGCAGTCTTTTCGGAAAAGCTCGTCAATGTCCCAGGCGCAGTTTAAAAGGAACTTGCCGCCGGGAACCAAATCCTCAACCATATCATATTTGTCAACATATGACGGTTGTGGCATGCAACAAAGTTAGCCTTGTTGATAAGGTATGTTGATTTAATCGGCTTTTTACCGAATCTCAAGTGAGATACGGTGATACCGCCGGTCTTCTTCGAGTCATATGCAAGTAAGCCTGTGCATAAAGGTCGGTATGGTCACCGATAATCTTAATAGAGTTCTTGTTTGCACCAACGGTACCGTCAGAGCCAAGACCCCAGAACTTGCAGGCAGTGTGCCTTCGCTGAGGTGTTCGGGGTTTTCCGTACGCGGCAGTGACAGGTTTTGTAACATCGTCGTTAATGCCGATGGGTGAAGCCCTGCTTAGGCTCTGCCTTATCAAGGTTTTGTAAATTGCGAAAATGTTGGGGCGGGGTGTCTTTTGAACCAAGACCGTAACGTCCGCCGATAATCATGGGACGCATTTGTCTGCCTGCATAGCATGCGCGGCAAAACGTCAAGATACAAAGGCTCGCCGATTGAAGCGCCGGGCTCTTTGGTTCTGTCAATAACTGCGATCTTCTTAACGGTGGACGGAATAGCCGCAACCAAGCTTCTACCGGGAACGGTCGGTAAAGACGAACCTTGATAAGACCGACTTTCTCGCCCTTTTGCGGTCAGGTAATCTATTGTTTCCTCAATGGTTTCGCAGATTGAACCCATTGCAACGATAACCTTTCGGCGTCCGGTGCACCGTAGTAGTTAACCAGACCGTAATCCGTACCGATTTTAGCGTTAACCTTGTTCATATACTTTTCAACAACTGCCGGAACAGCGTCGTAATACTTTGTTGCACGCCTCGCTCTGCCCTTGATCGTCGCCAGGTGCGCGACCGCGCCGAGATCCATAACTTCCTGCGGGTTGGTCTCCGCCAGCATAGCAAAACCGGTCTGACGGCAGGCATACACGTCCGAATGATCGCCGAAAATATTCAGCGCGTGAGACGCGACGCAGCGCGCAGAAACATGAAATACGCAGGGGAGAAGCTCGCCCGCGATCTTATACATATTCGGAATCATCAGCAGAAGACCCTGCGAAGCCGTGTATGTAGTAGTGAGTGCGCCTGCCGCGAGGCTGCCGTGCACGGTACCCGCCGCGCCGGCCTCGGACTGCATCTCCATGACCTTGACCGTCGTGCCGAAGATGTTCTTCAGCCCCTGCGCCGACCATTGGTCTACGCTGTCCGCCCGTGCAATATAAAATACTATGCCACAAAGCTGCAATCGCTTATTGCAGGCGACCAAAACGCACTGCTGTATATTACAGACGAAAAAATCCTACAAGTATTTAAGCGGAATTTCAGACGGGGGAAGGCATATTTGAAGGCGAGCCCTTTAAAATTCGGGGAGTGATTTTTACAGCTTTACAAAAACCGATACCTTCGGTAATTTGCCCGAAGGGTTAAAATTCCTGCCGCCGCGCATCCGATACGGTGCTTGGAAAATAAGAAAAAAATATTGATACGGTTTATAAAGAATCGTTAAAGTATAATAAAAAATTTCAAACCCTAAATTAACAAATAGCTATGTCCTTAATTAAATAAAGGTTAAAAAATCAGCCGTTGTTATTGAGAAGTAACATAAAATTCATAAATTTGCCATTGAATATATGATTTTGTTATGTATAATGAAAGAAAAAAGGAAAGGTGAATCCGTATGAACAAATTTAGGCGTAACGAAACATCTTATCACGGCGCAGGCAAGCCATAAACCCATACCCGATGAAATGAAAAGCAGGGGGCTTCAAAAGGTCTTTGTCGCTTCCGATCCGATCTTGTGCAATTCGGCGTTTCAAAAAGGTTACCGATATTCTTGATAACGCAGGCCTTGAATATAAGCTTTATTCAGATATTAAGCCCAACCCCTACTATTGAGAACGTACAGCACGGCGTTGCCGAGTTTAAGGCTTCAAAGGCAGACTGTATAGTAGCCATCGGCGGCGGTTCTTCAATGGATACCGCAAAGGCAATCGGCATTATAATTGCAAATCCCGGAATTTGAGGACGTTCGCTCGCTTGAGGGCGTTGTCAATAAAGAATAAATGCGTTCCGATTATCGCGGTTCCCACTACCGCAGGCACCGCGGCAGAGGTTACCATTAACTATGTTATTACCGATGTTGAAAGAAAACGTAAGTTTGTATGCGTAGACGCACTACGATATTCCTGTTGTAGCTGTTGTGGATCCTGATATGATGTCTACTATGCGGCATCGCTTACCGCGGCTAACCGGTATGGACGCGCTTACACACGCTATTGAGGGTTACATAACCAAGGAGCTTGGGAGCTTTCGGATATGTTCCACATTAAAGCGATTGAAATAATCGCGCGTTCTTTAAGAGACGCGGTTAAAACGGCAAAAGAGGGAAGAGAGGGTATGGCTCTCGGTCAGTATGTTGCCCGGTATGGGCTTTTCAAACGTGGGGCTCGGCGTAGACCATTCTATGGCTCATACTCTTTCGGCTTATTACGATACTCCGCACGGCAAGGCGTGCGCAATACTTTTGCCGGCGGTTATGGCTTATAACGCCGAATATACCGGTGAAAAAATATAAGGATATAGCCCGCGCAATGGGAGGTGAGGGCGTTGATAATATGACCAAGGGAGGAATACCGCAAAGCGGCTGTTGACGCCGTTCGCAAGCTTTCCGAGGACGTGGGTATTCCATCAACCTTAAAGGGAATTGTTAAGAAGAGGATATTCCCGCGCTTGCCGGAGTCTGCCTTATGCGGACGCCTGCCGTCCCGAAACCCGCGCGACACAAGCGTTGAGGAAATTGCCGAAATTTACAGAAGTCTTATGTAAGCTATAAATTAACACACGGCGCAAACAGGTTTTACCTGTTTGCGCCGTTTTTTCTGCAAGAGGCAAGAAAAAAAAAGCAACCAAAGCACAGTCGTACCGTGATTGCTTTGCTTTTTTATTTTTTATACTCAACAAGCCGCTTATATCCGCTGCCGTACTGTACGCAGCGCGAAACGCGGGATAGTGTGGCAGAGGATATATCTGTTTTCGTCAATAACCTCGTTATATGTCTTGCCCTCAAGCAAAAAGGCGTGCGGCTCTTATTCGCTGCGCCATTTGCTCAACCTCTTTATTGGTGCACATATCCGAAAATAAGTCGCGGCAATCCTGCTTATCCTTAAGCGAGTATAGGTCGTACAAATCGTTTATCATTTCTTCGTTTACTTTGTTAAGCGACATAATTTTTCTCCTAAAAGCTTTCAAGCGATTTATTTAAAAAGCTTTTTTTTTTCCGATTTGGGCGAGCCGAATACCTCTTCAGGCGTGCCGTATTCCTCAATTACGCCTTCGGACATGAAGAGCACCTTATCGGAAACGTTTTTGCAAATTCCATTTCGTGGGTTTACAACTATCATTGTACTGCCTCGCGAAGGTCCTTAATAACCCTTAAACCTCGCCCGTAAGCTCGTCAAGCAAAGCAAAGTATATCCGGCTCAAGCGCCAATGCGCGCGCAATCACGCAACACGCTGCTGCTGACCGCCCAAAGCTCGCACGGGTAGTTATTCATTTTTCGCTAAGCCCCACGCGCGCTATAAGCGCTTCCGCTTTTGCGTATTTCTTCAGTACTGCCGCGCTTTAAAAGGGTAGGGGCAAGCATCACGTTTTTAAGCACACTGTACTGCGGGAAAAGGTTGAAGGACTGAAATACAAGCCCGAAGTGCAGACGGTTGTCTCTGATTTCGGCGTCGGTAAGCTTTTTATCCGAATCGCCGTTAAAAACCGTTTTCCCGTTTACGGTTATTGTACCGCCGTCGGCAAAATCGAGAAAGTTAATGCAGCGAAGCAGCGTTGTTTACCGCTGCCCGACGAGCCGATTATAGAAAGCACCTCGCCCTTTTCAAGGGAAAAGCCTATTCTTTTTAAGCACCTCGGTTTTACTGAAGCTCTTTTATGTTTTTAACCTCTAAAACAGACATAGGCTCACCTCACGCATTAAAATAAGCGAGCTTTTTTTTTCAATAAGCCCGAAAAGTATTGTAAGTATACCGCAAAAACAAGATAGAAAACGCCCGTAAAGAACAGCGGCCAAATGATCGCCGCGCCCTTTAAAAAAGGTCTGACCGCTCCAAATAAGCTCGTAAACGGCGATTATGCGCGCAAGCGACGTATCCTTTACAAGTGTGATAATTTCATTGCTCATAGGGAACTATGCGCTTTATAACCTGAAGGAGAATTACTTTGAAAAATATTTGGCTTTTGGTCATACCGAGCACAAGACCCGCTTCGGTCCTGACCTTTTGCTATGCTTTCTATTCCTCCGCGGTAAATTTCCGAAAAATAGCAGGCATAGTTAATTATAAACGCCGTAAGCACGGCGGTCATTCTGCCGCCGTTTCCGCCGCCCATATATTATTATGCAGTAAAAGGCGGGTCCGTAATATATAACAAGCAATTGCAGCATAAGGGGAGTACCGCGAATTACCCAAACAACGGTTTTTTACAAGACCTTTAAGCGGCATAAATTTAGACATAGAGCCGAATGCGATTATAAGACCGAGCGGCAGGGCACCAAAAGCGTGAAGAAAAATGTTGCAGTGGTGCCAAAGCCCTCGAAAAAGAGTTTTAATTACGGTTTTGAAACATATAAAATCCTTTACTCATAAACAGCACAAAGCAGGCAGAGGATATGCCCTCTGCCTGTGCAATCTACTGTGGTATTTCTGTTCGATTACCGGATTCCTGAACGCCGTAGGTTTTGGCAATTTCAAGCATTGAACCGTCGCCGTAGGTCCTTAAAGAACTGGTTAAGCTTTTCGGTAAGGTCAAGAGCCTTTTCTGAAGCCTACGCCGTAATCCTCTTCCTCTGCAACGCCGTATAAAGCAAAGATTTTCATAGCTTGTGCCTTCGCCTACCATTGCGCCCGCCATAAGGTCGATAACCGCGGCGTCAGATGTGCGGCGTTTACTTCCTAAAGCGCGTCTACCTGTGCGGTAACTGCTGTTACATTGTAGTTAAGGGCTTTAAGGGGCAGCTTCGCGGCGGAGCCTGCCTCGGCTGCAAACTTTAAATCTTTAACGCTTTCAACAGTTTGGTACCCCATCTGCTAACTCTTTTTTTAACAACGCTTCACAACCTGTGTGTTTTGCGGTAAGCATTTTGAAACCGACATACCGTTCTTAACCTCGCTTGAGATCGTCATACCGTTCCATACGCCCAGTCGATGCTTTTTAGCGTCAAGCTCCATAATTTTGTTGTCCCAGTCGATCTCCACAAACTCTACGTCAACGCCGAGGGCTCTTTGCAAACTTCTTACCATATCGGCGTCAAAGCCAATCCATTTGCCGCTGCCGCCCTTGGTCTTTTCGTAATCCATAGGGTTAAAATCGGTTATGCCTATAACCAGCTTGCCTTTTTCCTTTACGTACTCGCTGTCTGATTTTGAAGAATCCCTTACTTCCGCAGCCGGCGAATATGGCGAGCATACATACGCTCATTAACAGTGCAATTAACTTTTCATTTTTGATTTCCCCCAGGTTTTAAATTTGATGTTGTTATTATACTTCATTACGATTAAGTTGTAAAGTGTCTTTTGCAAAAAAATCAGATTTGTTTTGTTAAATAAAACAATACAAATCTGAGAATGTATTTTGGTTATTTTAACTCAATAATCATTGCTAAATTGCCGCGTTCTCCGTGTGTGGCACGGTGCGAGTGCAATTCATCGCTGTTGCAGCAGGTGCAAAGGTCGGTTATATCAAAGGTTGCTTTCCTTAATTCCGGCGTGCAAAAGTATTTGTTTATTAGTGCCGGCAAGGTCAAGCATATATCTGTTGTTGTCCTTTTGAAAAGTACCTTATCGGTATCAAGGTAGGGTATGTTTTTCAGTGCGTCGGCTACCGGTCGTCAACCTCGTAGCAGCATTTGCCTATGCAGGGACCTATTGTGGCAATAATGTTTCACGCTTGCAGCCGTAGTCTGTCACCATTTTATCAACCGTTTTTTCACCTATTCGTTTAGCGGTGCCGCGCCGCCAGCCTGCGTGCGACGAAGCAATAACTCCCTTTTCGGGGTCGCAAAATATTAGGGAGTGCAATCGGCGTATTGCGTTACAAAGCGCAACGCCGCTTTCGTTTAATAAGACCGTCAACATCGCAAAACGGCTTTTTAAAAATTCCCGTTCCGCAATCGGCAGAGGTTACTGCGCGTATATTGTCGGTGTGGG
>VOFC01005056.1_pt1 | contig 15077 bp, 19 predicted proteins | sample 5384161 | NCBI WGS metagenome assembly VOFC01 (sample SAMN12384722, study PRJNA508395) | human gut metagenome | isolation source: healthy gut B | host: Homo sapiens | reverse complement strand
AGGATGGTTTGCAAATCTCATTTGAGAAGCATAAGATTTTCCTTTATAAGGAGGACTTTGACAAGTTCATGGATGGAATGAATGATGTAATCAGTTATATCAAGAACTCAAATCTGAAGAAATCCGCGGAAGACGTGGTGGAACCTGAAGAGGAGGAAACGATTCATGGCGATTCCCCAGAGGAGGATATGGCTTCCGGTGCTATAAAGTTGGATATTGAGTTTTAATGTAACACGAAGAGAAGATAACGGGCTGTTTACTCATGGAGAAAACAGCCGTTATGTGTTAGGAGCTTTCCGCAAAGGAAAATCCTATTCTTTGCTGCGAATTATTCAGCCGGGTGGATAGCCTCTGTAGGACATGCGTCAGCGCAAGTTCCACAATCTGTACACATTTCAGGGTCGATGCTGTATTTATCGCCTTCTGAAATTGCTCCTACCGGACACTTCGTCAATACAAGTACCGCAAGCGATACAATCGTCACTAATTACGTAAGCCATTTTTTTAAACGTTTAAATTGATAACTATTAGTTCGTGCAAAAATAGAGTTTTCTTTCTATTTAAAAAAAATATCTACTGGCTTATTTTCTTCAAAAATCTTCTTTTTTGCAATATCTTTGTCGGGTTTTCGTTATTAAACAAAATAGGTTGAGATTTGAGACGATTATTACTTATATTATATGTGGTAAGCTTGGCTACCATGGGAGCCATGGCTCAAAAAAGGAAAGGGTGAGAATCAGCCGTACGCTGATTTGAAATGGCTTCATCTGGGGTTTCATGTGGGTATTCACTGCAGGATTTGTTATTGACCCATACCGGTGTCATGACCAATGGAGAGACTTGGTTCGCGGAGATTCCTTCTTACTCACCCGGCTTTAGTGTCGGGGTGATCGGAGATATGTATATGAATCCTTATTTCAATTTACGTTTCACGCCTTCTATCCATTTCGGAGATAAGAAATTTAAGTTTCGGGAACAGGCTACGGGAGAGGAATTCATCACGAACGTTCGTTCCAGTTATCTGAATTTCCCCTTAGACGTTAAATATACGGCTTTACGCTTGAATAATTATCGTCCTTATTTGATCGGCGGTATCTATGGCTCCGTGGATATAGGCCGTAAGAAAGGTAATCCGATTTTATTGAAAAAGCACGGACTTCGGATTTGAGTTTGGCTTGGGATGTGATATCTATCTACCCTACTTTAAGTTATGCCCGGAGCTGAAATTCTGTTTCGGATTGGTTAACCTATTGGAGAAAGATCGTCCGGACTTGGTAGATCAAGCAAATATCAAATATACGGATGCCTTATCGAAAGCTACATCCCGTATGGTGATCCTGACATTTAATTTCGAATAAATAACTCGATATAGATATAAGCGGCCGGAATAGCCATCATTACGCTATCGAAGCGATCCAGCATGCCTCCATGTCCGGGTAATACATGCCCGGAATCTTTCACGCCTAACGTACGTTTCATCAAAAGATTCGATCAAGTCGCCCCAAGTCCCGAATACTACGATCGTGCCGGCTAATCCAAGCCATGTGTACCAGTTCGTGGCCGGCATGAACCAAGCGAATATTTGGGAGGTTATTAATACGAATGCCAACCCTCCGTAAAAACCTTCCTTATGACTTCTTGGGAGAGATACGTTCGAACAATCTTCTTTTTCCAAGCATAGATCCCACTAGATAAGCTCCCGTATCATTTACCCATACGAAAACGAAAATAGCCAAGGCAAAATAGGGGATATGTACGATCTCGCCCGGCGTATTAGGTACCGATGTAATAAAGTTTAGCAGAGAGAAAGAGCCTGCGCAATAGATTTGACCGAATAAGGTCAATGCCCAGTTATTGATTGGATTACTGGCTTTATCGTAAAGCTCGGTGATCATGGTATACATTAAGAATAAAAGATAGGGAGAAATATATTGCCTCCAACCAAGCCATTGGCGTAACCGAATGTGGCGGCGAAGAGGTAGGCTCCCCCAAGGAACTGACAAATCGTTTGATGGCGGCATTCTCATAATGTTTGACCAATCCGTAGAACTCCCATAGAGAAAGTCCGGTAATGAGTCCAAATACCGTAAGAAAATAATAGGAGTGGAAATAGATCGCACCGACCAATACCGCGACGAAAATAATGCCAGTCAATGCACGTGTAATCAGATTTTTCAAAACAATAGTGTTTTTGCTTGTTTGTAATTTTGGCTGCAAATATAACTAATAAATTGATAATACAGCAATAAGGAAGGCTGGATAGTAACTTTTGATCAAAGATACGCCCCAGCCTTACTTGTTATGAATGTCTTGACTTTGGTCAAGCTATTTTCCCTGTCTTGTTTTCTTCGGTAGGAGTATCGGTTACGTTTTCCATTGTTGCGTCCGCTTTCGCCTCCTTATCCGCATTCTCCTTGTTCTTTCCGTTAGCCTTTTCCTGCAACTCCAGAATCTCTTGGGAACGGGAGATCCAGGCTCGTTTCCCGAAGATATGCTCTACATCTTCCGAGTAGATTACCTCACGATCCAATAATACCTGCGCAAGTTTACTATGTCCTTCCTTATTCTCGGATAATATCCGTTTTGCCCTGTCGTATTGCTCATTGATGATCTTCTGTACTTCCGTATCGATCAATTTCGCAGTCTCCTCACTATAAGGCTTGGTGAATCCCCAATCCTGTCCGGTGGAGTCGTAATAGTTCAAGTTTGGAAGTTTATCGCTCATACCGAAGTAAACGACCATCGCATATGCTTGTTTCGTGACACGTTCCAAATCGTTGGATGCGCCTGTGGATATTTTTCCCAAGACTAATTCCTCTGCGGCACGTCCTCCTAAAGTAGCGCACATCTCGTCCTGCAATTGCTCGCGGGTGGTGATCTGTCTCTCTTCCGGCAAATACCATGCCGCACCTAATGCCTTACCACGGGGAACGATTGTCACCTTTAACCAGCGGATTGGCATGTTCCAACAACCAACTTAACGTAGCGTGACCGGCCTCATGGTTCGCGATACATTTACGTTCTTCCTCCGTCGTGATCTTTGAACGTTTTTCAAGACCACCGACAATGCGGTCTACCGCATTCATGAAAGTCTTCTTTCTGTACGAATTTCTTTCCGTTACGGGCGGCGATCAAAGCGGCTTCATTACAAACATTAGCGATATCAGCACCCGAGAAGCCCGGAGTCTGCCTTGCTAGGAACTCAGCATCTACGCTTTCATCTATCTTGATCGGACGCAAATGCACCCCGAATATCTCTTTACGTTCATTCAAATCCGGTAATTCAACATGGATTTGTCGGTCAAAACGTCCGGCACGCAACAACGCTTTATCCAAAATGTCCGCACGGTTTGTAGCGGCTAAGATAATAACACCACTGTTAGAGCCGAAACCATCCATTTCGGTCAACAACTGGTTCAACGTGTTCTCACGCTCATCGTTGCTATTCATATTCGCGTTCTTCCCACGGGCACGACCTACCGCATCGATCTCATCAATAAAGACGATGCAAGGAGATTTTTCCTTCGCTTGGCGGAATAAGTCACGCACACGGGAGGCGCCTACACCGACAAACATCTCCACGAAATCAGAACCAGACAAGGAGAAAAACGGCACATTAGCTTCTCCGGCAACAGCCTTCGCCAATAATGTCTTACCGGTTCCCGGAGGGCCTACCAATAATGCACCTTTGGGTATCTTACCTCCTAATTCGGTATATTTTTCCGGATTCTTTAAGAAAGAGACGATTTCCTCTACCTCTTGTTTCGCTTCCGCCAATCCGGCGACATCCTTGAATGTCACCTTACGGTCATTATCTTTATCAAAAGCTGAGCTTTTGCCTTACCAACGCTGAACACGCCACCCGGACCTGCGCCGGTACCACCGGACATACGTCTCATCAAGAACATCCATACACCGATCAATAAGATAATCGGGCCGAATGAAAAACCAAGAAATTCCAGATAGCGTCATCGCCTTCCTCGAACCGGACTTTGTGTATCGATATGACTATCGGCTACCGCTTTGTCATAGAAATCGGAAAACTTGATCGGCTGACGGGATCTTTACGTATACTTTCGGATTTGAAACCCCGATTTTAGAAAAACGTCCATATTCCCAAAGACCTGTTCTGTCTTTCCATTTTTTCACTGTAGCCTCCACCAAGTTCTTCTTGTTGTAGACTGTCATTTTATCGAATACGTTTTCCTGCGCTAGTTTCAGAACTCTGTCCAGCCTAGCTCTTTCGTTCCCGAAGAATCATTTGTCATGTATAGGGCAACAAGCATGATGAAGATCAACCCGTACATCCAATACAAATTAAAGCGGAACATCTTAGGTTTCCCGCTCTTCGGTGCTTTGTTAAACATGTCGTTTTTATTTTCCATAAGAGATTATCATCAAATATTTAGACCGGCTTTAATCAATGTTAGGTACTTGTATAACCTTCGAGTCTGCCCAAAAGGTTCTCCAAGTTATAAAATGCACGTTGTTCCGGTAAAAATATGTGTACAAGAACCGTGCCATAGTCCATCCCGATCCATTGAGCGCCCTGTGTACCGTCAATAGACAAAGGCTTCTCATTTGCATTCTTGCGTGCGAAAATCCCATACGGAATCGGATAAAGCAGAAACTTGGGTAGGAGTGTTTCCCTCACAAATAACCATATATTGACAAATGGCACCAGAAGTCTGGCTTAAATCTACGGTTACAATGTTTTTGCCTTTTTTTTCCTGTAGGCCTTCTACAATCGTTTTAACTAATGCTTCTGTTTGATCCATTATTTTTTATTGAGATAATATTCGAAGTCGCAAATATACTTCTTAATTCGTTACATACGTCTTTTTTCTTTCATTAATATATGTGTAATAGCTTGTTTGAGACTATCTCCTCGATTGTTATAAGCTTTTAAAAAACACGTACGTCTTTTTGAGAAAAACATGTACGTGTTTTATCCGAAAGACGTACGTGTTTTTTCTGGACATTTTTTTCGAAGGTTTATTTGCAAATTTTGAAAAAGTATGTACTTTTGCACTCGCTAACAAGAGAGTTGGTGATTTGTTAAATATTGTTCTATGGTGTAATGGTAGCACAACAGATTCTGGTCCTGTTTGTCCTGGTTCGAATCCAGGTAGAACAACGTTTAAAGTTTACTTGACAATCTTGTAGAGATTGTTCTATGGTGTAATGGTAGCACAACAGATTCTGGTCCTGTTTGTCCTGGTTCGAATCCAGGTAGAACAACATAAAAAAAGCCTCGTTATTCGATAAGAGTAGCGAGGCTTTTTGTTGTAGATATCATGTTTTTTATTTGTAACGAAGCCATTTGGACATCTCCTTTATACTGGGTTTCTTACCATACATGAGAATGCCTACACGGTATATTTTGGCGGAAAACCAAGTGAAACCGATGGATGATATATACAAAAATCCAATGGAAAGTAGTATTTCCCACAAAGGCACCTCGAATGGCACCCGGACCATCATCACGATCGGAGAGGTGAAGGGATCATGGAGCACCAGAAAGCTAATGGTCCGTCAGGGTTTTCCATGCTATAGATTCCCGCATAGAGGGCGAAAACTAAAAGGAGCGTGACTGGTAGCATGAATTGTTGCGTGTCTTCTTGGCCGTCTACAGCTGATCCGATAGCGGCGAATAAGGAAGAATATAATAAGTAGCCGCCTATGAAATAAGCGATAAACAAGATGCCTATCTCGGTGAAGTTAATCGTATGAAGCATTTCTATCCATTCATTTCCCGGCTGCTGGGCTGCGATAACCGTCATGTTAGGGGGTTGTGTTAAGTGCCATGCTTGATTGCAAGATCTCGCTTTCCATACCTCCTCCCAAAAAGAAAGTTCCCCGGTGATGAGAATAAAGTTCATAACCGCCCAAAGGAATACTTGCGTAAGCCCGACAAAACCGATTCCTATAATTTTACCCATCATTAAGTCGAAAGGTTTGACGGACGAGATCATAATCTCGATGATCCGGTTCGTCTTTTCTTCCATAACCCCTTGCATGACCATTCCTCCATAGATTAGGATGAACATATAGATAAGCATGGTGAAAATTACTCCGGTTATGGATGCCACTACGGACGAGGATTGCTTTTCGCTTCCGTCATCCCCCCCATTTGATCGTTTGTATGTTGAAATCTACTTTACTTTCTTTTTATGATCTCTTGTAGATTGGGGATATTGAATGTTGCCAGTTTGTCACTCTCTATCTGCTTCTTTAATGTCATATTGACGAGTCGGCTCAAACCGCCGGGATTTGTTTCTTGGAATAGAGGGTTGCGTTTTTCGGATTTTTTCTGCAAGTCGTCGGAGATGTTGAGAAATGCGAATATCTCCTTTTCCGACATTTGCCTGTACTTATCCATATCTTTGTCGCCGTTGATAAAACGATAGCTTTCCGTATCCTCGAACAACGGGGCGTATTTGCCGGTGGCGTCGAGTATGGCGACTGTATGAACCTCATCTCCCTTGATGGAAGAGAGCCATAGGGGGACGAACGCAAGTGCAGCGAATAGAAACGGTGTGAGGAACGTGAGCAGGATAAATGACTTTTTACTTACTTCCGGAGATATTCCCGTTTGATGATTAATCCAATTTTGCTCATACTTTTGATGTGTTTGTACCGGAAACGGTGTTGATAAAAATGTCATTCATAGAAGGGATCTCCTCCGTGAAGGAAAGAATCTCATATTGGGACGCCAGCCGGGTAAGCCAATCGGAGTTACTGATATTTTCTTCCTTGCGTATCCTTAACTCCTCAATACCTCCAGTCTCCTTTGCGTACATTTAATATATAGGTATTACTCTTAAACCGTTCCCTGTACCTCCTTGACATTGCCGGACAGGACGACCTCAGAGCGATTGCTTAAGCAATCTGTCACAAATCTCCTCAACGGAGGACATGTTGTGAGTTGAGAATATAATGGTATGTCCGGTCGCCTTCAACTCCAATATCTCTTGTTTAAGGCGATCGGCGTTGACCGGATCGAATCCGCTAAATGGCTCGTCAAAGATCAATAGCTCGGGTTCGTGTATCACGGTAATGATGAACTGCACTTTCTGCTGCATACCTTTCGACAGCTCTTCCAGTTTGCGATTCCACCAAGGCATGATGTCAAATTTCTCGAACCAACGGGTCAAACGACTGCGTGCCTCTGGGTAGGAGAGACCTTTCAATTGTGCCAGATAGATCGCCTGCTCCCCGACTTTCATCTTTTTATACAACCCTCTCTCTTCCGGCAAGTAACCGATCTGGTAGATGTCTTCCGGGCTGGATTCATGGCCGTTGAAGCGAACGATTCCGCTATCCGGTGCCGTAATCCGGTTGATGATCCGGATCAAGGTCGTCTTGCCCGCCCCCGTTAGGCCCCCAGTAATCCAAAGATTGTTCCATGAGGAACTTGGATACTTACCTTGTTTAGCGCCAGATGTCCGGCGTACTGTTTTACCACGTTTTCTGTCTCAAGGAAATTCATAGATGTTTTTTTTATTACATTTTTAATACGATACGCTCACCTAGCTCTTTTTGCAGAGCACGTTCTTGATCCGTTGAGGTGGGCATTCTGTTTCATTAAATCAAAGATCTGTTCCATGTCACCCTTGTTTTGAGCCTCTTTGATTTTCGCTTGATATCCTTTATCTTATAGAGGATATAGGCATCTTTCATGGAATAGATTTCCCGGGGTACCAAGTAATCCAATTTATCTTCTTCTTGCTCCAGTTCCCTGAACTTCGTATGATATTTACTAAGCTGGTACTTATCGCTGATAAGGTTGGCGGCAAGCCGGCTGATGTTCGGGTCCGGATGGGCAAGGAAATAACGACTGGCCATAAAGCCCTCGTTTTGACAATGTTCAGCAGCTTCGTCCAGCATTTGTTTGAAGGCTGGCGTATAAAAACGTAAGGTCATCACGTTCCAGATCGAAACGGATATAATCGGCGACCCTCATGATGACATGCTCGTTGGTCTCCTCATCTACGTAGTCATAGAGGACACGTTCGCCATATCGTACGATATAGCGCAGAAGAGCCAACTCATAAGCCTCAAAAAGGAGAACGTTTCGGTTGGACCTGTATGTTGGGAGCCGTCGGAACCTCGTGAGGGAGGAGTAGGGGCGGACCCGCTTCCTTTTCCGGAATATAGTCCTCGGGCGGTGGAGGCGGAATATTTTCCGGAGGAAGGGTATTCGCCTCTTCCTGTGTATACGGTTGGTAGCCGGGAAATCCGGATACTCCGGAATCGTATTGACGGGAGATTGAACGGGCGGTGTATTCCTTACGGATTTAGCCGCTTGGTTCTCTTCCTTGTTGAGACGGATCTTATTGACCTCGTTGAGTAAGACTTGCTCGTCTATCTCCATGGTCGTACTACATTCCCGGATATACACGGAGCGAGCGATATTATCAGGTATGATCGCTACCGTACGGATAATATCCGAGATCAGGGCGGAACGTTTGATCGGATCGCTCCCCGCTTCCGCCAATAGTAACTTTGTCTTGAAACGGATGAAATCCGTCTCGTTCTGGCTGATAAACTCGGCGAACTCGCTGCGCGCTATGGCTACGGGCAAACGAGGTCCGGATCTTCTCCGCCGGAAGAAGCACGACCTTGACGTTCATCCCTTCTTCCAATAACATATCGATACCCCGGAGAGCCGCTTTGATTCCGGCGGCGTCTCCATCGTATAATACCGTGATATTATTCGTGAAACGATGTATGAGCCGGATTTGCCCCTTGCGTGAGCGCCGTACCCGAGGAGGCAACCACGTTTTCTACGCCCACTTGGTGCATACCGATCACGTCCATATATCCTTCCACCAAGAAACAGCGATCCTGTTTCATGATTGCTTGCTTGGCGAAATAGATGCCGTAAAGCTCGTTGCTTTTATGATAAATCTCGCTTTCGGGGGAGTTTACGTACTTCGCGGTCTTCTCGTCCTTTTTCAATACACGTCCGCCGAATGCCACGACCTTTCCGCTTAACGTATGGACGGGAAAGATAACACGTCCACGAAAACGATCGTTCACGTTTCCGTTATCATAAGCGATAACTAAGCCGGTTTTCTCGAGGAATTCCTTTTTATAACCTGCTTTTATAGCGGTTTTTGTATAAAAAGCATCCCGCTGGTCCAAGCTATACCCAAGTTGGAATTTACGGATGATATCTTCCCTCAATCCTCGCTCGGCAAAAGTAACGCATACCTACGCTTTTCCCTTCAACATGCTCATGTAATAAAGTAGAGAAGTATTGTCCCGCCCAACTATTGACGATAAGCATACTTTCCCGGTCGCTACGGATTTGTTTCTCTTTCTCGGTAAGTTCCCGTTCCTGTATCTCTATATTGTATTTTTTCGCCAAAAAGCGTAAAGCGTCGAAATAGCTGAGTTGCTCATGCTTCATGATGAAGTGAACGGCGGTTTCCACCTTCTCCGCCAAGCGAAACACTTTACAGATATTCTTTGAGGGGGATACGTAAAAAGACGGTGATTTGTCCGAATGAAATGGGCATAATCCTACATAGTTGATCCCTCGTTTCCGAAGAGTCACGACCCAGAGACAACATCCACGATGTTCGCCGCGTCCAATATCCGGTCTATGGTAGGTTGATCGATCATTTTAAATTACTCCTTTTTTAGCGAACACAAATGTAGTGAAAAATAACTAAACACAAACAAGGCTTGATGTTTGCTTGTGTTTAGTTATTTTTCACTATATTTGCAGCGTGAAACGAATGCTACTCGCCAAGTACGCCTTCCAACTTATAAGACTATATTTTGTAACTGATTGGATATTAATAGAATATACATCCTTTCAGGACTAGAAGAATTATCCATCATCCTGTGGAACATCCTTTGACAGACAATTGGTTCGTATAGCGAGACCTGACCCGTCCCAATGCTAAACGCCCGGCCTATAGGTTGCTAGAGGAAAAGGGTATTGAGATTTTCACTCCTATGCGTTGGCGGTTGGTCGAGAGGAAGGGTAAAGCGGATTCGTGAGGAGGTTCCTCTTCTGCACGATTTACTTTTTGCCCATACGACCTGTGCGTGTATGGATCCAATCGTAGAAGAGATCAGTACTTCCAATATCGTTATTTGCGTGGTGGCTACCGTAAGCCGATGACGGTAGGCCATGCGGAGATGAACCGTTTTTATCCGTGCTGTCCATTCCGATGATTCCCCGCGTTATTTCTTGGTTGAAGAATTAACTCCAGCGATGTACGGTCGCATGATCCGCATCGAGGGTGGCCCATTGGATGGCTACGAGGGACGCTTACTTTCTATACGGGGTTCCCGAGTGAAACGTTTGATAGTGGAGATCCCCCGGTCTGTTGGTCGCCGCTGTGGAGGTCGATCCTGTATATATTCGATTACTATAACATAGATCCCCTATATTCTACGGGAACGCATTGGGTGGCGTTTGAGCGGTCTGTTTATCAGCTGTTGCGTTTGTCACCCCAAAATCATAGGGCAATTTCAATTAGTTGACTTGGAGGATTCAATTATTCTTTATATTTTGTCTTTAGAACAAAAAGAATGAGCCTATGAAGTCTACAGAGGAATACTTAAGTATATTAAGGAGCGAAAAAGAATCGTTGTTTCGTAAATATCAGATAAGTAATCTTGGTTTGTTTGGCTCGGTGGCTCGTTATGAACAAAGGGAAGATAGTGATATTGATATATATTACGAGAGTTCTCATATGAGTTTGTTTACATTATGTCGCCTAAAGTCAGAACTTGAGAAACTTCTAGGTTGTTCTGTTGATTTATTCCGTAAAAGAGAGTCATTTGCAGGAACTCGTATGGAAAAATCCATAAATAAAGATTTGATTTATGTATAAATGGAAAGATTCGGGACGAATTTTGGATTTAATAGACATGATGATTGATTCAATTCATGTTATATAAGTCCGTACATCTCATATTAAGGATGGCAATGATTTCTTTATTGACTCCTGATGATATGTTCGTTTTTGGATGGTGTTTGTATGAAATTGATTTTTATTGGTGAAAGTGTAAAAACTATAGATAAACTTTCAGAAGGAGAACTTTTCCCTTTATATCCTGTAATTCCTTGGAAGGAGATTATGAAGTTGCGGGATGTGATACTCATCATTATCTTAAAATAGATGTTGATATTGTTTATTCAACAATGAAGGAGGACTTACCCCTTTTGCAGGCAACCTTATTATCGATGAAGCAAGCTATTCTATCATAAACCATTCATCAATAATCCGTTCTCCACATGGGTCAGCAGGATACGCTCATTGAGTACTTCTGCCCCGCTGACAATTATGGGAAAGGTCTCTTGTATCATTGTTGTCTAGGTTTAAAAGAGAGAGACGCAAGAAGATATACCCAAAGCCGTCAAAGCGGCGATTAATGAGGAAAGATGTTTGGAGATTTTTTGAATAGGGGTAAACACGGACAGCTTGACTTTGAGAATATAGATGACTTGAGGACGGAACTCCGATCGTTGCTAGATATAATAATAGGGAATTTCAGTTTGGTATTTACGGGGAAGGTTATGTTATCTATCAAGATTGCTGGCAGACGAAAGCCGGAGTTCTTGTGTTCAGTTTGGAACAAAGTTCCATTGAAGGGTTTTTCGAGGATTCAACAGTCTATGAATATACGCCCGATTTTGAATTTGATAAAAAAGAAAGCGTATTATAATGCAAGACGCAATTTCTCGGAGCCGGGAAATAGTGTATGGGGATGATTTCACGCTCATGTGTATGCTCGACAGCATCGAAACTCATCACTTTCGTCACTTGGTTCTTGCATATGCTTGTTCCTTTGCGATCTCATGCCTGAAATGATCCGAAAATAACCCCCGAGGAGATGGTCAAAGAGCGTTTCATCCGTACCCGTATCAACGATGCGTGAAGCAATGCGTCGTCTCAGACACCGCTCAACTGGCCGTTTTTGAGAAGATATACTGCATGTGCCCGAGGATATATACTGTGTTAGGCAATTAATATATACTTCACAGGGCAATTCATATATATTTCGTCTTCCATATCTACGGTTGCAATGTGCAGATCGTGCCCAATGCAACCCATGCGATCCAAATCATCCACCAGGGTGATGGTACGATCTTGCGGACGGAAAGCTGTATTACGCCCGCCGCTTCGGGACGCCACGAGTCACAGGCACCGCCGTTGGGAAAAGTTAGGGCATTGAATATAAAACAAACAAAAGATACAAATGATGGATTTTCATAAGGGCAGATGGCGATTGGCCTTAGGCCGTCTAGTGAATTTGCGGTATATCAACCGTTGGATCATTTTTAGTGCGGACCTTTTCGTCTCGCTCTCCGTATCGTTGCTGGGCGTACTAGGAATGTTCTCCATTCTGCATATACGTATTGGAGAGTCTGATGTGCTGAAAGTGGGCCTCTCTCTCATTTGTGGCCAGTATCGTTTCGTTCTTGCTGTTCAAAGCATATCATGGGGTTATTCGCCATTCCACGCTGCGTGGCTTGTGGCGGATCGGTGGTGCTGCGATCGGCAAGTCGCTCTTGATGTTCCTGCTGCTTTGGCTGTTGAAAGCCCGTTTCAGCCCTTCTATCTATTGGTTGGGTGGAATCATGGACAGTACGTTGACGATCGTGATGTTGGTCACGTTGCGTGTCTTCGTGATCAATGTCTATAACAGCGTCCTCCTGCAACTTGGTAAGAAACGCAAGCGGGTACTGGTCTTTGGCACGGAGGAGGAAAGCGTGATGATCGCTACCTCGGCGAACCGTCAGGTATTCATGCAGAATTATAGCATCATGGGCTTCCTTTCCTTTGGTAATTCCAAGAAAAGCATCCGGATTGCGGAGTTGCCAGTCTACCAGATCGAGAACGTGGAGGATCTGTATCGCTTGATCCCTCGCAACAGCTTGGATGGCGTTCTCTTCCCGAATATAAAGGTTGCCCATCAGGAGCGTGACCGTTTGATCCGCTATTGCGAGCAGGCCTCATTGAAGACGTTGGTAGTTCCGGAGATGGAGGAGCTACGTGGAGGTGAGGTGAAGCGTTCGGTCCGTGAGATCCGTATCGAGGATTTGTTGGGTCGTGAGGAGATCCATATTAATCTGGACGAAATCGGCAATCTGTTGGAAGGGAAGACCGTGCTTGTCACGGGAGCCGCCGGCAGTATCGGTAGCGAGATCTGTCGCCAGCTGGCTCATTTCCCGATTAAGAAGTTGGTTTGCTTCGACTCCGCTGAGACCCCGATGCATAATCTCCGTCTGGAATTGGAAGAGAAATACAAGGGACTAAACTTTGTCCCAGTAATCGGCGATGTCCGTAGCCCGGACCGTGTGGATTATGTGTTCCGCAACTGGCACCCCCAAGTGGTGTTCCATGCGGCGGCCTACAAGCATGTCCCCTTGATGGAAGAGAACCCCTGCGAGGCGATCCGAACAAACGTGTTCGGTACTCGTGTGATGGCGGATGCCGCTGTAAGCTATGGTGTGGAGAAATTTGTGATGATCAGTACGGATAAGGCGGTGAACCCCACGAACATCATGGGCTGTAGCAAGCGCTTGGCCGAAATCTACGTACAGAGTCTGAGCCTTGCGATCGAGCGAGGAGAGGTGAAAGGCGAGACGCGTTTCATTACGACCCGCTTTGGCTAACGTTCTAGGTAGCAATGGGTCGGTTATCCCCCGTTTCCGTGAACAAATCGCTCAGGGAGGCCCCGTGACGGTCACCCATCCCGATATCATCCGTTACTTTATGACTATCCCGGAGGCTTGTCGCCTGGTATTAGAGGCCGGTACAATGGGCAAGGGTGGTGAGATCTTCATCTTCGACATGGGAGAGCCGGTGAAGATAGCGGATTTGGCGAAGCGCATGATTGAACTGTCCGGGTTGCAGGTAGACAAGGACATCGAGATCAAGTACACTGGTCTCCGCCCCGGCGAGAAACTATATGAGGAGCTATTGAACAACAAGGAGAATACGAAAGAGACTCCTCACGAAAAATCCGGGTGGCGGCGGTTCGTGAGTATGACTATAAGGATGTGATAACACATATCCATGTATTAATCGAATTATCCCTCCGTGTTCAGATCCTCTCGATGGTGAGGGAGATGAAATCCTTCGTGCCTGAGTTCAAGAGCCAGAATTCTCGGTTTGAGGAGTTGGATTGAATGTATTGTTATAATTGAATATTTATTTGTTTCTTTGCCATTATCCTTAGCAAGACAGATCGTCTGAAAAAGCAATCAATAGGAGGAAGGGAGGTATGGTAATAGAAAAGATTGGTTACATAGTGATGCTTATCACAGAGTTTGCCAAACCTTATCATTTGACACCGCAGCAGGCATATCGTTATATCGCTAGATATAAGGAATAGAGGTTCGTTTTTGAGCATTATGGTATAATGCATACTTTGTCGTTGGATGATAATTTGATTAGCTTCGCTCTTTTGGAAAAAAAACTATTTCTAAGCTTCAAGTAATTTAAATGATGGAAACTGCAGATGTTGAATTTATGATGAATTGCCTCTGTGTGATATACTGAGTACTCTTGTTGAGGAACGAGGAATGGTAATTACAGTGGCTGAGATACTATACAATTCTGATACTTATCAAAAACTGCTGAATCCTACTTCTGACCTTTATTTCCAAAGTCCACGCCATGTCTTGTTTTATTTGGATAAAGAATTCACTCAGGGAAATTGGAAAGTGCTTAACGATAGGACGGTTAATTTGATAAACATTGTAAACACTCAAATTAGGGGCTCAATATTAGAAGACTTATCTTTGCTGCGTAAATTTTAAATTTAGAATTATGTGCAGTAGCGAAGATTTAGAAGAGTCTTTAATTTGATACAGTTCCATTTCCCTTAATATATGTAAGAGCAGAGTTTATGGCAAGATGGATTTAGGGATTCAGATAAGTTCTAAAGTGATTACTTGCAGTTTAAAATCCCGATTGCTTTGTTCTATTAGTCTAAAGAAAACGTTTATGTTCGATTGATATGTCTTCTCCTTCGATAAAAAAGAACTTTATTTATAAAAGTATACTGACCCTATCTACTTACTTAATTAATCTTATGAT
>VOFC01005185.1_pt1 | contig 15088 bp, 27 predicted proteins | sample 5384161 | NCBI WGS metagenome assembly VOFC01 (sample SAMN12384722, study PRJNA508395) | human gut metagenome | isolation source: healthy gut B | host: Homo sapiens | reverse complement strand
CAGATGCACCGCTTATATCTGTACTACTGTTATCAGCTGGGTATCCTGCCCAAGAAACAGCAACCCCGCATCAACCGCCCGGAATTGGAACGCATCTGGAAAAACATAAACAAGGTCCTTGCAGAATACGCTTTTGTTCACGACCACAAGTTTCCCTCTTTGCAAGCAATCGTGGACTACCGCAAGGGCTTGTCCCAGCAGATGGAAACCCTTGCCGCGCAGCGGGCGGAAGTCGTCAAGCAGATGCGCCGAAAGGATGCACCGCCGGAGTTGGCTGAGCAACGCATGGCGTTGACCTGCAAGATTTCGGAACTCCGCAAAGAGGACAGAATTGCAGATGGGAGGCAATTAAGCGCATCCAAAGAACACGCGAATCCAACCGCATAGACCGCGAGAATCAAGAACACCATACAAATCAGAACCGCCGCCGAAACCGTTCTCGGCAGCGCTGATAAGGAGGTACAATGGCTTACATCAAGAAAAAGTCTGAACGGAAATACAAAATCACTGTCTGCAACGGCTATAAGGTCAACGGGCAGAAGCGAATGAAGGCGCAGACTATCACCGTGCCATCAAGCTGTGCCAAAGCGCGGCATTCAGCAGTATGTCATGGCGGAGGCCGAGCGCATCGAGAAGAAGTTCAAGTACGGCGTAGAAGAAAGCGACCAGACCCACTTTGAACAGTACGCGGAAAATTGGCTCAAGCGGCAGGAACCGTTCTTTAAGGCTACCACATATGCGGGGTACAAACGCAATCTGGATATTGTTTATCCACTGATTGGAGGCATCCCGCTTGCAAAGTTGCTCCCCATGACTTTAGAGGAAATGTGCGAGGAATTTCGGAAGCGCCCTGGACGTGGCAGGAAACTTGCATCAAGGAAACTACTGTGCAGAAATATCTGGAAACAGTTTCCTCTGTACTGGAGGATACCAAGAAAAATGACATCATTCCGTTCAATCCGGCGCACCGTGTCCGCAAGAAGCATTTTGAGAAAGAGGTGCAGCATATCCCGCAGAAATATGAAATGGGTAAACTGATGCGGACAATTCAGAACGAACCAATTCTGTATCGGGCCTATTATACCTTGGCAATTACGACCGGATTGCGGCGTGGGGAACTGTGCGCCCTGCAATGGCGGGACATAACCGGTGCTTGTGAACTGACCGTCCGCCGTTCCCGCAGCTGCGCATCCGGGCAGATTGTTGAGAGTGACACCAAGAGTCATCGGGAACGGATTGTAACCGTTCCGCTGGGGATATGGGAGCTTCTGATGGCGCTGCGACAGCAACAGGTGCTGCATAGCGGCGTTCCGGATAGAGAACAGCCAATTTTTACTGACCCCGATGGTCATGTGCCGCACCCGGATTCTTTTACGCGGCATCTGCGTAAACTATATAAGCAGTGTGGATTATCTAAGGATACCACCTGCATACCCTGCGGCATTTCTACGCAACGTACTTGCTACAGGAAGGCACCAGTAAACAGGTGGCGGCATCGTTGCTCGGTCATGCGGATACGGCGTTTTTGGAACGCACCTACTGCCACCCACAGGACGTGGCGAAGCGTCAGGCGGCAAACCTGATGCAAGATTTGTTGAACAGCCAAAATCCGTGCTATGTTGCATTTATGAAAAATAAGAATAGAAAACCCAAGAAAGCAGGCTAAATAACCAGCGGCACCGTCAGCGATGACGGTGCCGTTTTTGTCAGTAATAGGCAGAATTTCAAGCAAAAGATTGTTGGGTGTGGTGATAGCTTTCTGTCGCAGTTGTCGGTATGCTTTGTAGTACCGCGGGTCAACAAAATAACACTAAGGAGCGTGCAAGCAATGGCATCTATTAGAAAGCGCGGCAGTAACAGCTACTTGATTGTGGTATCCCGTGGGTATGACTACGAGGGCAACCGACTGAAATCTGTACAGAAAACCGTCAAGCCACCCAAGGAGTACACTCCGAAACAAGCAGAGAAGTGGGTAAAGGAGCAGGCGATCCTATTTGAACGCGAGGTACAACACACACCTGAGCCTATCAATCGCAGCATTACACTGGCAAAGTACATTGAGCATTGGGCGGCTGACATAGGACCGAAGAAGCTGGCAGACTCCACATTCCGACGCGACGAACAGGATATTCGCAGAATCTTGCCAACGCTGGGCAACTACAAGTGACCGATTTGCGTAAAGAGGTTATCCGGGATTTTTACGAAGAAATGCGGCACACACCGCGTCTGGACGGCAGAGGGAATCTATCCGAGAAGTCAGTCGAAGGCTTACACAACACGCTGTGCGGCATCCTATCGGCGGCTGTGGACGAGGGATACCTTACCCACAATCCCGCATGGAGATGTTACAAACCGAAAGGACAGAAGAAAGAACGTCCCGTAGCAGACGAGGAAACGGTAAAAAGTGATTACAGCTTTTGAGGGGCAGAGCATGAAATACGAAACCTATTTCAAGCTGGTACTGGCAACAGGGCTGCGCCGGGGTGAAGCCTGTGGGCTGAAATGGAGTGACATCAACTGGCGCAAACGGACGATTCATGTACAACGGGGTGTGGTAAAGTTAAGCCACCAAGAATCCATCACGAAAGACCCCAAGACCAGCAGCGGTGACCGTATGGTCTACTTGAGCAAAGAAATGTGCCAGCTACTCAAGGCGTGGCGGAAAGAATGCGAGTGGGATAGGCAGCAGACCGCGAACGAAACCGTATCTGAAGATGATTACTTATTCCGTCAGCCGAACGGCAAGCCTATGTGCCCTTGCACATTCACCTATCGTTTCAAGCTGATTTTGAAAGCTAACAACTTGCCGCTGGATTTGAATGTGCATAGCTTGCGGCATACGAATGCTAGCTTGCTGATTTCACAGGGAGTGGATGTACGAACGGTTGCCAGCCTGCTTGGTCATGCACAGGCAAGTACTACGCTGGATATTTACGCCCACGCATTCGACAAGAACAAGCGCAAAGCACAAGAAAAACTTGGAAAGGCGATTGGATTATGAGAAAAATCAAGCTGACCCGCGCAAACAAAAGTATCCTGCTGAAAGCGCTTGCCCCATACTACTACAAGCAAAGAGCACTTAGGCGCAGCACAGGGTTTGTGGAAAAGCTGATACTGAAAATCAATGCTCTCCCAGCCGATAAGAAAACAAACTTCTCGCCAGACGAAATTCGCCTTATGCGTACCACTGTAAATCAGCTGAGAAATGAACGGCTGGCAAAAGGTCAGTACACGGATGCGGCAGATGATATGCTACTAAAATTATTCTAAAATCTAAATAAAAAAGCGCATTGCAAAAGTACATTGCAATGCGCTTTTTTGTGCGCCCGAAGGGATTCGCCAAGCTGCGACCTAGAAACGCCCCACCGGGGCGTTTCCGCCTCCGCGGGACGCAAAGCGCGGGGCAAGGGCTGTTCGAATCCGCTCTTTTACTGCTCCATAAAATCCATGCAAAACAAAAAGAGCAGCACCCCATAAGGTGCTGCTCTTGGTGCGACCGGGAGGATTCGAACCTCTGGCCTTCCGGGTCGGAGCCGAACGCTCTATCCAGCTGAGCTACGATCGCTTATATATGAAAAACGCCGTTACAGCGTATTTCAATCTTGTAAAGTAGTCACGTATGATTGTATTATACGACAATAATTTAACATAGTCAACGAACCAATCCGCAAAAAAGGACAGAATACCCGTTCTGTACGAAAGAAGTGCGGTTTACAGTGGAAAGCGGAGCAAAACGCTATGGACATTTATTGCGCAGCCTGCACGATTGGTGCGCAAAAGCGCGGCCCATTGAAAAGGCCGCGCTTGAAGGATTATGCAAGGTGTAGAATTGGCAGGGGGCAGTGATTGCGTCGCACCTGCAAGCCGTTTCGATAGGTACGGCACATCAATCCCTGCGCAGCCTCCTGCCCAGCAGATAATATCCGGCCCAGTCCAGCTTGCCGAACAGGGGAGAGCCGGTCCGCCTGGCCTCGGCCATGACCCAGACAAGGCGGATGCTGCGCCAGCGGCAGGGCAGGGTAGTAGGCGCCGTAGCAGCCCTCAATGCGCATCCGCTCCAAAAGGGCGTGCAGCCACGGGCTGCGCAGGGCGGCATAAAGCCTTGTCCCGCGCACGGCCCCTGCGCTTGGCGGGGTCGCGGCGCAGGATGTCCCGCCACGCCCTCGGCGTAAACGGTCAGCTCGGCGCGGGTGCAGGGGGCGCATATCCTCCTGCGGGCAGTGCGCCGCGTAGCACGCCTGTTCAGCCGGGCAAAATGCTCGGGACCAGATCTTGGTAGTCGGCGTGGTATTTCGTCGAGAGTGTTCCCCTCGCGGCTGCAATCGTAAAACGTCAAAGCGGTGCGGTCAGGATAGTGTAGGCAAAATCGGGGGCAGTCCTGCCCAGCAGGTCGATATAATCTAATACAAATTGTAAATCTTCGCCGAGAGTATACTGCCTGTCAAATGCCAGCTGCTGTGCCGGCGCGGTGCGGTAAGAGCTTATTCCACGGCATAGCCAGCAGACAGTCAAGCCAAAGCCGCGCCAGCATATTCTGCGGGCGGGTGGCAGTATCGAAGTTACCGCAGCAGCGTCCAACTCGTCAGTGGTGTAGTGCCAGAGCACAAAGCTCTGCGGCGCAGTGTTCTGGGCGTCAAGCGCCGCCTGCAAAGCGCCGGGGCGCAGCGCGTCATCTGCGTCGAGAAAGACAAGGTACTCACTGTCCGCTGCAGCCAGTCCGGCGTTGCGCGCGGCGGACACGCCCGCGGTTCTCCTGATGCAAAACCGTCACGCAGGGGTCTCTGGCGGCCCAGGCGTCGCACAGACCACCGCTTTCGTCAGGGCTGCCGTCGTCCACGAGAATACAGTGCAGCCGCCTGTGACCTGCTGGGCCAGAACGCTGGCCACACAGCGGTCCAGTGTCGCAGCGGCCTTGTAGACCGGCACGATCACGCAGAGGGTCGGCTTGCTCACTGGGCACCTCCGTTTTCCGTCACATCGCGCACGATGCGCACAAATTCCTCATAGTAATGCGCGGTGGAAAACTCCCTGCCGCGCGCCGCGCCGCCGCGCCCATCTCGGTGCAGAGGGCCGGGTGCTCGTACAGCATACGGATGCTCCACGCAAGCTGGTCGGTCACAGTGTCGCCGCGCTCCACCAGCACGGCCTGGCTGCCGGCCAGATACTCCGGCATACCGCCGCTGCGGGTCGCCAGCACGGGGGCGTCCGCAGGCCATCGCCTCCACGGCCACAAGGCCCGCGGCCTCCTCCACCAGCGTGGGCACGCAGCACAGGTCGGCCAGGCGGTAGTAGTCGGGCAGGTCCTCATTGGGGATGTAGCCCGTGAACTGTACGCGGTTGCCCAGACTCTTGGCCTGCTGCTCAATTTGCGCTGGAACGCGCTTTGCTGGGTGCGGGCGAAGAAGGGGCTGCCCACGATCAGCAGCTTGATGTGCGGCTCATGCAGCGCGGCAATGGCCTCCATCAGTTTATGGATGCCCTTGTGTCCGGTCGAGCCGCCCACAGTAGAGCACGACGAAATCCTTGTCGGTAAAGCCGAGCTGCGCGCGCAGCGTTTTGGATGCCGGGCCGGGGCAGAAACGGGCCGTGTCAATGCAGTTGTGCAGAATGTAAGCCCGCTGCGGGTCAAGGTGCTGGATTGCAGGTAATCCTCGCGGATAAAATCGCTCAGCGCCAGCACGCCGCCGTAGATGTCGTCCATCACGGGGTGCAGGTCGTCTGGCCGTGCAGGTGCGCCAGACAGCGTTTGCGGCCAAACATGCGGCTGATGGCGCTGCACTGGGTCAGGTTTCGCCCTCGGCCACGATCAGGTCGGGCGGCGGCAGCTCCAATGCCAGCGAGCTGGACCTTCTGGTACCACGGGTCGCATGGGGCGGCGATCCCGGCGCACCGCTCCAGAAAGACCATCGGCCAGTAGCGGCGGTGGCCGCCCGGGCGGTTGATGTAGAGCATCTTCGTATGCTGCCAGCCCTCGGCGGCGCGGCGGGCGGCATCGTCGGTGACACTGGCGCACAGCAAATCAAGCTGCCCCTGCTTCTCGTTCTCGCCCCGGATCGGGTGGGTCAGCAGCGTTTCTACCGCGCCGCCCTGCACCGCAGGCACCGGCGCAGGTCCGGCGGCGGCACCAGCACGCGGGGACGTCTTTCCTTGTCTGCTTCAATAACGCCAATGTGGGCTCCTTAGAATGTGGATTTTTGAACAAAATACCGCCGCGGGAAGGGGCTCCGCCGCCCGGCCGGGGCTTCCAGTCAACCCGCTTTCGGATTAGGGCAGGCGGACATGTCCGGCCCTGCTAGGGAGGCAATGGACTTATTTGATCGGGGCACAAACTCTGTGCGCTCATCATCGACCAGCGGGCGGCGCTCAGCTTCTCGGTCATCTTCATGTTGCGGCAGTTGGGCAGGTAGCTGATGAGCCCTGCATCAAAAACTGCTCCTTTCTTGCTGATGGCCTTGACCAGCTCGGGCGTCGGGTACTGGCGCACCTTCGCACAGAAGGAACAGATACCGCCGCCAGCAGGCCGCATAGGCCGCGTCGACCGCGCGGTCCGCGTGGTTCTCAACATAAAAGCGATAGCGGTCCGCCAGACCGTCCACGGCGTCGAACGCCTCGGGCGTATGTTCGTACGGCAGATGCTGCCCGTTGCGCGAGCCGGTAATGGTAGAGCGGCTTGTCGATGCAGACGACCTTATCGCAGCGCCAGAACAGGCGGTGGGCCACGAAAGTCGTCCTCATGCAGGCGGCCCTCCGGGGTAGTGCAGCAGCTTCCAGACCTCAGCGCGGTAGAGTTTATTCCAGGCCACGGTGTAGACCGTGCCGTAGGGGGTGTAGAACTCATTCAGCAGATTCTTCCCGCAGAATATGCCCTCCTGCGTGGGGCGGGTAAAGTAAGCCGGGTCGCAGCTTTTGCCGTTCTCCTGCACATCCTCAACCGAGCAGAGCGCCATATAGGCGTCGTGGCCCTCGCAGGCGTCATACAGCGTCTGCAAAAAGCGCGGCAGAACGACATCATCGGAATCAATAAAGGAATAATAGCGGCCCTTGGCGGCGTCGATGCCGGCGTTGCGCGCGGCGGACAGGCCCTGGTTCTCCTGATGGATGACCCGCACGCGCTCATCACGGGCAGCGTACTTGTCGCAGACCTCTCCGCAGCCGTCGGTGGAGCCGTCGTCGATGAGAAGCACCTCGATGGGCACATTGATCTTCTGGGCCAGAATGCTCTCGATGCACTCGGCCAGGTAGGGCTTCGTGTTGTAGATCGGCACGATTACACTGATCGCAATATGTTCCATGGTTTAGTTCCCCTTCCTCTTGTGCAGACGTCCCCAGGCCGCCGCCGCCGCCGTAGGTCAGCGTGGGGCTTGCGCAGAACCGGCTGCGGCCCGCAGCTTCTCGCCCAGCGGCAGGGAATTTGCTTGCCAGTATGTCGGGCAAAATGGCATCCAAATGCTTTTTGTGCGCCATAAACTTTTAGCCTGACCTCAGGGCAGGTTGCCCGCCGCATCGGACTGGCACCAGAACTGGTAAAAAGATCTTCCAGTACCGCACAACGGCCCAGTCGTAGTTACTCCTCGCGCCCGGGACGGGCCAGAAGTATTGCAGCCACTCCCAGTACATCCGCAGGTCATCCAGCTTGCGCGGCGGGAAGCCGGCCGTGGTGATCTGCCCCGCGCGGGTGCGGTAATGGTAAAGCACGTCGGTCGAGCAGTTGCAGCGCTCACCTTCAAAGACGCGGTGCAGCACACTGGCATCGTCGCCAAACAGCATCGTCTCATCGTAATGGATACCCTTTTTCCTTGAAGAGCCGCGCGTCGAACAGCTTGTTCCAGCTTAAGGTCCGTAAAAGCTGCCGGTCTGGAACGCCTCGAGCAAAAGTCCTGCGCATCGCGCACGCCGCCCTGACGGATCGTGACCATGCGGCCTTCGATTTTTGCCGTCGGCGTCGATGCAGTCGCCCGCGCAGGCGGCCAGCCGCACGCCATCGACCTGCACGGCGCTGTACAGCGCGTTGCAAACATGGTCGGTTCCTATCAAATCGTCGGAATCGACAAAGCCGATGTAGTCGCCGCGGGCGTTGTCCAGCCCGGTGTTGCGGGCGTGGGCCGGGCCGCCGTTCGGCTGGTGGAACACCGGATGCGGGCATCCTCCTGTACCAGCGCGTCGCAGACCGCCGGCGGAGCCGTCGTGGCTGCCGTCATCGACAAGCAGCAGCTCAAAAGTCGGTGAACGTCTGGGCCAGGAATGCTCTCCACAGCCGGGCGCAGGTACGGCCCCCGTGTTGTAGACTGTGGAGATTATGCTGATTTTAGGGATGGTCAGACATAGGCTTTTCCTTCTAAAAAGTAACTTTGGCAGGGGCCGGGCATGCCCGGCCCCGCAGCACAGCGGAAGATGGTCGTTTTGGCGAAGTAGAGGCATCCGTAGGGGCGGATTCCATATCCGCCCGCATTACAGCAGCCGTTGCTTCGCCATCGTATACCCCGCCAGCAGACCCGGCCAATTCCACGCCACACCAATGCGGTACGGCACGGCCAGAAGCCTGTTCGGGTCATTCCGCAGGCGTTCCCGCAGGGCTTTGCGGGCGGCGGGGTCGGCTAAAATTTCAGCAAACAACTCGCGGCGCTCTGCATACAGCGTGCCCTTAAAGCCGGTCAGCAGACCGTACTGGTTCAGGCAGGCCCGCAGACGGCTCGCGGCCTCATAGGGGGCCGGGTCGATGCCGTTTTGCCGCAGCAAATCGGACAGCGCCGGGCGGGTCACGCGCTCGGCGTCCAGCAAAGTCCCCCGCAGTCGGCGGGACAGACTGCCGGCCTCGGTATCATACTGCTTATAGTATACACCATCCAGACAATAAATGGCAGAGGTATTCTGTAAAAATTGTATGTTAAACAGCACGTCCTCGTTGATGGCAAGGCGCGCATCAAACCGCACCGCCCCCAGATGGCCGCGCGGCGGAACAGCTTGGGGTAGGGCGCGGCCAGCAGCCCCGTGTCAAACAGCAGGGGGGAGAGCGCACTGCCGAGAGCCTGTAAGTCCGGGCAGAACCCCGCGGGCAGGTAGTCGGTGGGCTTTGACCGCACCGCTGCTTTCCCGCGTAAGGCCGAACAAAATCATGTCGGCGTCGGTGGTCAGGGCGTCCAGCGCGGCCCACAGACCGGGTAAAAGCGCATCGTCGGCATCCAAAAACAGCACCCAGTCCCCGTGCGCGGCGTCCAGCCCGGTATTGCGGGCCGCACCCGCGCCGCCGTTTGCACGATGCAGCGCCCTGACGCGCGGGTCAGCGGCTGCCAATTCGTCACAGAGGGCGCCCGTGTCGTCGGGGCTGCCGTCGTCGACGAGCAGGACCTCAAATCGGCGGGGCGCACCGGTCAAAGGCACTGTCCACCGCGCGGCGCAGCGTGGCCGCGGCCCTGTAGCGAGGGGATGATGACGGAAATGCTCACGGGTGCTCCTCCTGCAAAAAATGCTTTCGTAGATATGTGCAGCAAATCAGCGGCGTTGCGGGCGGCGTCATGGGTCTGCAGTGCGCGGGCGCGGGCCGCCAGGCCCATGGCCGTGCCGCCGTCTGGGCTTTGCAGCACCCGCAAACGGATCGCGTTGGCCAGCGCTTTTCATCCAGCGTCGCCGTACAGATAGCCCTCGGTGCCGTTCGCCAGCATCGAAGGAATACCGCCCACGGCGCTGGCGACGCAGGGCAGGCCCAGCAGCATGGCCTCGCCCGTAAGCTGTTGGGGCTGTTCTCGCAGCCGGACGGCAGCAAAAAGACGTCTGCCTCCAGATACGCCTGCCGCATGGCCGCGGCATCCAGCGGCCCGGTGTAGCGGATGTGCTCCGTCACGCCCAGCTGTGCGGCCAGCCGCTTGCAGTAGAGTTTGTAAGGAAACATCCGGTCGATGACCGGGCGCAGCAGCGGGCCTCTTGTCCAGCGGGGGCCAGCCCGCAATGCGCAGCTGGGCATTGCCGTATTGGGCCAGCACGGCAGGCAGCGCCTTGATGACGGTGTGCAGGTTTTTCAGCGGGTAGTTGCCCTGGGGCAGCAGCAGTACCGGCGCGGCGGCAAAGTCCCGCGCGCATGCCAGAGCGTACCCGTATAAAACAGCGGACGCAGTGTCTCGTTGCAGGGGTAGTAGCGGGCGTGGGGGGCCAGGGCGGCGCAGGCGGCACGGTCAAACCTGTGCGGCCGGTCACATGGCGGGCATCGTGCAGCAGAGCCGCTTTTTGGCCAGTGCGTCAAAATTTGCCTGCATATTGTCCAACAGCTCCCCGGGAATGATTTTTATCAATGGCGTGCCACAGCGCACCGGAACGGCGGTATTTTCAGGCACGCCGTCGCAGAGGTGCGCGGCGCAGTCCCGCATAACGCCCGGTACGCTGAACAGCACGGGCAAGCCTGATGCGCGGGCGGCGTCGGCCATGACGGCGGCGGGTCAAACTCAGTGCCCCATATATGCACAAGATCGGGGCGCTCGGCCTGCAAAAGCGGCGCAAAGGCGGCAGTGTCGCGCACGACGCGGCGGTAATGCACGCCGTCCGCGGTGCCGTCGGCATCCGCTTTCGCCGGGCCACGGTCAGCACGGTCAGGATGCAGATCGGGGCAGCGCAGCGCGGCCAACTGGCCCGGTCAGCCAGCTGCCGCTGACATCGCTGGCTCCGGCCAGCCCGCAGGCAGCCGCCGCCTGCGGCAGGGTGGTTTCTGACAAGCCAAAGAATGTGCATAGGGACTCCTTTATTTTTCTCTTGAATGGCCGCAGCTGACTGCTCACAACCACTTTAAAAAAACTCCTCCGCGACCTTCTCCGGGTGAACTCGGGGTAGAGTCTTGCCGTCTGGGCAAAGGGCAGGGCATGACCCTGTACATTGTGCAGCCAGCTGTGCAGCTTTGCCACGGTGCCCGGCGTGATACCGTCCTTCCGGTGCAGAACCAGTGCCAGCGGGTAGCGGGCCCAGGTAGGGCAAGGTGGGGTCACTCTCGCTCACGGCCAGGTGCAAGACCGGCTTGCCGGTGGCAAAATAGCCGAACAGCTTGCTCGGCATCTGATTGTCGTAGGTGTTGCCCAGCTGACAAGCACGTCGGCGCGGTTTTCCAGCGCGGCGGCCTCGTCGGGCGGCAGCAGGCCGGGGCGTACAAATTTTGCACCCAGAGCACGGGCTGTCTCGTCGGCGTCGGCTTCAAAGCGCCCCAGCCGCCGCCCGCCATCGTTAATGTTACAGTGTCGTCGTGCAGTGCGCGGAACAGCGCCAGTGCAAAGCCGGGCTCCCGCATGCCGGGGTGCAGGCTGCCGCAGAAAACACACTGTATATCGTCGTGTTCCACCGGCTCCATGACCCGCGGCAGCAGCGTTGGAAAGCCCAGAACGTGTACCTTTTTCCGCCACGGGGCCAGCGGTGCGCCGTCGGCGTAGTCGGGCAGGGCCTGCGACGTGACGAAGGTCCCGTCCAGCGCGTCCAGCAGCTGTCCCTCCCGCGCAAAGCCGCCCGGGGCTGTGTAGTCCCGGTTGGAGGCATAGGGGTCAAGCTGCCAGAAAATTTCTTTTACCGCGGATGGCCGCTGTCTCCAGCGCAAAGGCGGCGCGGTAGGGCGCACAGACCGCACAGACCGCGTCAAAAAAGTGAAATTCCGCGTCCAGCCGCTCAATTTCCCGCTGCGTATCCACGGTGCGGCGGGGTCTCTTCAGTACCAGCTGGCGGAACGCTGCCGCCACAGCCGTGGGGTGGGCGGCCAGCCGGGCCAGCCGCAGCGGCACCGGCGTGCCGCCCTTTTGGCCGTTTTCCAGCGCCTCGTTCATCTGGCGCTCGTCGGCAAAGGCCAGCAGATGCTGCACGGCGCCCCTGCGGCGGGGCGGGCGGGGTGTGCAGGCCGTCCCACAGTGTCAAAATATGTACGGTGTGGTCCCGCACCAACAGCTGCTCCGTCAGGCGGAGGCCCATCAGGGCGTTGGCGCTGGCGGGGTTCTCCACCCGGTCCAGTACAAGTAAAATGCGCATTATTGTCGGTCCTTCAAGAAATTTCGGCACGCCCACTGCCAGAGCCGCGGCATGTGCAGCGTCAGCCAGGCCGAAAGCCGGATGCTTCCGGGGCAGCAACGGATTGCGCCCCAGCTGCGGGTCGTCGGCCCCCGCGGCAATGCCGATCTTCAGCTCGTTCAGCTGGACGCGGTAGTCTGCGGCGTTGGCACGGCGCAGGATCATGCTGGCCAGGTACACCAGCTTTTCATAGTAAAAGGCGTTCACGCTCTGCTGCATTTCGGCGGGGGCCGTGGCGCGATCTCCGCAGCGGCGCGGCGCTGGTCGTCGATGCTCTGCGGCGGCAGGGCGCGGTGGCTGGCGCTGTCCGCGTGTTGGCGGTAGTGATAGCCTGCAAAATCGCAGAACGCACACCCGGAGCGGCTAAAATGCACGCCAGTTCGCCAATAGATCCTCGTTATAGGCCAGCCCGTTGTCGAGCATCTCCTCGGTCAGCAGGTCGGCGGAGAACAGCTTTTCCCACAGGCCGTAATCCACGGCGTGGTCATGCAGCAGCGCGTCCAGATGGGCGGGGCTTCGCAGGATCTTGCTGTTGCAGGGCGCGGGCGCGTTTGCGGGCACGGTGTCGGTAAAGGTATCGTACCGGCAGCAGGCCAGCGGCAGCCCGCTGTTCGTCACCGCCGCATACAGCGTGTCCAGAAACTCGGGTGGTACAAATCGTCCGCGTCGCAGAACGCAAACCATTTGCCCCCAGCGCCCGCCCCCGCGCACACCCGCCGTGCGGGCCGCGCAGACACCGCTGTTGGTCTGGTGTATGGCCACAAACCGCTGGTCGCCCGCCGCAATGGCATCGCACAGGGCGGGGGAACCATCGGTGGAGCCGTCTTCCACCAGAATGCACCGGAAAGCCGTCAAATTTCTGGGCAGCAATCGCGTCGGTGCAGGCGGTCAAAAACGCCGCCGCGTTATGTACCGGCACAATGACTGCAATCTCGCAGGGCTTCATTTCGTCACCTCGGCATAGCGGCGCAGGTAAAGGCTTGCAGGACCTCGGCGCTCGTGTGGATGTCATATCCGGCCTTAATGGCCTTCTCCCGCGCCTGCGGGTCACGGCGGAAAGATGCCGCCGCGATTGTGTTTGCCCACGCGGCGGTGTCGTTCAGCGGCAGGAATTTTACCCGGTCGGTAAAGGCCGCGCCCGCGTCCACCGTGTCAGACACAAAGCAGGGCAGACCCGCGGTCTGAGCCTCCACAAGCACGACGGGCAGACCCTCGAAAAGACTGGGCAGCAAAAAGGCGTCCATCGCGTCGTAAAAGCTCTGATGTTGCTGCGCACGCCCGCAAAGATCACACTGTCGCCCGGCCCGAGCTCGGCGGCCAGCGCCTGCATTTTTCTCCACGTAGGCGGGTCGCCGCCGCCCAGCAGCACCAGCCGTGCCTTTTGGGCAGGCGGGTACGCACGGCGGCAAAAATTTTGAGCAGTCCCGGATGGTTCTTCTGGTCGGAGAACCGCCCCACGTGGCCGAACAAAATGTCCTGGTCGGTCACGCCCAGCTCGCCCCGCAAAAGGGCGCGGCGCTGGGCTCGCGGGCGGCAAACGCGCCGTGTCGATGCCGTTAGCACGACGGTAAACGGATGCTTTTGCCGTAAAGCATCTGCCCGGCCTTCTCTGCAGGCAAAGCGGTCCGTCAGGCCGATGTTGAAAAGCTGCTCATAAAATGATCGAGCCGCCCCACCAGAAATTGCGGCGTTCATACGCGGTATTGTGGCTGTGGCCGCACCGCACGGGGATACCCGCCCGCTTGCCGCGGGTTGTAAAACATGCCAAACCCGCTGTAATGGCCGTGAATGATGCGCCACTCGGGGTGGGCGGCAAACAGCGCCCGCAATTCACGCAGGTAGCGGGCAGGTTGTTGTCCTGCCGGACGGTCAGCTTGAAGATGCGCCCGCCCAGCGCACGGATTTCATCGTCAAAAAAAGCACGGTTTATCGTAATGATAGAGAAAATCGAAACTGAACCTTCTCCCGGTCGATCGTGCGGTAGACGTTCATGACAAAGGTCTCCATGCCGCCGGCGTCCATGGCGGGCATGACCTGTAAAACACGGATGGGCGGCATCAGCGTTCAGCCTCCAATGCGGTCATCTTTTGCAGCTTCGGCAGTTTTGGCCGGAATTTCGTCTTTGTCCGTTGCATCCTCTTTGCCGTCGCAGGAGAGCCCGCAGGTTTTCGAAGCGGTATTTATCAGCTTTCATGGGCAATGCCTCCCTGAAATTATACTTATTTATAAGGCATACCTGCTTTTTGTGCATTTGTGCAACAGCAGGCAGGGCCCCTTGCAAAAGGGGAGCCCCCCTCTGCGAAAGGGGGGGAGAGAACTTTGGTCACCCGAAATATTTCTGGCCACCTCCCCCTCGCAGAGGGAGGCAGGAGTTATTTCTTCGGCTTTTTTCCGCTTCGGCGCATTTGTTGTGGCAGCCGGCGCAGTTGCCGCCGCAGCCGCCCTGCCAGCCGCCGTTCTGGCAGATAAACAGGATCGCCAGCGCCAGCAAAACAAAAATAATTACAACAACGATAACACTTGTATCCGTATACTACCATACGTATCTGTAACGGGTGCTTTCCGGCGCGGTTCACACCAGGCCGAACACCGTTCCTACACAGTGTACCACAAATGCCACGATCCATGCAACGCATTGCATCAAAACGACGCCTGCTGCGGCGCGGGCAACCGCCCAGCTCACGCTTGACGGCAGCAATCGCGGCACGCAGGGCGTGTACAGCAGGGTAAACACCAAAAACACAATGGCCGTGAACGGGTGAACATCGTGGTCAGCGCGCCCGTATCCCCGCCAAGCAGAACGGTCAGGGTCGAGACGACGCTTTCCTTGGCCGTAAAGCCGGTGATCAGCGCGGTGGAAACGCGCCAGTCGCCAAAGCCGAGCGGCCTGAACAGGGAGCAATAAAACTGCCGATAGCTGCCAGCAGGTTTGTCCGCCGAAGCGGCCACATTCAGACGCATGTCAAAGGTCTGCAGAACCAGATCAGCACCGTTGCCAAAAGATAATGGTGAAGGCCTTCGCAAAAGTCGCGGGCTTTCTCCCAAATCAGCTGGCAGACACTGC
>VOFC01003865.1_pt1 | contig 15089 bp, 24 predicted proteins | sample 5384161 | NCBI WGS metagenome assembly VOFC01 (sample SAMN12384722, study PRJNA508395) | human gut metagenome | isolation source: healthy gut B | host: Homo sapiens | reverse complement strand
ACAGTCCCGCAGCTCGATCGTATGCCGCGGATTCTCGTCTTGGATACCTCCACGGGGTTCATCCGGCTGTTTTTCACGGTAGTGATCTGGGCCGTCCACCAGTGTATAGGAAAAATTGCGGACAGCGGGATCGGCCTCGATGGAATGATCCTCGCCCTCCAATTCTTCACTCCCGGTCATAGGCGGTGATCTCGCCGTGGACATTCTGAACGGCCTCCGCCAGCAGCGCTTCCAGCGATTGCTCCGGGTACAACTCACAGGTGGGCGTGGGGCCGAACGGCCCGGACACCATCTTCATCTCGCCCAGCACCATATCTGGGTGGTCGAGGAAGTAGCGATTCATCTGGATACCGTCTTCATCGGTGGCAAGGTATACCCATTCCGGCTCAATATCCACCATGCGTTCACGCTTTTGCAGGAAACAGAATATCCGAAACGACCTCGGTACCTGCCGCGGCCTTGAACGCATTGTTGGGCAGCCGAATCGCCCCCAGCAGTTCCGCTCGCGCGCGATGTACTTTCGTGCGCTGGCGGTGCGCTTGTCCATGGTGAAGCTGGAGGTCACAACGGCGATGACGCCACCCGGTCTGACCTGATCCAACGCCTTGGCAATGAAATACTCATGAATGGGGAAATTCAGCCGGTCATACCGCTTGTCCGGCACATGGAACTGTCCGAAGGGGACATTGCCGATGGCAACATCGAAAAAGTTATCCGGGAAGGCAGTCTTCTCATAGCCCTGCACCGCAATACTGCTTTTCTGATAAAGCTGGCGGGCGATGCGGCCGACAGATCGTCCAGTTCCACGCCGTAGAGCTTACTGCCGCTCATGCTTTCCGGCAGCATACCGAGAAAAATTGCCGATACCGCAGGACGGCTCCAGAATGTTGCCCTGCGTGAAGCCCATCTGCCCCAGGGCGGCATAGATGCCGCGGATGACCACAGGCGGCGTGTAAAACGCCGTAAGCGTAGATTCGCGGGCGGCGGCGTATTCGGCGTCCGTCAGCAGGTTCTTTCAACTCATTGTAGCGTGGGTTTTTTCGTCAAAGAAATCCGCCAGTCCGCCCCAGCCCACATACTGTGCCAGCACCGCCTGTTCCTCCGCTGTGGCGCTGCGGTTCTCCGCCTCCACGGTTTTCAGGGTACGGATCGCGTCCAGATTGCGCTGAAAAACGCTCCAGCGGTGCGCCCTCTCCGATGTGGTCATCGGTGATGCGGTAGTTCCGGCCATCCGCGTCCAGCGGATAGGCAAGCGCGTTTTTGCTTTTTCCTTTTTCGCCGGGGTGAGTACCGCAGGCGGCTCGTCCGTCTGCGGTACCGCAGTTTCCACACCATGTCCGGCTGCTCCATGTGAGCGCGGACATAGTCGATGGATTCCTTTCGGAAGATGGGAAATCCCGTCCCGCCTTCAAAGGTCACATCCCGCAGCGATACATTTTGCGTATGATCGTCTACGCTGTCCACTTCAAACTGCCGCCCATCTATGGTCAGGCGTGTGCCGATGGAAATATCGCCAACGGAAGTAGCCGGTGTCTGTCTCCAGTTGCGTCGGCTCCCGCGAGACTGTTCCCACTGTATCAGGCGAGGTCTGCGCTGATGCGGTTTGCTCCGCCGCTTCTTTTTTTTTCGCGGATTGCCGTCTTGACCTGTTCCAGATAATCTTCGGTCTGCTTTGCGGGAGGTCATGCTTGTGGTTGAACAGGCTGAAAGTGCCGTCCACATACTCCAAAAAAGACGATCCTTTGCGCGGCGGACGGAATCCATAAAACGGTCACTCGTCCGTCCCATCCAGCCGGGAAGTCAGTGCCGCCAGCATATCCGTAGTCTTGCCCTTATCTTGCAGCTGCTCCTCAGATCATGGGAAGCGCATCGTAATAATCCGCACCCTTGGGATAGGGACGCGGAACATCGTCAGGCGCATTGTAAAAACCGTTATAGACGGTCCGAGCCAACTGCCCACGCTCATATTCCGGGATCTTTGCGATGGCGTCCTCGCCGGGGAAGCGTTTCTGCGCGATCAGGCGCTCATATTCCTTGACCACATTGGGGATCGTCAGATGGACGGCATCATATTTTTTAAAATTATAGTCCGCGCTCATATTCCAGACCCTTGTGTGTTTTCGTACTCTGGTATCCGGCGCGACCGCTGCCGCTGTACTCGCCAAAGCAGGATTTGATGAATTTTTGGTGCTCCTCCGATGTATGGGGATAGCAGAAGTGGGAATATACGGCCAGTCGGCTATCCAGATGGTCGCAGAGGAAAAAGCCGTCAATCTCGTCCTGCGTGATGAACATTTTGCATTGCCGCAGGAAATTCGGCTGTGCGGTGAAGCTACGTTCCGGGTAGGAGAGGCCATCCAGCACAACACCGATGCGGTGGGTGTTGTAAGCGGATAGTCGCCAGCGCATAATGTCGCGATCTTGGGCATAAGCGTCAAGGAAATGCATGATATTCCTGCGCCAGCGTTTGCAGACCACCCTCTGTCTTTTGCGAACGCCACCATATCCTCGTCCAGTTCCGGGTAGCCCTTGTGCTGGTCGTGGATCGCCAAAGCCTGCGGGAATAGGCCCTATGCGCGGCCTTCATCATTCAGGTCACGGGCGGTCATTAAGAGCGCGTCCATCGCTTCATGCAGCACCTTATCTGGGACCTGCGCCAGTTCGGAGGCAGAGAGATAAGTCCCAGCCTCCAACAGATTCAGAATACGGACCGACGCCTGCTCCCATGTAATCACGGTTCTATTGTACCCGGTGCGGACGCTGTCCCCTTGGGCGAGGTGGATGCCGTCCTCCAGAAACCACACGGCATATTTGCGGCCTTCGTATTCAATGCCGCGCCCGTTCTCTCTGCCAAACTCCCTGCGCAGAAATGATATATTTTCCGGATTCAGGCCGCTCCCACATATAAAATACGGCGATGCGTCCGCGCTGTTGGGTTCGTTTCCGCCTGTGCAGAGGGCCAGATCAATGACCTCCTGCGGCACCGTGCGAGGCCGGGGCCAGAATGCCGGAGGGCGCATCTGCCGGAGCCTCGTACACCGGGGCGTCGCCGCCCATATCGAATAGGGCAAGCTGCTCTGCGACGATTGGGACATTTTGCAGACCCAGCTTGATCTTGTATTCGCCGCGCTCGATCAGGCCCTCGGTCATTTCGGTGATGACCGACCATGAAAAAAACAGACTCCGAAGTGCGGGAGAGGTAGCTGCCCTCCCACATCAAAAGTCCGTCTTTTTCGGCGTGGTAGCCTGTCCGAACACCGTCGGTCAGGACTTCCACCCATATATCGTTGTAGCTGTTTTTTAAGAACTCTGTGCGCTCCGCAAGGCTCTTGTGTGCTTGAAAGTATTCAAAATCTCCTGCCGCTTGTGCTTGCGACCGCCGTCGTCCAGCAAATTTGCTTCAATAAGGTGCATATCCAGAAAAGGCAGGAAGCTCTGCGGTATTTTGCTGTGCGGTGTCATGCTCCAGCGCAAAGGCTGCGGCCTGTTCCCGCGCTTTTTCGTCCGGGTAATCGCCGTAGACACGGAGGCATTGGTGTGTTTCGGCGTCATAGACGGCAGCGCCGTCATGCAAAACCGTCTTCCTCCATCGTACCGGCAACATAGCCCTGCGCCGCTGCCTCCGCTTCTTCCAGCGTTTGATAGTCCAGCTTATCGTCAAAGCCGTTTTCAATATGGTGATAGGCTGCAACCTGATAGGGCTTTGTGAGCGTGCCATGGGTCTTTGCTCGATTCGGCAATTTCTTCTCCGGGCTGCTTTGTCCGCCAAAATAACGGTTATGCAAGGCGTCCAGCATTCCGGATCTTTTTCAACATGAGGAATCATATCCGATTAGGCGTTCCTTTTTGCTCCTGCTGCGTCACCTTGACATTTGAAAATGTTTCCAACAGCCGCGCGTCCTCTTGAAATGAGAGGTATCCATCTCGCCAGGATCGCGTCTGGATGTTGCCGCTTTACTTCACGGTACAGCGCAAAAAATTCCCCAATGGCCGGAGCACAAGATTTATCCGTCCGTATGCCGATTGCGGCAAAGGCAGGAAGCTCGTCACTTCCTGCCTCTGTGGGTTCTTCGGTTGTCAGGCGTAGATCAGATCGGTCAGCACCAGCTCCTCCGCGCTGTGCTTGAGGTTGTTCATCAGGCCCGTCCAGCGCAAGGGATCGGCTGCCTTCAGCTCCTCCGTCACGCCCTCGGCCTGCGCCATCTGCGCCACGGCCTGCTCCACCATCTTCCGCGAGGTCTGCTCGATCTCCGAGAGATGCTCCGTCAGAGCGCCGCTGGTTTTCAGATTGGTGTAAAGCACTCTGCGGTGCTTCTTCAGGTATTCTCTCCGCAGTTCCGCGTACTTGCCCAGATGTACCTCCGGCATCTGCGGCATCAGCAGGTTCGGCACCTGATAGCCGTTCTGCATCCTGTAAGTGACCTCCATGCTGTTCGCTCCTTTCATGGGGTGTTTCGTGTTGTTCTGTGTGGCCATCATAACCGTTTTTTTCGCGGTTTGCAAAAAACTGATCCCGCTGGGCCTGCATGACCGTTCGGCTGATCTCCCGCAGGCCCATCTCCGCAATGTCGCTGGTAGCGATGCCCAGGGCGTTGATCGTGGGCGGTGTGTTGAATTCGTAGACATGGGCAAATTCGTCAGCGGAGAAATAATCGTCCGCCCGTAAGCCGAGGCGGGTCATCAGCATATATGCCACGCTGACCTCCAGCGCGTCCCGGTAGAACGCCTCCAAATTGAGGTCGTCCAGTTCCTCCAGCAGGCTGTCCTCGCGACACTCGCGCAGGTCTTGCAGGTAGTCCGTGAAGTTGTCCGCCACGGCGTTATGACAGGCAGAGCGCACAGCATCCGCAAGATTTTCTTTTTCGGCAAGGTTGCCGAAGGTGGCTTCTAAGGTTTCAATGACCTCCGGCTCAAAGGCTGGGTGCATCGTCCAGATGGGCAGCGGACGGGCAAAACGGGACGCATGGGTGTCGGAAACATCAAAATAGAGCTTCAAGCAGTTTTGCCCGTCATCGCCAAATACGGCGATGCTCTTGGCTCCACGGATTGACCCAGCGGCCAAACCGTTTGTTCCATCGCTCCATTTCAAGGACCGCCGTGGCGTCCGGGCGCTGGGCATAGATCAGAATCTGATCATCAAAGGGACATTTGTAATTGTAGCAGGCCGCGCGGAGAAAGCCCGTCCAGCTTTGATAGCTGCCGGTGACGCTCTGCACAGTCTGATCGTACAGCTCGGTGATAAGCTGAAATTTGGTAGGCAAGGCTCGCACCTCCTATCTCTCCGGCTCTGTCCGCTTTTTTACTGGAAGCCGGTCACTCTTTTGCTGTTCTTTTTGGGCCTTTTCAAATGGCTTCCGCTGATAGCAATAAATATAAAACTGGTAATCACCTTTAACTGGCGTACAGCGGAGCATATACACATACCGCTTTGTTTTCACCATGAATCCGCAAGAGGGAAGCAACGCACCCTTGATGGCGCAGATCTGCTCATACCGGTTGCAGTAGCGGTTCATGCTGTCGAAGTCCCGCAGCGGGGAGTCCGGCTGCTCCCGCAGCCAGTTTACGGTACGGTCAATGTCGGCCTTAAACTCCGGCGTGTTCAGCGCATCCTGCTGGTGGGGCCACCATGTTGTGTAAAACTGCTTGCCACTGCCAAAATCACCCCGCAGGTGTCCCACGCAGCCCACGGTCTTGTCCTGTTCCTCACTGCGGGAGAAGTAGAGATTGTGCAGCGTAGGATCATTGACGCTGTAAAAGTCAATGACATCCTTATCGCTGGCGGGATATTTCTCCTGAAATTCCGCAAGGGTGCGGCATCCGCCATCCTGAAAGGAAAGGCTGCCGCTCTCCAGCGGAATCCACCCATCAATGGGAAGCTGGAACGGCTCGCGGGTAAGGACGGTGCCATAGAAGTTGACCATGAGACTCCGTGACAGTTCTATCGGCTCACCCCAATCCTCATCCCCATGGCGCAGTTCGTAGCGATATACACCCTCCGGCACGGTAGCTTGGTCAATGCGGCATTCTGTAAACAATGCCGGTCGGTCAAAAATCGTGACCTCCTGATAGGTCACCTTCTGTGCGTCATAGTTCATCTGGCTTCACCTCGTTCTTTGTGTTTCTTTTGCACTCTCTGTTGTGCCAAAAACTCCGGGACCTCTTGGAAACCGAAGGTATCTGCGTAGTAGGCAGTTTTCCTTCCGCCCTGCGTCAGTACCACCACATCGCTTACGGACATGGAACGCATCCGATGGGCAAAGGGGCGGTGGTCTCTGTTGTGCTTTGCCCAAAGATGCTCCAGCGAGTTTCCCTTTGCGTACATACCGGCGTAAGAGCGCTGATAATCAGCGTTCTGGAGTTTTCCCTTTGCCGCTGCATAAGACCGGAAACAGTAGTCTACATCAGCGATTGCAGGGATTTGGTAGATTTCATAGGTGCCGATCTCGGCGCTGATTTTCGGCGTTCCGGGAACATAGGTATTGCCGCTGCGTTCCTGCATTTCTGCAAACTCGCAGATATGATAGGCAGAATTACCGATGCAGACATGGCAATCGTCAATGTACTTGCAAGGGAAAACCATCTTTTCACCGTCAAAGCGGGTAATGACGATGCTTTCCCCGTCCTTGATGGTAAAGAGCGTGTGGTATTCGCTGTCGATGAAGCGGATCACGCGCTCATCCTTGTTAGGGTTTGGAAAGGCGATAACGCCCATGATGTCTACCGGCTCACGGTCACTCATCGTGCTTCACCTCTTTTCTTTTTTTTACAATCGGCGTGGTGCGCTTTTGTTCCTGCTGCACCATGCGATTTTGTTGCTTTTTGTATTCATCATTTGCCCGTTCACAGAAATCTTCAACAGCGGCGGCGGCGCGATAGCTTCTGTAATGCCCCCAAAAGAAATTGGGTGGGCCGTCTCCATCATTTTTGCAGTTTCTCACCCATGTCACAAACGGATCGGGAGCTTTGCTGCATTCACCTATGGCAAACTCGGCACTGCCGATGCGGACGCGGGCGGTGATGTGGTATTCCTGATTGACCATTTCCCCCACTACATAGCTGCCGTGTTCTAACTGGACGGTGCAGCTCTCGTTTTGTGCAAAAGTCGCTGTCACTGGCATGACCGGCCTCCGCGCACCATCCGACAGCATGATGAACTGCGACCTTTGGCCCATCAGCTCTTGCGGCAGTTTGTCCATAGGCAGATAAAAGTGCTGCTTGCCCATAATCTCATAACACAGTAGAGAGACTGTTGATGGGATAGTAGACGCTCATGATTGGGTCTTTGATATGTCCTTGGACGATGTTAGAGTTTATATATTTGGCGGTGTCCAGATACCATTGCGGGTTTGCGCCTGGTGTGTTCCAGCCGAACATGGAACCTGCCAGCATTGCCGCCTCCTGAATGTCTGTGATGCCGCGCCGCGCATTGTGGCTGCTGGCGATCTCGCGGTTTTCTTCCCGTCTCCCGGTGTCCCACTCAGAGGGATAATAGCCGTGCTCACCGCACCGGATGATAATAAGCTGACCGGTGGAAGGCAGAACGGAAAAACAGGTATCCGGCAGGTCATTCCTGCGCATAGCTGCACTCCTCATCGTGCCTGTTCCTGCTGGCGCTTGCGGTGCCAGCCCTCCAGCAGCTTGATGATGACATCCTCCATCTGCTTTGGGGTGTAGCTGGAGGGAAAGTATTTTTGCAGACGGTCGTTGCGGATCGTGACCTTGCGCTCCAGCGGCTTTTCCTCCCGCATGATGAGGTCGATGATGTTATTTTCCAATTTTCCCTCGCCGCTGAGCTGCTTGAGTCGTTGGGCCTGTCCCAGCGACGGGGATACCTCATCGCGTTCCATGACCAGCAGGAGGTAGGTCTGTTCTTTTTCGGACAGGTGGGAGAGAAAATCCGCTGCGGGAACGAACTTGAGCGTTCCTGCGTCCACTGCGTCTAATAGCGGGGGGATTAACTTGTTCAGCCGCACATATCGCGTTGGATTGAAGTTACATTGTCAGTCTGCTTGCTCAGCGAGGATTCTTACCGATGTCTTCTGTTTAACTTCTCTCCAAGTTGGAGAGAAGTTAAATCTGTTCGCTGCCCCTGCCGTTTCATGGCGTCCAGCTTCAGCTTGTAGGCTTTGGCTTTCTCGCTGGGCAGCAAGTCCTCGCGGTTGATGTTGTAGTCCACCACGAGGATGTCCGCTTCCTCGTCACTGTAATTGCGGACGATGACAGGGCGGGTGTCCAGTCCCACGGCTTTCGCGCAGTAATCCCGCCGGTGACCGGAGATGATCTCATACCCACCACATCGCGGGGACGGACAATTAACGGCTCGGCGATGCCGATGTGCTCGATGCTGTCCATGAGGCGCACCAAATCGGGTGTGGGACGGTCGATGGTGTACGGTTGGCGAGAATACGGGAAAACTTCTGCTGCGGGGACGATTTGGATCCGCTCCTGCCGGTCAGCCTCGCGTTCTGCATCCGTTTTGAACAGGTCATCGTACCGGGTCAGCTCGATGCCGCTTAACTTGCTTGCCAAGGCTCAGCACCTCCCTCGTTAGATTTTCGTAGGCCACTGCCACCTTGCCGCTACGGTCGTGGTCGTAAATGCTTTTGTTTTCCACGCTGATCTCCGCTGCCTTGATAGAACGCGGGATCTCGCTTGTGAACACATGACCGCCATAGGTCTTGCGGACAAGCGCGTTGATCTCCCGCGCCAGCGTGGTACGGCTATCCACCATTGTCAGCAGAATGCCGTCAACCTCTAACTTCGGGTTAAGCTGCCGTTTCACGCGGGTAATGGTTCGCAAAAGCTGTTCCAACCCCTTTGCTGGGAGATATTGCGCCTGCACGGGATAATCACGCTGTCCGCCGCAGTCAGAGCGTTGATCGTCAGCATACCCAGCGACGGCATACAGTCGATGAGCGCGTAATCATAGCGGTTTGCCACGGTGGACAGATATTGCCGCAATACCGTTTCACGGCTCATGGTGTTGACCAGCGTAACCTCCAACGCCGATAGCTCAATATTGGCGGGGACAAGATGGACGCCGGAAGGGTGGTGCAGAATGCCCTCGTCGGGGGCGATAGGCTTCTCTGCGATGACCTTCTCCATCAGCGTAGAGAGCGTGGGGGATAATTCGTCGGGCTGCGACCAGCCCAACATCTGCGTGAGATTGCCTTGGGCATCGGCGTCGATCAGCAGAACTTTTTTACCTTGCCGAGAAAGACCAATGCCGAGGCTGGCGGCTGTGGTGGTCTTACCCACGCCGCCCTTCTGATTTGCCAGTGCGATCGTTTTCAATGGGACACCTCCTCCAACAAAAAAGGAGCCTTGCGGCCCCTGTTCTAACAAAGCTGTTGCTTCTTACGGTTATTCTTTTTTCGGGTGGTATTCTTTCTATTCTCAGTCTTGCTATATCTCAGTCTTATTAGCGTTCGATTATCGTCTTGAAATTCGATTATCGAATCTCTGGCCAAATTGCTATGATTTTCCGCTGCAAAAATCGTAAGTTGGACTTTCGATTTATTCAGGATATATCGCCGGCAAAGTTTTTTACATAAATGATAGGCCGGTTTTCCCAAGCCCTTGCCGCTTTCGTTCAATCAAACCAATACCTTTCTTGCTGTCCAATTCTGCGAATAGGCGCACCGCCTTTTCAGAGCGACAGCGCAAGGTTTCCATAACTTCTTCTACCGTAAAAATGATAAAGACACGATTTTGGTCGTCAACCCAACCGTTCCGATAGGACAGCTCCATGCGATCAAGCAGTAGTCCATACAGCAGTTTGGCATCGGTCGAGATTTCTGCAAAGCGGGCATCGGTCAGCAACAATTTGGGGATACGGAAGAAAAGCGTATTGTTCACCGGAATGACCGTAGTAATAGGGTGATTTAACGGCATAGGCGTCACCTCCTGCATCTGTATATAAAAACAAGAAAGTGACCGTAGTAATTCAAATATTCATGCGGGTTTGCGGACATTTTTGAATTCACGATCCGAACGATGTAGCAAATCTTGAGCCAACCTCACTAAACGGTGCCTATTTTTAGAATTCCTGCGGCGGTTTTTTCATCCAATACGTGGCTATAAATCTCTGTTACCATCTCCGCCTGCGCATGTCCGGAATCTCCCTGTACCGACTTGATATCACCTCTGCTTAAAACTAATTTGTAGGTTATACTGCTGTGACGCAGGCTGTGAAAGCAGACCTTGGGAAGGCTAGCACACTGCAATGCGGACTGAAAATATTTTATTAGCGTTGTATCCTGCAGAGGGTGCCCGTCTTTGTCTTGAAAGACCATAATAGGGTCAGCTGTGCCTTCTTCCTGTTGGCGGTTCAAATGCTCTTTTAACAGCCTCATTACTGCCTCTGGTAAATAAATGATTCGGTTTGCTCGAAACTGTTTTGGGAGACTTCAGCACAAGCACGGTTTTATCCGATTTTAACACGGGTGGAAATTCAAACAGGATGTTTTGCTCACCAAGTGTGCGCAACGCTTCTTGGCTGACTCGGCACAGGGGTTTTGTTTATCCGTATGGCGCTACGTTTCCAATCTACGTCCTGCCAGGTAAGTGCCAATATCTCTCCTCTGCGAAGAGATCTGGCAAATGCCAAATGGATTGCCAGAGCTAACCGTGGATTGTCACACTGTTCTAATAATACCGATATTTGATCTGGCCGAAAGAAATTGACGTGGCTTGGTTTCCATGCGTGGAAGAACAGCTCGGTGAAAGGGATTGCGAGAGATGTATTCCCATAAAACTGCCTGTTCAAATGCGCTGTGCAACAGTTTGTGAAGATCTCAAAGACAGACAAGCTCACCGTTCTTCCGCAGCTCTTATGGTAGGGACCATCGTATCTGGGTTGCTGCAAAAAATCGCGATATAGTTCTGCAACAATGAGTGGCGATAATTCCTCCAGACGGATATTCCCCAGCAGCGGAAGGATGTAATTTCGAATCAGCCCGCAATTGGACTGGTATGTTGATAACGACCATTTTGTTTGGCCGTATAAAGCTATATAGCGTTCCATAAGATTTGATATCGTTTCGACTTTCTCGTGCTCCTTTCTGCGTTTTGTTTGTTGGCAGAGATCTAAATCTGCTTTCTCCGTTCTGCCTCCGCTTTTTTGTGTGATAGGTTTCCCATTTTGCTTCCGGTGGCCTTGGATCGTGGTCATATAAACAACGGAATAGCTTTTTCCACGCTCTACAATAGATGCCATTATCATTAATCCCCCTTATACAGAATGGACCGAAAGTCAGCCGCGACTTTCGGTCCATTTCATTCTATATCACACTTAAGAGCGCCGATTATGATTTACAAAGTACTTTCTACCAACCTTTTATCGGAACAATAGCTCTCACCATCGCTCACTTTGTGATTGATGAAATGAGCGATGTGTGTTATACTACAGTAAAGAATCACTGTGTCGAGGTGTTTAGATGCGGAACAAAAAGCCTCCTTTGAAATCACAAATACAATGATCCACCAAGTGGCTGAAATCGCCGAGTTGGTGGGCAAAGCTGACTTCCACAAATCAGCTGTCTACAAACCCTACTTTGCGAAGAATAAACCGTATCCGGACGATCCACGGCTCTCTGGCCATCGAGCAGAACACCCTAAGTCTGGAGCAAGTCACCGCAGTGCTGAACGGCAAGCAAGTGCTGGCTTCGCCCAAGGATATTGCTGAGGTCAAGAATGCCTATGAGAGATCTACGAGCGGTTAGACGAACTTGATCCCTACTCTGCAGACGATTTACTGATGGCTCACGGTATCATGACGCAAGGTGTAGGTGTAGTTGATCAGGAGGTGCGTGTCCTTCATATTGGAACGCTTCCCAATTATGTTCCGGACTTGGTAATGGAACTGTTGGACTGGGTCAAGGGCAGCGATATCCATATGCTGATTCGCAGCTGTGTGTTCCATTATGAACTGGAATTGATTCACCCATTTGCTGACGGTAACGGTCGTATCGGACGCCTGTGGCATACACTGCTCGCTCTCAAGTGGAATCCCGCCTTTGCCTGGTTACCGGTAGAGTCTATGATCCACGCCCGCCAGCCGGAATACTATGCAGCCATCAACACATCCAACGATGCAGGAGAGTCCACCGTATTTATCGAGTTCATGCTCTCAGCCATCAAGGCATCGCTCGTTGACGCAATTAGCACAAGTGATGGGCCAAGCGATGAGTCGGTAGATAAGGCAACGATGCGCTGGAAACAAATCGAAGAATTCTTAAAAACACATCCATTTATCATGAATGCCGATATCCGGGCGATATGTGGTGTATCTGCCCCCACTGCAAACCGCATTCTTGCTAAAAGGGGTTGCAGAAGGTAAACTCATTAAATACCATAAAGGTGGCCATTGGGTATATAAGTTAATGCGTTGATAAGGTTTGATGTATACAATTCAACCAATAAACTCTACAGTGCAAAGGAGAGTATTTTATGCCAAGATATGATGAGTTAAAGACAGTACGAAAGCTAAGTGATCGGGGGAGACACTAATTCAGTTGTTCATCTTGTCAAAGAAGCAAATGCCGATAATTTATATGTGCGTAAAGTCATCTTTGGCATTGAACAGCCTTTTATATCAAGGCATATTTTTGAGAGAAGTACAGGCCTTATATAAGCTCAATAATTGTGACAATATTGTAAAAATCATTAGCCATAGAAATATGGTATATACAGATGCCGCCACAAAAGTTAAAGAGAGAGTTGGTTGCATTTTTTTGGAGTATATTAGTGGTGAAACCTTGGCAAAGACTAATATTTCCAGACTAACATCTAAACAAAAATTTAGAATTATAAAACAACTATTATCTGCAATAGAGACCGCACACTATAATGGGATAATTCACAGAGATATTAATCCCAATAATATAATGATAGATGATAATGGTGATGTTAAGGTCATTGATTTTGGTATATGCAAGATAAAACAAATGGTAAACAGTGCTACCGTATTTCGGATGGGTACTAATTCTTACTCCGCACCGGAGGTGTTTGCATAGTCAAAATGCGACTGAGCAGAGTGACTTGTATTCAATCGGTGCGGTGATTTATTATTTATTTACCGGTGAACAGCCCCTGTAGTTACTTTGTTTCCATAGTGCCATTGATAAAGCGTCAGGATTTGATGTTAGCCTAAAACCTATAATTAAAAAGTTGGTCGCGGAAGCTCCCGAAGAACGATATAAAAGATATATCGGAATTGAAGAGCGATTTGTCAGGGTCTGCTAGATAGGTTTTTGGATCTAAATTTTACAGCTGTATTGACGGTAGACCATGAGAAGTTCAGTAAACTTAAAAAATATGAACTTAATTCCCCGGAATTCTACGATTTCTGATTTGAGGACCATTCTTCCCACCAACTTTGTAGAATTACACATTAATCAGATGGAGAAATATATCAATTCTTAGGAACAAATTATTTTCTGAATGCATTTATAATGCCGCAACAAATATATTTCAAGTCGCAGATGTAAAAAGGTAGTTCCTTTGAATAGAGAAATCATGAAGAAAAAGTTTTGCGAGCTGTCCGCAAGGCTTGATTTTCAAAAATCCAAGGTTCATCCATAGATTGTCAAAAACGATAATTTGGAGATTAAAAATATTGTTGATGGTTACTGTCTCGCATATCGTTCAAAACACAATGTAGATGCCGAGTACAAAAGCAAGTATGGTGCATGGAGGACCTTATTAACATTAACCAGAAAAGCATTGAGGAAAATGTTCAAAGATACTCATATGATTCCTATACCATCGATGGAAATGTGTGTAGTTTCAATTTGAGTGAAGGTGTTTTTCTTGGAGATGCTGTATATACCAAAGAATCTAAATTTGTTTTTGAAAAAACAGTAAAAACAAGCAGAAAAACAAGTTGGTCTACATAGGAAACTATGCTGAAGATAGTTTAATAGATGATCGTGCAGTTTTAAAACTGAGGTTTTTACGAAAACCAGATAGGTTACCAGCAAAAGGAACAATATGCTTGGATTATAGCGAGAGTATAACGAATATTGATCGGCAGTTGGATGCTTTTGGATAGTATTGAACGGGAGGATTACTCCTGCCAGTATAGTCTTAAAGAAATCATTGTTTGAAAGTTACACCGCCTAAGACGAATTTACCATGGTAAAATTAGTTCTTTAATTCAAGACTTGATTTGCCAAAAAAGACTGTGAAAAAGCCCTAAATTCGGAATCTTTGGCTATCATTCATGACCTCTGAACTGGAAAAACAAATGGCAGTTATCGAGATAATCAGACAAATTCCTCAAGTTGAACGCAGAATATCAGACCTTCCCTGAAAAGAAAAATACTGTTAGTTTCGCAATCACATCCTGCTGTTGACAAGATGCTAGATGACTTAATCCAACAAAGTGAAGCGAGACCAAACCTGGTTAGAGTTGGTCGAGACGAAAAACTTAATGATGAAATTCGCGAAGAGTTTGGTTTAAATTATGTAAAGGATAACTGGATTGCGCAAGTTAGAGCCAGGTGTTTAGTTCAGCAAAATCCTATTGTCAAAGAAATCGGTGTTACTTGATGAGTTTAACGAATACTATAATGAATACGAAAAACAATTTATTTCAAACATTGATCCAGCAACTATTAATCATCCGTTAATGGATTCTTTTGTTAGCAGAACAAATGCCCCTGGCAAAGAGAAATGCGTAAATATTAGAAATTCAAAAAACAATGGTCGGAACGTTGCCCCAATGCGAGAAGTTGGATCTATACATCATAAAAAGCACTACTATCATTGCCGAACTTGTACTGGGTTTATATCCAATAGGTAATTTGGTAACGTGCTGAATTTGATTATGTAATTGTAGATGAGGTCATAAAGCAACCTATCCTCAGAATTGGCGGTGTCTTTTGCCAAAGCAGAAAAAATAATTTTTTGGTCGGTGACCATAAGCAGTTGCCGCCAGTCCTTGATACAGAGATCATTCAGGGGCAAAATAAAGTATTATCCGTTTTGGAGGATCTGACAGAAGGTCTTTCGAGAAACTTTATAATAAGTTTTCCTGAAGATACAAACACCAGCAATACGTGCAACTTTGAACGAAGCAATACTGA
>VOFC01003585.1_pt1 | contig 15100 bp, 15 predicted proteins | sample 5384161 | NCBI WGS metagenome assembly VOFC01 (sample SAMN12384722, study PRJNA508395) | human gut metagenome | isolation source: healthy gut B | host: Homo sapiens | reverse complement strand
TGGCGTAGCCCAGCACCATGGAGAGGGGGCGTGCGGATGTCGTGGGATACCCGAATCCACTCTGCCCGGGTGTTGTCTTTCTGCATCAGGTATTCCCCGGCCCGGTTTAGCCCGTTGATCTCCGCCAGTTCCCCAGCGCTCGTCCAAAGGCTGGTAACTGCCACCGGCTCAAATCTTGGATGCCCCGCGAGGATGGGGGACATGGCCTTTCTCTACCCGGCGGGTGTTCCGCAGACATCAGGAAGACCATCAGCAGCAGGTTAAACACAAAGACCGCAATGGCCCCCACCAGAACATCATCAGGGGAGGGCGTCTCCATGGAAAAAGTAGTATTTCACTAAGGTGTCCGGAGCGAAAGCCCACCACCATCAGGGCGCCGTCCTCCCGGCTCCACACCTTCACCGGATAGTCCTGGAGATACCAGCGGCTGAAGGATGCCACCTGAGCGCTGGTGTAAGACCGGGGCAGTTCTTCCGGAAGGTCCTGTTCCCAGACCACCGTGCCGCTCTCGCATCCAAGAGCGTGGCCCAGGCATCATGCTCTTGCAGCATGGCCAGCGCCGTGTCGTCCGCCGTCCAGCCGCCGCCCTGCTCCGTCACATGGCTGGATACCTCCCGGACAGACAATCCGTTATCTGTCCCGCTCGTATCCGGCGGTCAGGACGGTCAGGACCAGCAGGAGATTCACCACGAGGAACAGCATCAAAATGCCGACAGTGGAGAAGATGTAGCGCCGGAAAAACCGCTGCACCCGGATTCACGACTTCGCCCCCTTCAGATTGATCCGGTAGCCCAGCCCCTTGGCCGTCACCAGGGAAACCGGCTTGGAGGGATTGTCCTCGATCTTCTCCCGCAGGTGGCGGATATGGGTGGAGAGGGGTGCTCTCGTAGCCCTGCCAGAACTCCCCACAGATGGTCTCGCACAGGATGCCGGTGGTGACGATCCGGCCGGCATTTTCATAGAGTTTCTCGAACAGCTGCAATTCCTTTGCCGTTAATGGCGTCCGTTCGCCGTCCTTCCATACTTCGGCTTTCTCCAAGTCCACCGTGGAGGCCACCAGTTCCACCGTCAGTTTGGGTTCCGGATAAGTCCGGTGGAGGATGGCCTGCACGCGAGCAGCAACTCTTTGGGTAGAAAGGGCTTGGCGAGATAGTCGTCTGCTCCAATCTCCAGCCCTCAATACGATCCTCTGCCTCTCCCCGGGCAGTGAGCATCAGGACAGGGGACATGGCTGGTGCGGCGGATCTCCCGCAGGACCTCAAAGCCATCCATGCCCGGCATCATCACATCCAGCACGATCAGCAGCCGGCTGCTGTTCCTGCCAAACCTGGAGGGCCTCCTGGCCGGAGGCGGCGGTCACAAGATCGGTATAGCCCGCCCGCCGGAAAATGGAGCACAGCATCTCCAAAAGGTCCCGGTCATCGTCTACCAACAAAATTTTATGTTCCATCATGGGACGCCTCCTTTCCTTTGCCCATTATGATACCACCAAAGTGTCGGTCTGCCTATGCCCGCGGAAAAATCTCAGAGATAATTCAAGGTTGGCTCAGCGTTATCTCAAAGGTTTCGGGTGCTATCCTGTTGCTACCAAGCAAAGGAGGTACCGCTTATGAGCGACTGTATCATCGAAACCAAGGGCCTGACCAAACGGTATGGGGAACAGGTCAGCGTCTCCAACTTGGATCTCCATGTGCAAAAGGGCCGCATCTACGGACTTCTGGGGCGCAACGGGGCGGGTAAGACCACCACCATGAAGATGCTCCTGGGGCTGACCGCCCCCACATCCGGCACAGTGTCTCTCTTCGGACGGCCGCTGAAGGGGAACGAGAAGGGCGTCCTGCCCCGCATCGGCAGCCTCATCGAGTCTCCGGGATTTTATCCCAACCTGACCGGCACAGAAAACCTGCAGATCTTCGCCCGGCTCCGGGGCCTCAAGAGTCCCAACTACATTAAAGGGGCGCTGGAGCTGGTGAACCTGCCTTACCGGGACAAGAAACGCTACGCCCAATACTCCCTGGGCATGAAGCAGCGGCTGGCCATCGCCCTGTCTGTGATGCACGACCCGGAGCTGCTGATCCTGGACGAGCCCATCAACGGCCTGACCCCATCGGTATTGCCGAGGTGCGGGACTTCATCCGGGCGCTGTGCGACGAGCGGGGCAAGACCATTCTGCTCTCCAGCCACATCCTCTCCGAGATTGCCCTGCTGGCAGACGACATTGGGATCATTGACCACGGCGTCCTTCTGGAGGAGGAGAGCCTGGCGGAACTGGAACGGAAAAACAGGAAAAGTCCTCCGTTTTACCGTGTCCAACGCACCGGTGGCCGCCCAGCTGCTCCAGCAGGAACTGGGCGTCAGGCCGTCACCGTGGAGAATGAACAGGAACTGACCGTCCGGGATCTCCGCCTGGACACCGGCGCGGCGGTGCGGCGGTTCGTGGAGGCAGGGCTGGTGGTGTCCGATGCCCATCTCTATGAGGACACCCTGGAAGATTACTTCAAGCAGGTTACAGGGGGTGAGGGCATTGCTTAAACTTCTGTGGGTGTGAATTTGCCAAAAAAATTTGGCGCAAGCCGTTGTTCTTCGCCGCCGCTGCCGTGTCCGCTCTGATCCCTGGGGTGCGCCCTGTTCCTGCCAGACTTTCAGGGAGTTCACCAGTGGGGCCGGGGCGGTGGACGGCATGATGTCCACTCTGTTTCAGATGAGCGCCTATCCTGCTGCTCATGCCGGCCCTGGTGGTGCTGGCCTCCAACCTGCGCTTTGAGGAGCAGGACAACGACACGCTGAAAAACCTGATGACGGTACCGGTGAGCAAGCGGACTTTGGCCCTGGCAAAAATGGCCCTGCTGTTTCTCTTTTCCATCGCCTTCATGGCGGTAGGGGGCCTGGTCATTTTACTGATCGTGCTGGCCGCCGGGTGGGAGCCGGTTGGCGCTTCTGGCGGCTCTTTTTTGTGGGCATCGGCCAGGGGATCATGATGTGGGCCGGGGCATTGCCCTGCATCCTGCTGGTGGTGGCTGCTGAACCGGAGTTACATCATCTCCGTGATTGTCACCTTTTTCTATACCGCCTGTCAACTACATCTTCGGCTTGAATGACCTCTTCATCACCCAGCCCTTCGGACTGAACCTGGGGACAAGCTGCCCCGGACCTCTGACCTTCCGGTGGTACTTCCAGTATCTCGATTTCTCCAACGCCGGGACTGAGATGCTGGGACTTCTTGGAGCGGGTCAGCCCCTATTTCGTCACCACCGCCCAGGCGTTTCTGGTGACTGGGACGGAGGCCGTAGTGTTTCTTGCCCTGATTGCGCTGGTCTACAAGCGCCAGGGCGTTTGAGGAGGTGCAACGTATGTGGAAGATGCTCCAGACGGAGTGGTGGAAACTGCGGCGGTGCCAGATCCTGCTGGTGGGCATTGTGGCCCTGGCCCTATGCCCGGTGGTGCAGTACGGGACCCAACTGATTGTTAACCCGGAGATCCGGGACCCCCAACTATGACTTTGTCCATCTGTTCGCCAATGTGGTGTGGGGCAACACCCAGGTGTTTCTCCCCATCTCCCTGGTGATGATCGGCGGCTGGCTGATCGACCGTGAGAATACCCATGACACCATGAAGAACCTGCTCACCGTCCCGGTGTCCTATCCCAAAACTCCTTGGGGGCAAGCTGGCGGTCACCGGCCTGCTGTCCCTGCTGTCGGCCTTTACAGCGTGGCCGTGACAGTACTCACCGGGGTGCTGGCGGGCCTCCCAGGACTGACGCCTTGGGGTGATCCTCCAGCAGGGGGGACAGGTGGTGGCCGCGGCGCTGACCACCTTCCTGGTCTGTATGCCGATGATTCTGATCTTCGGCCAGATGCGGGGGCGCCTATCTGGGCGGCTCCATCCTGACCTTTTTCCTGGGATATTGTATTTTGTTCTTCAAGAGTGGCTTCCTGCTTTCCGCTTACCCCTTCTCCGCGGCGCTGGTGCTGGCCGGTTTTGATATGCAGGAATACAACAGGGCCACCGAGGCCCCCAGCATCCCGCTGGCCCTTCTGGGTATGGGGGCTGTCATCGCCTTGACTGCGGTGCTCCTGCTGATGTCCCGCCCCAGCAGCAAAGGGAGCCGGGAAACCGAAAAAAAGCCAAGGGCCGGGGCCGTCGGCAGGCAGGGAGGAGAACACGATGAGAAAGACCGAAAACGATGGGCGCCGCTCCTGACCTGCGGCCTGTTCTGCGCCCTTCTGCTGTCCGGCTGCTCCGGTATGTTGCAATCACTGGCGGATGGGACGGATGCGGTACTCAATGGCTTGGCGGAAGGGACGGATCAGATCGCCGGCGCCCTTGCGGATATGACAGACGCGGCCCTCGACGCCGCGGCCGACGCGACGGATGACTCAGTGAAGGACGCCATTCTGGATGCCTACAGTTCGCTGGTGGATACCGCCGGCTCCTGGGCGCTGACGCCGGACCGCTCCTGCAGGGGAGCGGGTCCAGGGCGAGGACGGCTACCGGCACCTATGCGGCTGACTACGAGGACTTTTCCGGCACGGAACTGCTCTTTGGGTGGCACCACGCTGGACCGGGAGGCCGGGGATACAGTAGAGGTCACCTGCTCCCTTACCGTCGAAGAGGGGGAGGCCGCCGTCTTCCTGTGCTCCGGCGCGGAGGAGCCGGTGCTCCTGCTGTCCGAGAGCAGGGGATTACCCGGCACCATCGGGGTGGGCAGTGGAAGCGTCTATCTCGGTGTCTGGGGCCGTGGGCGTGACCGGGAGCGTGTCCATTCAGATCGAGTAAACTGTGAGGTGCGTCATGCGGATACTGAAAAAACTACTGGTGCGGATCATTCTGCTGATCGTAGCCGCCGGGATTTTGTGCGGCAGTGTGGTGGCTGTTCTGGGCTACCTGATGTATCGTGACGCACTCAAGGAGCAGAGCTTGAGGACAAGGTTGCAGAGGTGCAGGCAGATCCCAGCTATACGGCGCTTGCAGACCTGCCGGAAATCTATCTTGATGCGGTCGTGGCAGTGGAGGACCACCGCTTTGAACAGCATTGCGGCATCGACATCATCGCCATCGCCAGAGCTGCCTGGAACAACATCAAGTCCTGGAGCCTGCGGGAAGGCGGCAGCACCATCACTCAGCAGCTTGCCAAGAACCTGTATTTTACCCAGGGAGCGGAGTTTTATCCGTGTAAGGCTGCGGAGGTTTTCATGGCCTTTCGGCTGGAGCAGACCTACTCAAGGACGAGATCCTGGAGCTGTATGTCAACTCCATTTACTTTGGCGACGGCTACTGTGTCCGGGACGCCAGCGCGGGCTACTTTGGGAAGGAGCCTGCGGACATGACGGATGACGAAGCCACGCCGCTGGCCGGAATCCCCAATGCGCCATCCGTCTACTCGCTGACGGCGAACCCAGATCTGGCTGCGCAGCGGCAGCAGTATGTTCTCCAACAGATGGTGAAATACGGGTATCTCGGCGAGGAAGAGGCGGCGGCAATTCTGCAAAACTGATCATGCCGCAGAAAACCCCGGGAGGTGAGCAGCATGGAGGAGATTATTGTCATTCGGGCGAGGGATCCGGACGGCAGCGTGTTCAAGGCCGTCATGGACGCGCTGAAGGGTAAAAAGGGCAGAGGTGGTCGATGCTGCCCCTGCGACCTCCGTGCTGCGCATCGGGGAACTGGAGCTCCATCACGAGCACCGCCGGGTGCTCATGGCGGGCAGGGAAGTGGAACTCAATCATGGGGCCATGCTCTATGCCATGCTCTCCAAAGCGCAATGGCAGGCCGCTGGGGCCAGTTCACCATCTGGGCTGAGAAGAAAAACTGGAGGAGGAAGGCATCCGGCGTACATCAAAACAGTGGTGGGGATTCGTCTGGATTATCCGATTGAAAGAAGAGGGAGAAGCATTTCAAAAAAAAATGAATGAACATTATTCGGTAGACATTTTTATTGGTGGAAAGGAGGTCAAACCATGAACACCGTAAAAAAACTCGAAAGCTGCATTTAATCAGCAGGCCGCTACCTATGATAAAGATATTAAGGGCCAGCACGCCCGCTCTCTTTATCCCGTCCTGCTGGAAAAGCTGTCGCACATTCCGTTTCAATCTGCCCTCGATTTGGGATGCGGGACTGGTGAAATGCTAAAGCTCATTTTGCAGAAAGATCCCCATAAAGAATTGTGCGGCATTGATCTATCAGAGGAAAAATGCTTCATGTTGCAAAGTCGAAGCTACCGGAGCAAGTGAAACTGTTGTTGGGAGATAGTGAGGCACTCCCTTTCCCGGACAATACCTTTGATGTCGTGTATTGCAATGATTCGTTTCATCATTATCCTGCACCGATGAAATGTATTAAGAGAGTAAACCGAGTATTGAAACCCGGGCGGCACTTTCCTGATGGGAGATTGCTGGCAACCTTTTGTAGGGTCGCGTGATCATGAATTTCTATATGCGCCACAGTAAAGAAGGAGATGTTAAGATTTACTCTAAAGCCGAAATTGTCTCTATGCTTTCAGCATATTTTTCATAATGTATCGTGGGTGCAGGTTGGTAACTCAGCGTGTATTGCTATGGGTAAAAAATGATTGATATTCACTCATTGATTTTTTTTCGTGTGGGGTGCTATGATAAAGAGAAAGGAGGCTTAGACTATGCGGGTTACAAAGGAGCCGGAAGTACGCAAGCAAGAGATTTTAGATACTGCCCTCAAATTGTTCGGGGAAAATGGATATGAAAAAACCTCGATTACAGATATAGCAAAAAGCAATCGGTGTGGCACAGGGTCTATGCTATCGCTATTTTCCGTCTAAAAGAGGCGCTATTTGACAGCGCGATTGAACAGTATGCAGATGTTCTGGTGGAGCAGTTTGCGGTGCTGAAAAGGACGATCACAAGACCTTACGGCAGATCATTGAAGATATGCCTGCCACTATGGAAGAACAGGACACAAAATATTATTCAGTCTTTCACGGCGCAGAAAACAAAAAATTCCACGATCAGCTTTCTCTCAAAGTCTGTGAGAAGTTGGTTCCGCTTGTAGAAAAATTGTTGCTACGCAGCTCGTCAAAAAGGCGAAATCCATTTCGATGATTTACAGGCCGCCGCGACATTTGTGCGTATATGGGCAGCTTGGTATTCTACTGGCAGACGATCTTACACAAGAAGATAAATCCAAACGGATCCGTGAATTTCTCATATTTGCACTTCACCTTTGAGACTGATCCCCCGTTTTGGGACGGGGGATTTTCAAAAGGCAAATGAATAATTCTTTCATTCAACTGTTAATGAATGTTATTCATTCAATTATTAAGAAAAGGTGATTATCATGCCAACTAAAATCGACTTTATAGGCGGGAACACAAAGCGTTGCCTTATGGCAATGGCGCTGTCCCCCGATGATTGCCGCCATGTTCCTTAATATGATGTATAACCTTGTAGACAGTCTGTGGATCGGAAATCTGCTCGGTAGAAACGGCCTATGCCGCTTTAACAAATTCTACCCCCATCATTTTAATTTTTGACTTCTGTTGCAATGGGAGCAACAAACGGTGTGTCTATTTTGATCTCCCAAGCCATTGGTGCAAAGGATAAGAAAAACAGAAAGTTTGATTGCCACATCGTTCTGTGTTGCGGTAGTTTTCCCTCCTTGTCACCATTTTGGCTTGAGGCTTTTTCTTCCGGGAATTTTGAAAGCCTCTGAACACTCCTGCCTGAAACTTATGATATGGCATACAGCTATTTGGCAATTTATATCCTTGGCTATCTGGCAGTTTACCTCTATCTTTATTTTTACCGCTGTTTTTGCGGGCTTTGGCAATTCCATGTTTCAGGCTGTTGCAATGCTGGTATCAACCATTTTGAACGCCGTCTTGATCCTATTTTTTTATTCATTTCATCGGGTTTCATGGTGCCGCGATTGCGACATTGCTTTCACAGATGATTTGCCTACTGTTTATGCTGATCTATCTGAAAAAAGAAGAAACTTGTTTGCATTCAAAATCTCTGCGTTTGATAAGAAGTGATGTATTGCCACTCATTCAAAAAGCAATTCCATCGGTTATTCAGCAGAGCATTCCAGCAATCAGCACAACTTCCTTACGGCACTCGTTAGTACATATAGTGTAACGGCAATAGCGGCTTATGGGGTAACAGGAAAACTGGAAACCATCCTGTTTTATCCGGCGATGGCATTGAACATGGTTTTAATTTGTGTCGCGCAGGCGCATTTTGCTTGTCCGACTTCTGGACACTTTGTCCAGAAGTGCGGGGCGGCTCCCCAGGGTGCCGCTCCCCGCCAGCTCCCCATTTTGTTTCCGCTCAACCCATCAACCGAAACAAAATGGAGGACAATAATGACAACGATCAATCTGAAAGATTTTTATTATTGGTACTTAACGGATCGAGCTGGTGGAGGTGCCTGACGAGGTGGCCGAGGAGCTCATGGCAAGCAAGCGGCGCGAGGCGGCCCATGCGGAACGGGTGCGCTACAACAAGGCTTATTATTCCCTGGACTGTGACGATGGGATCGAATACTCCGCCTGCCTGCACGAGCCCAGCCCCCAGGAGCTCATGGATCGCAAGGAGCTGTTTTTCCGGCTGTGGAACGCCCTCAACTCTCTGCCGGAGATCCAGGGCCGCCGGGTGGACGCTCATTTGATCCTGGGAAAGAGCTACCGTCGAGATCGCCCGCGAGGAGGGCGTGGACAAGAGCGCCGTTAGGGTGCTCCGTCCTCAAGCGGGGCCTGGAACGCATGAAAAAAACTTTTTGATTTGCGGGAAAATTTCTAAAAAGCATCTCCATTAAAATGTGTTTTTCTGGTGGTATATGAGAGGTAGGTTGCCTAACCTCTCCGCAACAGGAACGGCGGCGGCCCTGGGCATAGCGCGGGGAGCCGGGCGGCGGGTGCGCGGTGACTTCTCTCCACGGAGAACGAGCGATAAACACCAGCGCCGCAGGTGGGCCGGGCCAACCCACGGCCACGATCCGCCATTGGACAGGCTGGCCGCCTGTCCCTCCGGGCCGCCGTTCCCCGTTGTGCGGGGGATGCCGCGCCGAGTATGGTTGTCTTTGGACAGGTCAAGGAAACGGGCGCGGCACTCCCTAATTTATCAAGAAAGAGGGGGAAACGCTCTATGAACTATGATCCAGAGGCGGCCTTTCTCCCAGCCGTGGAGCAACGATGCCTGCCGTGGGTACGTCATCTACGCGATGGAGCGGTGCGGCTTTAAGCCGTCCGACATTTGATGGTCCCGAGGTATTCGAATACCACTTTCCCGAGTTCTGGACAAAGTGTCCAGAGGTACATATCCGGCCAAAGGCCAGCACTTTCCTGGTGCTGGCCTTTGCTATGTTTCAAGACATTCTTTGATTGCATGGGAGGTATTTTATGCAGGCGCAGGTCAAATACGAAAGCGAGATCAAAACTGCCGTTCTCGGAGATCGGACGATCACTGTCAAAAATCTCACCCCCGTTTTTTCCCCGCAGGAGCTTGAAAAGCATAACCGCGAGATCGAGCATCGGCTGTTTGACGTGTTCCGCAAGTATGCCGGGCAGCGGGGGTAGGCCGAGAGTCATCCTTGTAGTAAGGGGGCGGCAGAGGTACAATATACTTGTAGGTTGGCTCCCGTTTAACAGAAGGGAGCTAATTATGGATAGTAGAATAGATGCAATTTATGGGCGGCAGTCGATTGACAAAAAGGACAGTATCAGCATTGAAAGTCAGTTTGAATTTTGCCGCTATGAGCTTAAAAGGCGGTGAGGGTAAGGAATACAAAGACAAAGGGCTACTCTGGCAAAAACATTGAGCGCCCCGATTTCCAGCGGCTTCTGCAGGACATCCGGCTGGGCCTAATTAAGCGGGTGATCGTCTACAAGCTGGATCGGATCAGCCGTTCCATCGTGGACTTTGCAAAGCTCATGGAGCTGTTCAAGCAATACAATGTGGAGTTTGTTTCCTGCACAGAAAAGTTTGACACTTCCACGCCGATGGGCCGGGCGATGCTCAATATCTGCATTGTTTTTGCCCAGCTTGAACGTGAAAGCATCCAGATGCGTGTGCAGGACGCTTTCTATTCCCGGTGTACCAAAGGCTACTATATGCGGGGCCGGACGCCATACGGTTTTGATACTGAGCCCATCGTCATGGACGGGATCAAGACAAAGAAGCTGGTGGAAAACGCGGAAATGGATTTTGCCGAGCTCATGTTCCAGATGTATGCGGAGCCGAGCAGCTCCTACGGCGATATAACCCGGTACTTTGTCCGAGAACGACCATCATGGTCTATGGAAAAGCCCTGCAACGCGGCCTTTATCTCCAAACTGCTGAGAAATCCGGTCTATGTCCAGGCTGATATGGACATCTACGAATACTTCAAAGCCCAGGGCGTAAAAATCGAAAGCCCCCCGGAAATGTTCACGGGGGACAATAGCTGCTATCTCTACCAGGGCCGGGAGGGTGAAGAACAAATCCTTGTAATCGCTCCCCACCAGGGGCGCATCCCCTCCAGCCTTTGGCTGACTGTCCAGCGCAAGCTCTCACAAAACACCTCATTCCAGAATGGCCGGAAATGCCACAACACCTGGCTGGCCGGGAAAATCAAGTGCGGACGTTGTGGTTATGCTCTGGTGGGCTTGAAGCGCCAAAACGGCGTTACTTACCTGCGGTGCAAGCAGCGGGCCGATAACGGGAGCTGCGAGGGTGCCGGTACGCTGACGGCGCAAAGCATGGAGTCCTTTGTGTATGGCGAGATGGTGGAGAAAATGCAGAAGTATCACACGCTGAAAGGCGGCAAGGAACAAAGCTATAATCCGAAGCTGACCGCCGCCCGTGTCGCCCTTGCAAAGACGGAAAGCGAGATTGAGAAACTTCTGGACACTTTGTCCGGGGCAAATCCGCTGCTTCTGCAATACGCAAACACTAGGATCGAAGAGCTGGACGCGGAACGGCAGAAACAGCTAAAGCTGGTGGCCGACCTCACCGCTAATTCCGTTTCCGCTTCACAGATTGATAGCATTACGGGCTATCTCTGATGACTGGGAGTCCGTGAGTTTTGACGATAAGCGCAAGGTGGTTGATATTCTCATATCACAAATTGACGCTACCAGTGAGAGTGTTAATTTTTGACGTCAGAGAGCTTGCGTTGTGCGAGTAATTTAGGGTAATATGTATTCAAGCAGCTGTTTATGATCATTAAAAAATCTTCATGAGCAGCTAAGAATAAAAATTCCGCTAAGCAAAAGCGGTTAAACAAAAGTCTTAAAACAGTCAGATTAACGTCCTCGGCGCCATTTTACCTAAAATAATGCGATGTTGTTATAGTCCCCTGAAAGGGCTATTTTTTATTATAACGATTTTTTTGTCTAAATGTCAATATATTTGTCGAAAAAGAAAAGGCTATGGAAAATTCGGCATTATTGATTGAGACTTAAATGATCTGGTTAAAATTTGAAAAATTCTTAATTCTTCTTAATTTCCGGTCCGAAATCTTTAAAAACAAGTATAATTCTTTTTAGTGCTGATGGAGGTGCGCGAATGAAGAAGAATCAGCAAAATTTACTGAGAATGATGATTGCCATATTGCTGCACTAGCTGGTATTTGCTTTTTTGGCAAAGTTAGGGAAGAAAAGCTGAGGAGAATAAGCGGGCAAGTGTTCTTCCTGCACATACTTCCCCTAATATGTTTATTTGCAGCATATTTAGAAATTATCACACCTGTATGAGGTGTAGTGCGTGTACAGATAGACGTGTACCAGTATGAGAGGTAGTATAAGGAGAATAGACCCTGGAATAACTGGGTTTGAAAGCCGGTTTTTCAAAGAATATTGATTTCGTATAGCTTTTGTAGGAAAAGCCCGGAGCTTGTTTTATCAAGTTTTCGGTTATATAAATTATAATAAGAATCAGCTTTTTGGGTATTAGTAGATTCTTTTCGGTTGTAAAACCATCCACCAAATCAACAGTTTTACCATTTTTACCGACTGCCCATGATATTGTTTGTTTCTTTGAGAAGGATGTTTTAGAAGCCTGAAGAAACAGAAAAGCAGAAAAGAAAAGGCGGGCTGTCTTTTGCCCGCCCAAGCCAAACGAATTTTTTTTTCTTATTTTAATTCTACAGAAGCGCCTGCGGCCCCAGTGACTTTGATGGCGTCAGCATCTTCCTTAGAAGCGCCTTCCCCTTAACAGCTTTGGGAGCCGACTCAACCAAGTTTTTGCGTCTTTAAGACCCAGACCAGTGATTTCTCGAACAGCCTTGATGACGTCCAGCTTCTGTCACCAACAGAAGACAGAATAACGTCAAATTCTGTTTTTTTTTCTTCTCGGCCTCAGCAGGAGCGCCTCGCACCAGCGACTGCGCCACGGTGCTGCTTGCGGTTACGCCGAACTCTTCTTCCAACGCTTTACGAGATCGTTCATCTCCAAAATTGTAAGTGATTTGATTTCTTCTAAAATCGATAAAGCTTTTTCGCTAGCCATTTGAATATCCTCCGTTCAATTTGGGTTTAATATGTGAATATGCTTTTACTCGGCCTGCGTTTCGCTGGCCTCTTCAGCGGTGCCGCAGCTTCTGGTTCTGTTGCCGGTGAGTTTACCGGCGTTTGTTCCATCCGCTTGTCCGCCCTGGTCGATAATCGCCTGCAGTACATATGCTAAACTGTAAAGCGCGGCTTCATGCTGCCCATGATCTTGCAGATCATAGTTTTGAAGGCACTTTCGCAATTGCGTTGACATCTTCATAATTGGATGATTTAAAGCGTCCATAAAGTCAGCCTTTTGATCGAGAAGCTCGATTTTTTCAGCATATTCGCTGAGAATCTTAGCGGGTGCTTACAGGGTCGCTCTCACTAACGGCGAGCCGTCATGCCGACTCAATTGACGCCGAACTGATAACCAGCTTCCAGTGCATGCTCGTCAATGATTGAGTTCTTGTAAACCTTGTATCTCAACGCCTGCACCCCGCAGAGCTGCACGCATTTTGGTATCGTCTTCTACGCTGATACCTGGTAGGTTAAAGAACACAACGTCTTGATCTTTTTATTATTCATCAACAGGCATTTAAAAATATCGGCTTTTTGGCACAGTCTGGTGACAGCAGATTACGCTTTATTGGTACGACTTTCTGCACCTTGCAAAAACATATATTGTTATGATATAATTTAACGGAATCAACCATGAAAGTAGAGGCTATCGTATATGACGCTCATACAATCCATCATTTAGGGCTGGTGCAGGGCACTGAGTTTTGCCTGTTTCCAGTTGGGGCATTTAGCGATTCTGCACGGCTTCTTTGGCCTGGAATCAGGTGAAGCTCATTGCACCTGATCTTTAACATCTGGAGCACTTTGATTGCGGTATTTATTGTTTTTTTAAGGCGGTTGAGCCACGATCAATTTTTTTTTGATGGAGGCAAAAATCTTTTACCGGCAGATTTAAATGGAAAAATTGGCTCGACGAACGATTCGGCGTGGTTTTACCCCGATTATGATTATTTGCCATTGGTCATTGATTAGGTTCTCAGGTCTAGTTAGTATTGTGAAAAGCTTTCAACCCACTGTTCGCAGTAGGGTGATTTTGCTGATCAACAACGGTTTTGTGCTGTTTGTGTCAGATGCGTTGGCAAGGAAGCAAGGGAATTGAAGAAACCAAGTGCAACGCGCTTGCCATCCTTTGTCAGATGTTTGCGGTTGCCACCAGCGCTTTCTCGAAGCGGCTCGAGCCATTACCAGCGGTCTGATGAATGGGTTGAATAGGAGAAGCGCGATTACGATTTTTCTTTGATGTCTTTCGATTCCGGCTATTAGACCCGGTGACACGGGTGCCTGACCTGTTTTGCCAGAACATGCTGACGCGGCTCAAGTGGGAATTACTTTCGCTGGGCATGGCAGTAAAATTTGCTGCATTGTCGTCGAGATGACATTTTTGCATTTGCTCAAATATATTGCCAAAAAAGCGCAATTTTAGGGAACTTTTCTTATATTATGGGCAGTGTTTACGCGACTTCAATGGTTTATCATTTATCAGATCAGGCGGTATAACGGCGATTTCTTAGGAGAAAGCTGTTTATTGTGCGCTTGGGTTTTATTGTGTAAGGTCAGCAATTCCTGTCAACCTTGCATGTTAGATTGGAAAAGGTTTACTAAGCATGTCTGCTGAGAGCAACCAAAAGGGAAAGAAAAAAAAATCAAGCACTTTCGCTGTTAAGAGCAGAAAGACAGGGCAGATGGACAATTTGCTGTACAATGCATCCCGTTCATTCTACTTGCGAACTGTTATCTTTACCTGTGGATAAGCTGGGGCCACTGGCGGATGAATCTGTTTTTGGATTGTTTTCGACCTTTGCTGTTGCGCCCGTGCTTATGATCTGGTGGCCATTTATTTTTAGGAAAAGTGATGGAATCGGTACGATTTAAGTGCATTGTGCAGTATTGCTTTATTGGCGATAGAATCTTTGCGCACTGTTTTTCTCATACTGGCGGTGAGAGCCTAATTGAATGGTACAGGGCCGGGCAGCGAGTGGTGGGCTTAGATAAAGGCGGTGTTATCGGCGGATTTTTTTGGCGGCTTCATGCTGCTGACCCGCCGTGGGCGCGGCGATTATTTCGCCTGCATTATTTTGTTTAATGTTTGTTGGTTTGACTCCACAATCTATGATTGATTCTGCGGGGGCCGGGTAGCTGAACGCAAGCGAAGGAGTGCCGCCGGAGGCGGACAAGGTGGGCGCGGGAAACGCTTTTCTTTTATTGGCGCCATCACGAAAAGAATGAAACAAGATGGTTCTGTCCGCCGCGTGACTTTTTCGGCGAGCGGGCGGAAATGTCTGTGGAAGAGGATGATGAAGTGCCAACGCCGGAGGTTCCGCGGTCTGTTCAGGAGGAACGATCCAGCAAACGCGCAGGCAGTTAAACGGATTGGCAGAAACTCGGAGGAAATCGACTTAGGCCACGCGCGTACTGATCGAGATGGTCTCGATTTTGTTGAGCGACTCCATCGGGAAACCCCTTCAGACAGCGCCCCAGGACTGAAGGCTTGATACCAGCAGGGAACCAGTTGGCTTTAAAGATTCAGAAGAAAAAAGAACGAGAAACGAGAATATATTTTTCGAGCAGTAATACGTAAT